>Ga0008836_100014_pt1 | contig 296986 bp, 316 predicted proteins | sample HotLakConsUCCR28_FD_62214 | JGI IMG/M metagenome (GOLD analysis project Ga0008836, IMG submission 62214) | Hypersaline microbial mat communities from Hot Lake, Washington, USA - Hot Lake Consortium UCC-R28 (Hybrid Assembly) ... | reverse complement strand
GGGCGGCAGGCTTTCCAGCCGCCTGTCGTCATCCCGAAACCGGTGCGCACTTTCGGGCGGCAGGATTTCCAGCCGCCTGTCGTCATCCCGAAACCGGTGCCCACTTTCGGGCGGCAGGCTCTATTTCTCCAGCATTTCCTTGACCACGGTGGCCAGCTGCTTGAGCGTGAAGGGTTTTGGCAGGAAGCCGAACTGCGCGTCCTCGGGCAGGTTCTTGGCAAACGCATCCTCGGCATAACCCGACACGAAGATGAACTTGATGTCGGGCTGGACCTTGCGCAGTTCCGACAGAAGTGTCGGGCCGTCCATCTCCGGCATGACGACGTCGGAAACGACGATGTCGACCTTGCCCTGCAGCTCCTCGAAGATTTCCAGTGCCTCGACGCCGGATGAGGCCTCGTGAACGGTGTAGCCGCGCGAGGCGAGCGCGCGCACGCCGCCGAGCCGCACGGCATCCTCGTCTTCGACGAGGAGCACGGTGGCCGAGCCCGAGAGATCACGGGCGGCTTCCGGCGTGGCGGCGGCCTTCGCGGCCGCGTCAAGCGCGGCTTCCGTCTCGATTTCGGCCGGGGTGGCGATGTGGCGCGGCAACAGGATGCGGAAAGTGGTGCCCTGCCCGATCTCGGAATCGCAGAAAATGTAGCCGCCGGTCTGCTTGATGATGCCGTAGACCATGGAGAGGCCGAGCCCCGTGCCCTTGCCGACATCCTTGGTGGTGAAGAACGGCTCGAAGATCTTGGCCAGCACGTCGGGCGCGATGCCGGTGCCGGTATCGGCGATCTCGATCAGGACGTAGTCGGCCTCCGGCAATTCGCGGTGGCCGATGGACGAACATTCCGCGGCCTCGACATTGCGCGTGCGCATGGAGAGCTCGCCGCCCTTCGGCATGGCGTCGCGGGCGTTGACGGCAATGTTGACGATGACCTGCTCGAACTGGCCGATATCGACCTTGACCGGCCACAGATCGCGGCCGTGCTCGATGGTCAGCGTGATCTCGTTGCCGACCAGGCGGGCCAAGAGCATGCGCAGATCGGCGAGCACGTCGGTGAGGTTCTGGACCTCGGGGCGAAGCGTCTGCTTGCGCGAGAAGGCCAGCAGTTGGCGCACCAGCGAGGCGGCTCGGTTGGCGTTCTGCTTGATGTTCATGATGTCGGGGAAGGACGGGTCCGACGGGCGGTGGTTGGTCAGCAGAAGATCGGAGGCCATGATAATGGCGGTGAGAACATTGTTGAAATCATGCGCAATGCCGCCGGCCAGCTGGCCTACCGCCTGCATCTTCTGGCTCTGGGCCATCTGGGATTCGAGCGCCTTCTGCTCGGTGATGTCGACCGCATAGACGATCGCCGCCTCCTCGGCCTCCGCGCCGCTGCCGGCATCCGCGACCGCATTGACGTAGTAGCGGATGTGGCGGTCCGCATCGGCTGGCAGTACCGAATCGATCGGCGTGATGTCGGCCTGCTGCTGGCGCGCCTTTTCGAGCGCTGCGGCGAATTCGGCACGGTCGCGCTCGTGCAGCACCGTCTCGAAGCGCATCCGCTGGTCGACGGAATCGCGGTCGACGACGCGTGAGAACAGCGACAGGAAGGGCGCATTGGTGCGCAGGATGCGGCCTTCGTCGTCGATGCCGGCAATCGCCATGGGCGTGGAATTGAAGAAGCGCGTGAAGCGGATTTCGGCGGCGCGGTTCTCGGAGGACGAATCCTCGCCCTCCGCCCGGTTGACGACGATGGTGCGGGTCGGGCCAGGCAGCCCCTCGCGCGTCGCCGAGACGCGGTGCAGGAACCGCACGGGGCGGATCTCGCCCGACAGCGTCGTGATGTCGAGGTCGATGACGGCGTTGCGCGTGGTCCCGGGATCGGCCTTGACGGAATTCAGCAGCGCCATGCCCTCGCCGGCGGTGATCTGCGGCAGGGTCACGTCGCCGGGGCGGAAGCCCGCCAGATCGATGCCCAGCCATTCGGCCAGCGTGGCGTTGACATAGGTGACTCGGCCGGCAGCGTCCGCGGCGAAGAAGCCGGCGGGCGCATGGTCGAGATGGTCGATCGCCTGCTGCAGATCGAGGAAGAAACGCTCCTGTTCGGCGCGTTCGGCGGAGATGTCGGCGATCTGCCAGGCCGAGAGCAATGTGCGGTAGCCGGGGGCGCGAAAGGTACGGGCGCGGATGCGGTACCAGCGGGCGGCCTCATCGAAGCTCGCACCCAAGGGCTGGGTCAGCCGGAACTCGCCATCGCCGGGCCGGCCGTCACGCAACGCTGACGACAGACGCATGACGATCTCGGAGGCCTCGGCGCTGTCGGACAACAGGTTCTCGACCGTCTTCAGGTCGGCCGGGCCGGCGGCGCCCGTCATCTCGGCATAGGCCTTGTTGGCATAGACGATGCGGCCCTTCGGGTCGGTGACGAGCACGCCCTGCCCGGTGGTGTCCAGAAAGGCACGCGACAGATCGTCGGCACCTGAACGCTGGGCGATGCGGATGAAGCCGATGGTCGAGGCGAAGAGATAACCGATGCCGATCATCGCCAGCACGCCGAGCAGCCCGAGCAGGAAGCTTTCGCCGAACCGGTCGCGGAACAGGGTGAAGATGATGGCCGCGCCCGCCAGCGCGAGAATGAAGATGAGCAGCCGCGCGGCTATGCCGGGACGGGCCGACTGATCCACGATCGGAGCCGGGTATAGATCCTCGCCGGTCTGTCTGGCCATGCGTCTCCTGCCTGTCGCGCGGGCGCCTTTCGATAAGGGCGGGCGGGCACGCGCGCCGAGTCGCCACGCCCGCAATACATCAAGCCCGAGGCAGCAAGCAAGGTCCAGTCCCGAACGCAACCAACACGCCGCCTCCCCCGAAAAAGGGGTAGAGGCGATGGATGCGGCCGCCCGGGCAACGGCGGCGATCAGATGAGCGTGATCCAGATGCTGGCGCAGGCGAGAAACCCGCCCATGGCGAAAAGCGAGACGACGTCACGAACAAAACCAGGCATGGCAACCTCCGTTGATCTTCTTCTGTTCGATATAATTTCCTGTTTTGTTCTAATGGTCAACGCAGCGGCAGGTGCTTCCCGCGTTTAGGGTTAACGGCGTGCGGCGGGGGCAGCTTCCAGGTGTTTGCCGGGTGTATGGTAGCGTCGCCGATCAGCGGAGCGATTATGCGTACCGCGGCCAGGTCGCACGGCCAGGCCGTTATGGCCTTGACCTTCCAGCGGCTGGAAGCGGCACTCTCCCGCCAAGCTGAGCTTGCCTTCGACGAGCGGCTTCCGCCGCAAGCAACCCCGAGGTCGACACACGTGCCGCGCCCGTCACATTCATCCCAGTCTTTCCAGGCGCTCACGACGCTGCTGCTGGCGCTCGCCATATCACTGGCCTGGCCGGCCATGGGTGGTTCCCTCGCGCATTCCGGCCCGCCCCACACGACCGGGGGCAGTACGTCTGATGCCCCGCACGATCATGCGGAAAACCACCCGACGGCCGACTGCTCACCCGATCTCGGCTGCTGCGTGATGATGCATTGCCATCCGGGCGTGGCGCAGTCCCCGCTCAAGATCTCGCATGCCGCCCTGTTTCCGAAACACGAAGCGTCCGCTCCCGCGGACGAGGCAGGCGTGGATCCGGCAATCGTCCTGCCGCCACCACGCCTTCTCCCTGGCTAAACTGAAATTGACAGATTCAAGTAATCCAGGAGAATTCCGATGAAGATGATGAAACGCGTCGTTGCCGCCTCGATGCTGGCGATATCGCTGTCTGCTCCCGCACCCGCGCAGGACGCAGGGGAATTTCAGCTGCCGCAACAATGTGCCGTGGACGACAGCGGCCATATGGGCCACCGCGGCATGCATGGCGGCACAGCAATGGGGCGCATGGACGGGATGGACATGGGTGGCATGACCGATTTCCAGCGCGAGAACATGGAAAAGATGGCCGTCACCATGCCTGCCATGATGGAGGGCATGATGCACGAGGATCCGGACGTTGCCTTCGCCTGCGCCATGATCGCCCATCACCAGGGCGCCGTCGACATGGCGCGCATCCAACTTGATCATGGCGAAGATGCGTGGGTCCGAAGCCTCTCGGAGGAGATCATCGAAGCCCAGCTGCGCGAGATCGATGAAATGACGCAGTGGCTGGCCGACAACGCAAACTAGCGCGCAAAACAAATCGGGCGGCACAAGGTGCCGCCCGCTCATCAGAACCATGCGAGGCTCAACCGTGCATGTGCGCGCAACCTGAGCCGGTCACAACGAGGGGAGCGACCCCCTCGCGCAGGCAGCTATGCCTAGAACGGTTATGGGTGGCGAGCGGTGTCAACAAGGAGCTGAATCTCGTGCAGCGTATGCGGTTCAGCGTCTCGCGCTTCTCTGCCTTGTCAACAATCGTCGTGTAAACTGCGCTTCTCCTTTTTGGCATCGTCACAGGGGGATTGGCAAGCGGGCGTGGCGCAGCCGCGCACGAATGCCAATTCGCATGTGACGATCAAAAGGCCGCGACCAAGCGAACTCCACATCCATTTCCGAATACGAGCTGACATTTCGGCGGAGAAGGCTACGAAAATCGAAGAGCGGTTTCCGTGCGGATCCACCAACCTTCTTTCATCGAGTTGGTCCGGATGCCGGTCGGCGGCACGGTCACGCTTCCGCCTTGGTATCGGCGCTACTCTCCGATCTGAAACCCGATCTTCCGGACGAGGCCCTTCCTGACCCTGATGCCAGGGCCGTTGGTTTCGGTCTCGTGGAGGAACTCGACGCCGGTCTCTTCCAGCGCCTTCTGAACCCTCATGCTGACTTCCAGGCCGACCGGCTCGCACGCCTCGATGCGCACGAGCGAGCGCTTGCTGATGCCTGCCTTGGCGCAGAGTTCATCGGTGCTCATGTCGAGGGCGGCGCGAGCGGCGCGGAGGAGGTCGTAGGAAGCCTGCATGCGAATGCTTGTAGCGGGCATGCGCCGGCTAGGCCAGTTGATGATTGTGTGGACGAGGCGTCGGAACGCCGGTACCGGCCGGTTGACGCCGCTCGCCCGGCGCCGCATGGAAGGGCTCCAAACGACACGCGGCAAAGGATTCGTTTCTTCGTCTCCTTGCCCTGAGGCCGGAGCCTGCACCCATGGTCACCTTCCATTCCCGCAAGGAGCAAGACCCCTTTTTCAAGAGGGAACTGGAACAGCTTTCCGGCCTGGTTGCCGACATGGAGGCGATCGGGAATGGCGTGCCGCCGGAGGTGCTGGCCGCTGATGAACCCCCGCTGCTCGATCGCTGGGTCCTTGGGCAAAGGCTGATCCCCTGCCTGTTCGGTGCCTCTACCGGCCATCCCCTCCTACCTGGCGAAAACAGGGTGATCGGAACTTCTGATCTGTGGCTGATGGCAGACGACGGAAGCTGGGCCCGGTCCTTGTCGCGCTGGTATCGGCTTGGCCGTTCGGGTCTCAACAGCCGTACTCATTTCTGAGGCTGTTGTGATGGATGACCGCAGCCCGAAGGAACGGCATTTCGAGCGACGCCAGCGGGCGGCCAGGCAAGGCCTGCATCTACCCAGCGAGGAAGAACTCCTTCGCGGCATGGGCTTCTTCAAGCAGGACCTTCCCGAAGATGTCCGCGAATATGCCACACGGCTCTCACGCCGGCTGAAGAAGCGTGGTCGCTTGGATATGATGGCCATGGTCGAGGCCCTTGACGAGCTGGTCGTCGATCCGGGCCTCGATGGCATCGTTGCTGCCGAAGCCGTCCTCGATGAGGTTCCGGACACCAAATGGCTACCTGTCGATGATTGTCGCCTGCGGCTCAGGATCTACCGCGCCTACCAGGGCGAGGCACAGGCCGCAGCATTGATCGCAGGCGAGACGGCAAAGCTGGCGCTGGCCGACATCAGGTCAAATGCAAAACCGGAGCTCGCCTGGCGATCGCTCGGCTGGTCGGCCCACTCCATCTATCTCGACACCTGGGAACGGGGAGACATCAGCACCTTCAAGGCCAGGAACACCTGGAACAGGGTAGAGCGGGAACTGATCAGCTATGAGGGCTGGTTCAGGGACGCGTGTGAACAATGGGCCATCGACGCGGAGAAGAAGGCCGAGGCCGATACCGGCCACGCCCTCGTCATCCCTGATATCGATGAGCTGGACGAGGAGGAGGACGCGCCTTCCAGATCCGAGGCAGCACCTCCCTCCCAGGGCGTGGTGGTGGTGCGTTCGATCGGCAATCCCTCGACCTCGGAAGGCAAGCGGGTAATCAGGGAGTTCGAAGGTCTCACCAATAAGTCGCTCGCCCTCAAACCCGTTCCCGATCTCGCAGCTGTTCGCACCCGGCTCGTTGGCGAGTTCCCCTATGCGGCCTCCGTCATCGACACGCTGCTCTATGGCCTGGTCGGCCGCCCGCATGTCTGGTTCCGGCCGACCCTCCTCCTTGGCAGCCCCGGCTGCGGCAAGACCCGCTTTGCGCGGCTGCTGGCCGAGGAGTTGGCTGCGCCCTATGAGTTGATCTCCTGCGGGGGTCTCAGCGACAGTGCCATCGGTGGCACGGCAAGGCGCTGGTCGTCCGGCGAACCCAGCCTCGCCATCATGGCGATCCGCCTTCATGAATGCGCCGGACCCGTCATCATCCTCGACGAGATCGAGAAGGTGGGCTCGAGTCGACACAATGGCAATGTCCATGATGTGCTGGTGGGGCTCTTCGAGCGGGAGACGTCGCACAGATGGCATGATCCCTATCTGGAGGCCCATTGCGACCTTGCGCATGTCACCTGGCTGATGACGGCCAATTCGAAGGACCCCATTCCGGGCGTGCTTCGCGACCGCTGTCGCATCATCGGATTCCCCGAACCGGGGGCCGATCAGGTCCGGCATCTTGCACCACGAATCCTTGAGCGGCTCTACCTCGAATCCGGTCATGACCGGCGCTGGGCAGCCCCCCTCGACGAGCAGGAACTGGCAGCCCTGGCGGACGCCTGGGGCGGCGGATCGATCCGCAAGCTCGAGCGGCTGATCGAGGGCCTGATCGAGATCCGCGAACGACAGGGGCCAAGGCAATGAGACAGGGTTCTGCGACCTCCAAGCCGACCCCGAAAAAACGACATATAGACGCCAGGAGCCCACCGTCGGGCACGTCGAAGGCGCCGCCGAAGGGCAAGGCAACGCCAGCAGCGAATCCTTCAGATGACAGGCTGCGGCATCACGCACCTCGACGCTCCGTCGCCTTCCAGTTCCGGGCCGCCGTCCATGAGGCCGGACATGCCGTCACGCGGCTTTATCTCGGGCTTGGAGTCCTTGAGCGGATCACCATCGACGGGGCCGAGGGTGGTGGCGTCTCCTGGCGTATCGACGAACTCGACGACCAGACGGAGGAGCTGCTCACCGCGGCCATCGTGACGGCACTGGCTGGCCGGGCGGCGGAGGAAGAGATCATTGGCACCATCGCCATCGGTTCCGGCGGGCCTCCCTTCAGCGATCTGGCATACGCCACCGACATCGCCTTCCAGATGGAGGCGACACTGGGTCTTGGTCAGAAATGGCCGCTCCTGCATCGCCCCACCAAGGACAGGGCCATTCTCTTCGCGCTCGATCCGGAACTGGCGGCACGCGTAAACGCCAGGCTGGAAACCGCCTATGGCGCGGCCAAGCACATCGTGGCGCGCCAGCGAGACGCCGTCGAATATCTTGCGGCCATCCTGCTCAGCCATCGCACATTGGAAGGTGCCGAGCTCGAACGAATCCTTGCGCCGATCAGGGAGCACATTGTCGAATGAGGCTCTGGATCTGGTCCGATCTCCATCTTGAGATGCAAGGTATCGCGCTGCCGGCGCTGGCTCCGGATGGGGTAGACGCGATCGTCTGCGCGGGCGACCTCGCCTATGCATGCGATGTTGAACGTCATGCCCGCGAGATCGTGAACCGGTACGGCGTGCCGCTGATCTTCGTTCCTGGCAATCACGAGTTCTACAGCGGACGTTCGCTCGCGCGGACCAAGCCTACCGATCATCTTGTGATGAAAGAGGCGGCCAGGGCCTCCCGCTCCTGGCGGCAGCGGCTCCATGTCCTCGATGATGACGTGGTCGAGATCGCCGGCGTCCGTTTCGTGGGCGGCACGCTGTGGACCGATTTCCGGATGGACCTCCCAAACGAGGCCAGTCTGCCAAGACGGATGCGTTCCGCACTCACGCAGATTGCGGATTTCTCCGAGATTCGGCTTGGCGACGGCGAGCGGCTGACGCCGCAAGTCATGCTGGGCTTCCATCTTCTGACCCGCGCCTTCATCGAGCGGCAGCTGACAATCCCCTTCGACGGCAGGACGGTTGTCGTGACCCATCATCTGCCCCATCCAGACTGCACGCCTGCCATCTATCGGGGCTGGGACACCAACTGCCTGTTCGCCTGCGGCAGGGTCGCTTTCGAGGATGTCCTGAAGTCGGAGGCGGCCCCGGCGCTCTGGGTCTGCGGACATACGCATCATGCGATCAATAAGCATATCGGCCGGACACGGATCGTCTGCAACCCCCATGGCTACCTCAGTGTCCGAACCGAGTGGAACAACGGCTTCCGCCCGGACCTGGTGATCGACACGGAGGCGTTGCCATGAAGGCGTCGCACGCCGCATTTGGCTGGTTGCATCCTCTACGCTTCCCGACACCAAGCGCTGCGTGCGGGCGAACGTCGTGCAGGAGGGATGGCCATCGGTGCAACAGCGCCTGGTCGGCCAACTGGCTCCGGCAACGGACCAAGGAGGACCGGACGAAAGGACCCGGCAGTCAAGGACAGGCACCGGCATCGCGCCTTAGCGAAGGTCAATCCTGGAGGCGAACGGTTGCGTAAGAACGATCCAGGGATTCGGAGAAGTATGCGAATCTGGCTGTTTTCCGACCTGCATCTCGAACACGCCGATCTCGAGGAGCCGCTTGTCATTCCGGAGGCGGATGTCTGCATCGTCGCCGGCGACCTTTGCCGAGGTTCCGACAAGGGGGTGCGTTGGCTTGCCCAACACATCGTGCATGCCATGCCCTGCATCTACGTCGCCGGAAACCACGAGTTCTACAAGGGTGCCATCAGGGAGGGGCTCGCGGCAGGTCGTGCAGCCGCGCAAGGATTGGCCAATGTGCACTTCCTGGAGAACGACTTCGTCATCATCGATGGTGTCCGCTTTATCGGCGCCACCCTGTGGACGGACTACCGCATCGAAGGCCACCAGCTGCTTGCCATGGCCCATGCCCGCGACCGCATGAATGATTACCGGGCGATCGCGGTCCAGAAGACATCCTGGCAGCGCTTCGTGCCGGAAGCGGCGTATCGGATGCACCAGACCTCGCGCAACTTCATCGAGACGGCGCTCGAGGCTGATCCGATACCGACCGTCGTCGTAACCCATCATCTGCCGCATGCCGACTCGATACCCGAGCGGTTCAATGGCGACCTGCTCAATGCCGCCTACGCCTCCGATCTGACTGAGACGATCGAAGCCGGAAGTCCTGCGCTCTGGGTGCACGGCCATACGCATGACAGCTGCGACTACCGGATCGCATCCACACGCGTCATCGCCAATCCGAGGGGATACGGGAACGAGAACCGGTTTTTCAATCCGGGCCTGGTCATGTCGATCTGACCATCCTCAGGCCCTGCTTCGTCCTCGCCAGGCCGAACAATTTCTGGCTCGAATAGTCAGTGACACCAAAGATCGATGGTCGTGACCGAACCTCCTCCCAGACGCAACCACGGCGGCCGGGCGGCCAAAGGCTCATCAACCGAGGAGATCCCTCAACAAGAGCGGCGCTCAGGCGTGAGCGGCTACATCGCGCAAGACGGCAGCTGCGATCGCCCTGCGGGTGACGATGGTGCAATCGTCGAACATGCTCCAGGCGGCGGTTCCTGCGATTTCGTCATCGAGCCACGCGTAATCTGCTGTAGCCAGCGCCGCGCATAGCACGCAGCGCTCACTGGGTGAGCATACACCCGCGAAGTGCCGGATTCGGTCGACGAAGTCGTCGCTGCGCGAGGCAAGTAGACGGCTCTGGTAGTCATCCCAAGTTAGGCACGGCGCAATCTCGAATCGCATGCTTCCACGAATCACTTCCTGGACGATTTCGGCATCGCGGAAAGTTGCAAAGCTCATGTGATCCAGGCTCCGTTGGCTGGTGAGCCAATTTGGCGTCGCCAGTCGGAAGCAGCAAGGATTTTCTATTTTGACCGCCTCAAGGCGACCAGTATCGAATGAGTCGCTAACGGCAGGAACGCGCCCTCCTTTCAGTCGTTCCAACGGATCAGTCGGTCCACCAGAAGCGGACATCGCGGTTGCCGAGGCCACAGGCGAGTTGGCGCAGCAAGCCGTCAAGTCTTCATGCAACTACTGACGGTATCTAGTCAGACCAGACCATGCGGCAGAGAGCTTTAACTAAGCTGGAGCAAACTGCCGCCGGCCGTTCGTCGAGTGAAGCGCGCCGGGTTTTGCGGAGGTTGTTTCGTTGAATCCGCGTCGCGTGAGCCTGTCGCGCGGCCGACCCTAACGCGCTGCACCAAAGAAGGTCAGAATTAGTGGATCGCCTTTCGAGTAGTTGACCCCTTCAATACGGCCCAGCTCTTCGACTGACTCTAACCCTGCCGGCAGCGCTTCCGTGAAGGCTTGCATCTGATCGGTGGCGATCAACGCAACGGCACATTCGGGGTCCACGAGCAGGTCATGAGCGGCATCGACCGGTCCGACGAGGCGCGTGTCGGTTTCAGTGAGAAAGACGAGGCTGGGCTCGTGATAGTGCGAACTTGACAAAACCGAATTCGGACATGGCTTTACCGCCTCGAACATGTCTGCGATCTGGGGACTAAGCCACATTGGCGAGAGCGCGGGCACTATGTTGCCTGTCAGAATGGCGAACGCGACGATCGTGCTGGCGACCGTCGCACCGACGCGGACTTCCGGCGTGTAGCCGCGGCCGAAGGCCGAGAACCAGCCGGCAGCGAGGATCGCGATACCTGCAACGATTCCAAGTATTGAAATGCCGCCGGTCAGAAATGGCACGACCCCGACCGCCATCGCTGCCAGTGCCAACGTGACGAGGATCGCGCCGAATAGGCCCGCTCGCCAGAGCCAGACCTGCCACCGCCGCAATTCGATCTGCCCTGCATCCTCATCGGTCAGCATCCATGCCATGAGAAGCAGCAGGGCCGGATAGCCTGGCAGCACATAATGCGGCAGCTTCGTTGGAATGAGTTCGAAGAAGAACCATAGCGGTATATACCAAGACACCAGGAACAGCAGGCGCGGGTCTTCCCGGAAGCGGTTCAGTGCCTTGAGGCCAGCCTCCAGGGCGAGCAAGGCAAACGGCCACATGAAAAGAGCGTATGTCAGGGCAAAATAGCCGGGAGGAAATCCATGCGATTCCTGACCTTCCACAACTTTGCCGAAAAGATCGTTGCCGACCGATTCTTGCCAGAACTCCAGACCGGAGCGCCAACTGATGAGTATGAGCCAGGGCAAGGCGATGGCGGCGGTGATTGCAAGCCCGATGCCGGGTTTCAGCCGGCGCAACCACGAGCGATCGCGGTCGAATATGACTATCGTGCTGACGGTCAGTATCGAAAGCAATGGCGTTATTGGGCCTTTGACGAGGATGCCGACGCCCTGTGCTATCCAGAATGCCCATGGAAGTGCCCTGGCGATCTGTTCTCCGCGCCTGTGCGACACATAGATGGCGCCAAGCACCGCCTGCGCGGCCACGGCGGCGGCAAGCAGCATGGCATCCGTCTTTGCGATACGGGCTTCGAAGTTGAGCGCGAATATTCCGATCAACCCCAGTGCGGCGATGAAGCCGGCGCGCGCTCCGAACATGCGGGCACCGGCCCAGTAGATGCCGAGGACGGCCAGTACGCCGCCGGTCGTGGAAACCAGCCGATAGACCCAGATCGGAGCATCCGCACCTTGGCCTGAAAGAAGAACATAGGTCGATTGCAGCCAGTAGATTCCGATGGGCTTCTTGTAGCGCGATTCCTCCTGAAGCCTGATGTCAGCATAGTCGCCGGTTTCCACCATCTGTTTGGTGGCCTGAACGTAGCGCGACTCGTCGCGGTCGGTCGGCGGGATTGAGGCGATACCCGGCAGGAACGCCAACAGGCAGGCCGCAACAAGAAGCAGCACGCGGGCCAAATGCCCGACAGGAAAAAGTACATTTGCCTGCTTCGATGGCGTTGCCGATTTCATCCGTCTTTCTCCGGGCTGCCATTGGTGACGGACAGCGAATTACGCTCGTTCGCAATGAGCCAGAGATTGCGGACATAAATGAATACTCCTATCCCCTGGCCGGCAATGAAGACGGGGTCCTGTCGATGTATGGCGTATATGAAGAGAAGCACGCCACCGCCGAGAGAGAAGAACCAGAACGCGATGGGAATGATGCTCCTGCCTGCTCGTTCCGAGGCGATCCACTGGACCAGGAATCGCATGGTGAAAAGGCCCTGGGCGATGAACCCGAGCACGATCCAGGCACTGAACTGCTCCACGAACACAACGTGGAACCAATCGCCCAATTGCGAGATCATCGACATGTCACATTTCCTTGGGACTTGGCATGTTCTTGCGGCGCCGTCTCAGCCACCACACTCCGAAAAGATCAAGGGCTCCACGGAGCCCCCGATCGACAATGCCATAATGCGATTTTCCGTGTACGCGCGGTCGGTCGACGACATCGACATGGATAGCGCGAAACCGCTCCTGTATCACCAGCGCGGGAAGGAACCGGTGACAGCCCTCGAAGAACGGGAGTTTGCGAAATACATCCGTGCGGATGACCTTCAGTCCGCAGGCACTGTCGCGCGTGTCGTCATCGAGAATGGACTTGCGAAGACGATTGGCAAAACGAGACGCGAGGTTCTTCATCCATGTGTGATGGCGATTTGTGCGCTGTCCGGCCGCGATAGCCACTTCCGGCCCAGCCGAGAGCAGGGCATCCACGAGTTCCAGTACGAAGACGGGATCGTTCTGGCCGTCTCCGTCGAGCGTGGCGATGAGTTCACCGCGTGCCGCGAACACGCCTGTGCGCAGGGCCAGACTCTTGCCTGACGAGTGTTCGTGATGGAAGTGCCGCAACGGGAAAGAGCGGACCTGCTTTTGTTTTTGAACGATTTGTGCGGTGTCGTCCGTGGATCCGTCATCGATTACAATGACTTCGAAAAGGCGGCCGGTTAGCGCCGTCTCGATTTCCTCGAAGAGCGACAAGAGGTTCGCCCCCTCGTTCTTGGCAGGAATCACGATCGAGATCATCACCATTGCGGGACACTTTCATGCAGAAACATTCCAGATGCTGAGGTCCAGTTAACACTGGCTCCTGGGGATGACCATCCATCCGGTGCGCTCCCTCGCAACTGGTCAGAAGGACGCACTTGCCATTCTCCCCGAGTGATCCGTTGTTCCTCGGCGATGCGCACTTGCGGAAACTTCCCCCCGGGATAGCATCGGAGACGCGCACTCCGCGCAGGAGTTCCGGAGGAACGAATGAGAATTGCCGTTATCGGGGCGGGTTACGTCGGACTCGTCACCGCCGCCTGCTTGGCGCGCGTGGCAAACGAGGTCGTGTGCGTGGAGAAAGACGTCGGAAAGCTCGACGTGATCGAGGCTGGCGGCATCCCAGTCTACGAACCTGGTCTCGCTGAACTGGTGGCTGACATGAAGGCGGAAGGTTGTCTGTCCTTTACAAATTCCATGAAGGACGCACTGGAAGGTGCGCGCGCTGCGTTTATCGGTGTCGGGACGCCGCCGCGTCCCCTGGACGGACTTGCAGACCTCCGCTGGGTTATGGAGGCGGCCTACGATGCGGCCCGACTGGCTTCGGGGCCGCTGGTGCTGATCACCAAGTCGACCGTTCCGGTCGGGACGGGCGACGAAATCGAGCGTCGGATTTCTGAATTGGCGAATGGCAGGAGTATCACGGTTGTCTCGAACCCGGAGTTCCTGCGCGAAGGCTCCGGTATCACCGACTTCATGCAGCCTGATCGCATCGTAATTGGCGCCGAGGACGATGGGTCGAGGCGTGTGCTTGAGGAAATCTATGCCCCGTTCGAGGCGCGGGGTGTACCTGTTCTCGTCACCAGCCGCAGATCCGCGGAACTCATAAAATACGCTTCCAACGCCTTCCTTGCCATGAAAGTGACATACGCCAACGAGATGGCGCTGCTGTGCGAGGCGGCAGGGGCTGATGCCTCGGCGGTGCTAGAAGGCCTGGGCCTCGACTCGCGTATCGGAAGCAAATTTCTGAAGCCTGGGCCAGGCTATGGCGGTTCGTGCTTCCCGAAGGACACTCTGGCCCTCATCCGGACAGCGCAAGACTGCCGTCGCCCGCTGAAGCTCGTGGAGGCCACGGTCGCCGCCAATGACCATGTGAAGCGCGAGATGGCCTTCCGTATCGTAGACGCCTGCGGCGGCAGTGTGCGGGACAAGACGGTGGCCGTGCTCGGTCTCGCCTTCAAGGCCGGCACCGACGACATCCGTGAGTCACCGTCGCTGGCGATAGTGCAGGCACTCGTCGACCGCGGTGCGACGGTGCGTGCTTACGATCCGCAGGCCATGAAGGACGGAGTCGGCCTTCCCGCAGGGGCTTCGGTTTTCCCGTCTGCGCTGCATGCGGCCGAGGGTGCTGACGCGGTCGCGGTGCTGACCGAATGGCCGGAATTCGCGGAAATCAACCTCGATGCCCTCGCTAGGGTGATGGCTGGTTCCGTGCTCGTTGATTTCCGGAACATAGTCCCGCTGGAGAAGATCGAAGGCGCGCAGCTGCGCCGTTTTCCGTTCCGATGAGCTCCAGGACCGCTACCCCACCCATTGCGATCTGCGGCTCAACGCGGACCAGGCGCTGGAGCTGTATCTCCTGTTAAGCGAATTGCTGAAGAAGGGTAGGTGAGTGAGACGCGGTGAAGGTGGCGAACGGTAATGAGGCGAGGCTTCCGAGAGTAAGCATACTCAAAGATACAACTCGGCGTGACAAGCATTTGAAAGGAACCCTGCCGCCTCACTCCGGCCTGCGGGCACAGACCAGCAAGTACTTTTTTGACGTGAGGCCGAACCAGGCGGCGATGCCTTTCGCGACCAGACGCGCCGCGAGGCCGGTGCCGAAACTCATGCGGCCGGCGGCGCGTTCGCGCGTGGGCCACGCGGCGAGATTGCGTCGGAAGCCGTCAAGGCAGTTGCCGGTCTCGTCGTCGATCGCAATATCGGTGAAGCCGAGTCCGGCAAGAAGGTCGCGATACTCCGCAATCGAAGGCAGCAGGTTGGCCTTCGGTACCTGCGCTCGGTCGGAGAAGCGCGACAGAATTGGCTTGAACAGGATGTCGGACAGCACAAGTGTGCCCCCCGGCTTTAACACCCGAAAAGCCTCGGCGAGAAAGGCGGCACGTGTTTCGAAATGAAACGCGGCTTCAACGCAGATGATCGCATCGAAGCACTCGTCGCGAAAATCAAGTTTGGCAGCGTCCATCAGAAGAAATGTACAGCCGGGAGCGTTCTCGCGGGCGCGGGCGAGCTGTTTTTCAGAAATATTGATCGCCGTGATCGCCTCGGCAGGGTAATGGGCCAACAGCCGGCGAGTGGAGGCACCCAGTCCGCAGGCGACATCAAGGATCTCGTCGGATTTCCGGGGTATGCGGGCGAGGAGTTGGTCGACCAGCGACGCCGAGGCCTCCGCCTGGTTCTTTGCGCCGTCGCCCCAATAGCCAAAATTGAAGAAGTCGCTGTCACCATAATAGCGGCGCTGGTGGCGACCGATCATGGTCTTGTCGTAAACGCGGATCATGCGCTGGCGGGTGTCCATTGGCATCTCCTAGGACAGGCGGCAATCAGGGAAGGGCGACGATTTGGCGGAAACGACCGGTGAGTGCTGGGCCGCGGCCGGAACTCCCGTGCGGGCGCAGCACGATGCCGACGCGGCCGGTGGCTGCTAATGTGATCGCCGTGCGATAGTCGACGCGGGCGCGGGGCGCTAGCTCAACCCGATGACGGGCGATAATGGTTGCCAGAGCTATCTTCATCATCTGATAGCCGAAGGTAACGCCAGGGCACATATGCGCGCCGGCGCCGAAGACCGGATAGTCGAAGGCCGATGGGTTGCAACCAAGCCAGCGGTCGGGGACGAAGCAGTCCGGGTCGGGATATAGTGCGGGATTGCGGTTGATCAGATGGGCGCTTACCAGGACGCGCGTGCCAGCGTGGATGTCGCAGCCGCCGAGCGTCGTCGGCTGTAGCGACTTGCGGAACTGAAGCGGCACAGGCGGCATGAGACGCATCGCTTCACGCGTAACCCCGTTGAGCAGCGGAAGCGCGGCAAGCCGCGCCGCCGTAGGAAGGTTGCCTCCTAACGCCCCCTCTATTTCGGCTGCCAGCCGTTCGGCAATCTCGTGGTGCTGTGTGAGCAGGACGAGCGCCCAGGTCAGAGCGTTTTGGCAGGTGTCATAGGCCGCGCCGAACAGAAAGGAGGTGGTGCCGACAATGATCTCGCGTGAAGGCAGGTCTCCGTTCTCGTCGGAATTGTTGACCAGAACGGAAAGGAGGTCCCTGGCGTCGAGATTGCCGCGCTTTTCCTCGGCCCAATCGATGATGAGCTGCTCTTGCCTGTTGGCCTTCGACAGCCACCTGGCTAGAGCTATGCTTGGCACGAACCAGCTTGCTGCGATCTGCTCGGTGATCAGGTCACTTATGGGGCGCGCACGGGCGAGGTCGGAACCGAACAATAGCCCGACCGCCAGCACCGTCGCCAGCGCCTTGGCGTGTTCGGGCAGGTCGAGTTCCATGCCTTGCGGCCACTGCCGCACAAGGTCGTCGGCGAGTTGCGCCATCTCCGGTGCCATTGCGGCGATGGCAGGCTTCTTCAAGGGCGTGGCGATGAGCTTGCGGTAGTGTTCATGACGGGCGCCGCGCAGCCTTGTCATCCCCATGCCAAGCCGCTTGGAAGCGTGGTTCGGCAGCCCGCTGAAGGTGATCTTGACGTTGCGCCAGCAATCGGTCGCCGACAGCATCGAGCGTAGCAGCTCCGAGTCTGCGACCGCATAGCCGTAGCGAGGCCGCTTGGAAGAAGTGACAGGGTATTCAAGACGCACGAACGGACCGTTATTCGCATGTAGCCGGCGCGTCGCCAGGATCGGCTCGCGCAGGAAGGATGCAAGGAAACCCATGGTCGACCAGCGATCAAAGATGGCCGGCGCTCGCAATGCGGATGTCAGAATGCCGCCCCCGCCCGTCATGTGATTTGTTCTGCCGCCCCAATCGACCATGTCCATCTAGCACCGATGTGGAGCGCTGGGAACAATTTTGTGTCCTGTCGAGGGCCTTGAACCGAGCTTGACGTATAATCCGAGATCACGGTGCGCTCCTTTCAGGGAGGCGGGCTTTCGGATCTGTTGGTGGGTTCTGTGACACGCCAGCCATCCGTTTCTTGGTTGGGAAGGCAATGAGCAAATCCGGGCGAGATTGTCCACTTTCTCCGTGGTCCAACCGAAACCAGGGAGGCAGCGACCCCGGAGTTGCTTCAGGAAGAGTCTTTGGTGCTCTACCGGGCCCATGGCGGACTAGTCTTGACGGATGTCAATGCGCGCCGGCGGCAGGCGCGGGACGCTGGCATCTGGCGCGTGCCTGCACCCGGCATAACTGCGAATCCGATCATTTGCGGGAAAGGGGATTCACATGTCGTCCGTTATTAAGGGGTGCGCCGATCTATGCATGTTTGGAATGCGCCGGGTGATCGGAGCCCTCTTCCTTTTCGCGATCGTGGCGGCCGACGCAGCCGATATCGGCGTCGCCCATGCAGGCCCCGGAGTTGGGCCTGGAGCATCTCGAACTCCCGGTACCGCCCGTGCGCGAAGGTACGGCCGACATCGTGACCGGCGAGTGGCCGGACCATTGGGGCGAAGCGGTCCTTGAGGCCCTGGCGCTGCGGGTCGAAGGTTTCCGCAAGGCAGGCTATTCGCTGCCGCTGGTGGACAAATCGGGTGCCTATTGGCAGATCACCTAGGAGGCCGCCTATCGCCTGATCGAGGGTATCGAAGACGGTTGCGAGGCCGCAGTCGTACTGAAGCACTATCTCGATGCCCATGCACTCGAGACGAACTTTCTCGATGCGTTGACTTCGATCGTCCGGCCAACCCTGCTGGCTTTGAAGCTGGTGACGACATGGACCCTGCCGGAGAAGTTCGGGATAGCGGGGTCTTCCATGGACATGCTGCTCGGCCTCAAGGGCCGACTTTCGCATATGGGCACGCTCGCCAATCTCATGTCCACGGCGGCCGACCTGCAAGTGGACTTGATCGGGAATGTAGAGAACCAGCGGGCCTCGTGGGCGCTGGAGACATTCAGGGAAGCGTGGCGGGAGAGCTGGAACGTCCAGGAGATCGTCGAGGATCAAAGGCAACTCGTCGAAGGGAGCCAGGTCCATCTGGAACGCATCAACGCGCTGCACGTCGCGTTCGACGCCGCAGTGGTCGCCGAGGTCACCCTCCATGAAAACTATGTGCCGCGGGCACAGCGGGCCTGGGAAGAGCGAATGGCTTGGCTGGTCGCGGACGCGGCGCAACGCAGCGAACAGCGCCGCCGGACCAGGATGGTCGAGTAACGCCATCCCGACCTGCCGCATTCGGAGGTCGGCCATTACGACAGGGCCATCACCGACACAGAGCCGGGCGGACGCTACTACCGCGAACAGCGCGCCGAAGCCTGGCAGAGTTTTCAGTTGAAGCTCGCCGCCCAGGGGACGGAAACGGCTCGCCACGTGGCCGCCCTCACCAGCCTAGCCTGTGGTAGCACGGTCATGATCTCGATCAAGGCCAATCCAGTTTTTCGCCAGTATCGGCGATGGCGTATTCAGACCCTCGCCGGCACGCGCAAGGGATACACGGCGGCGGAAATGAGCCAGGCTCTCGAGACTAACATCCATATGATCCAGATCGCCGAGATGGGCGGCGGCCGACGCTACAAGCTGCACTGCATGAACGTGAAGACACCGAATACAGAGCGACACGGCCCGGAGGCTCTATTCTGATGGTACCAGCAAAGCGGGCGAATGGGCGTTGCGCAGCGTTGTGGCGCTCGGCGCTGGTCGCCGTGATGATCGTGCCGGCAATGCTCACGGGCTGCACGACGCTGGAGAATGGAGCCGGGCCGGACGAACAGGAAGCCCGCCTGCTTGCCCAGCCGCTGAGAACGATCACAATGGAGTTCGACATGGCAAAACCCATCCTCGCGGCACTGGCGGCATTGCTCGTTCTCGCCGGTCCCCTCACCAGCGCACCGGCCTATGCAGGCGACTGCACCGGCTACGTCGTTGGCGTGCGCCCGCCGAGCGCCTACAATCAGGCCACCGGATCGGGGTTACTTGCCGTGCGAACCGGGCCAGGAAGCAATTACAGGAAGATCGGCGAACTCTATGCCGGTGACGAGGTGTCTGCATATGATCGCCGCGGCAACTGGTATGCGGTGACCTGCATGCAGGGCCAATGCATGCGTCCATTCTGGGGTCAGCCCATGCCGTCCGGCTGGGCCCATGGAAGCTATCTCAGGCTGGGCGGCGTCTGCCCATGACCGGCCCAATCGAGGCGCCTAGCCGGATGGGCGGATGGGCGGCGTTAACTGCCGCGACACTCCTGCTGGTGTTTCTCGCCGGCTGCGCCACCAGCGCGCAAACCGGCGGCGATCCAGGCGTTGAGAGATATCCGGCAGCGCTCATAGCGGCGGCCGAGCCCGTCGCGCCAGCTGTCGGTTTCGTGCTCTCGCGCGTCCGATGGCGGGGCGGCTATTTGCGGGGCCGGGACGACGTGCTCGAGCATTTGGCCAGGCAGCTCAAGCCGTTGGACATCATGCTGTTGACCAACAAAGGCCAACTGTCGGGGAGAAGCGGCCCCGGGCTGTTCAGCCATGCAGCGGTCTATGTCGGCAACGAGCAACAGTTGCGACGCAACGGTCTGTGGAACCAAGTATCGGTCGTTCCGCACCAAGAGGCGCTGCGCAGAGGACGAACCATTATCGAGTCCGAACAACGCCACGGTACGAGCCTCTCGACGCTCCTCCAGGCGAACGATTCGGATAGAATTGTCATCCTGAGGCCCCGGGACCGCGGGGCATCTTGGCGACGGCAGGCAACAAGCTCTCTGCTCGCCAGCGTCGGCATAGCGTTCGATCACCGTTTCCGGCTCGATGACAAGATCGCGATCTTCTGCACCCAGCTAGTCGACATGGCCATGCCCGAACTCAATCTGCCGCGCAGAACTGCCTATGGCAGAGAGATCATTCTGCCGGACGATATCGCAACCAAGGCGATGCACGGCAACTGCCTCTCGGTGGTCAGCTACGTCCGCGCCGATGAGAACGGTTGGGAAGCGGTTGGCGCTCGTGAACTGTCGGCCGACATTCGGGAAGCCTGGAGCGGCATGGCGGCCGTTTCCGCGTTTGCCAAGGCGCGGCCGACCTCGCATGCAAGCGTTTTCGGCCTTCGACCTCCCGCACTAGAGCGGCACTCATATGGGCGTCGCGACCACATGGGCGGCCGGCAGTCACGCCACCCGCGGAGCAAGAGGAGAATACTGAAGCAGCATGGACACCAAGATGGACGCCGTCGCGTTCGAACCCGGAACAACGAGAGCCAAATAAACGCTCGGCTATGGCTTGGGAAGCCTCGGGCGAGAGTGTCCGCTTTCTTGATGGGTCAACCGAAACCGGACAGGCAGGAGACGGCCCCGATCATGACTGACGGCAATGGCCCTCAAGACCGCCATATAGCAGACTGCTGGTAAGCTCCAGTAGCGTGGGATAGGTCCCGATCTATCTTCGCAGAACGCCAACTCGACACATGGGAAGCACGTCATCGGCGCCTATCCACCTTACGCAGCGGCCGCTCAAGCTCTTGAGGGGTGATGCCTAGCCGATGTGCATTGGTCTGGTAAATTACAAAGAGTTCGTCATAGGTTTCTACCTGCCTTCGCAGCCGCTGCAACTCCATTTCTTTCTGCTGAACTTTTTCCTCAAGATGGATGATGGCAAGGTCGCCTTTCGACAGGTGGGGCGATGGCGGTTTGGCCGATACCTTCTCGTGGTATGCGTCGACTATGGCTTTGTGATTGTTTAGCGATTGCCGCTTCCATTTGTGACCACATACACGTCCGGCTTCATTTACAATATCCTCCCACGTCGGAACTCCTTTCCACTCACGGATGAATTCAACGATGTCGGCGATGTACTCGTCCGTGATCCGGACGCGCGGCTTGACGTTACGAGTTCGGCTGTTTTTTCTCCGTATTCTAGGCATCGTGCGCCATTTCCAGCGGTCGGTTTTCGAGACGGGGAGGCATCGCACGATTCACATGCACGATAGTCCCATCGGGGATCTCAGGGTCGTTGTGAACGGCGAGAATGCGACTCAGGCCATCGACCATGGATTGGTGGTGGGCCACGAAGTTCGACGCGCCGTAGGTCTCTTCGTCCGCCTCAGCAACCGCGTCCGCCAGAAACCATTCGTGCTCATTCAACAGTTCCTCCGCCGCGCTCTTCTGCTCGGGGTCGCCCTTGACGACCAGATGCTCCCCGCACCGCCCGCAACTGCCGTGATCGGGGCACGGCGTAAGGCTCCAATCCGTAACGCAAAGACCGATATCGGTCGTATGTGCGGTGGCAACAACGCTTTCCCTGAATGCGGGGCGAAAGACTGGCGGCAGATAGTCATGCAGTTCCGCCATGGTCCCGCGCATGCTGCCGTTTTCCATGAGGCGGCGAACCTCTTCAGCCTTCTGCATTCCTGTCACATGATCATATTCGGCGTTCTGTCCGATGTCCTTCCTGCCGAACCATCGTGCGATTTCGTGCTCTCCCATGCCGCCTTGCTGGGCAAGCGTGTTCAGCCAGTGACGAAACATGTGGGACGTCAATTTTATCGGGCTGCCGTCGGCTTCCGTGAAACCGTATCGCGCGAAGATCGACTGCGTTGCTCCGCGCTTGGAACTCCTTCCGCAAAGGAAATCCCGCACCTGCTGGTCGGCCAGAACGCATACGACCGACGGGTTGCTCCCTTTTTTGTCATGACAGAAGTTCAGCGGCACCAGAAACAGATACTGAGACAGCGACAGGTGGGACGATCTGCCAGGAAACCATTGCTCGGCAAGAAGCGCCCGTTCGACGTCGGCTCGCCGATACCAGCATGTACGACCGATCAGCGACGGCTTCAGGTTACGCCCCCTGGCCCATTGGTTGCCGCCATTCCCCCCGGAAAGTCCGAAGAACAGGCTGAGGTCATGCCCCGAAAAAAGCTGCTCCGGGCCGTGGTCGTTCGTCGGTTCCAGGAAGGCACGTCCTGGATGGTCTTCCAGCCACCGAGCCACCTTGCGGCTGGGAGCAGTGTGGGTCCTTACGTCCCTGATCGCTCGCTTGACGACATCGACCATCACCGTCTGAATCCACTTGACTTCCGGTTTACCGCCCGACTTTTCCGGCCAGTACCGAAGTCCGTAGCGGGACTTGCGCCTTCCTTGTTGATCAAAGACCGGCTTGCCGTTTTCGATGACCTCCTCTTCGATCTCACAGTCTTCCGGCAAGGTCAGGGCCTCATTCATGCGCATGCCCGTCGCGACCAATATCTCGACGGCTCGCATGAGAACCACCTCCCACGGCTGCTCGACGAGGTTGGAAATGGCGCCGAGGGCTTCATAGGCGGTCGGAGTCGGCAGCTTTTTCTTTCGTCGCTCTTCGTGTTCCTTGCCGATCCGGGTGTGGTCGTGCGTGACCCTTGGAAATGGGTTCGTGAAGTCGATCCGGCCCTTGGAGATGGCGTAACGGTTGAGCCATCTGGCTATCTCCTGGAGGAACTGGCCAACCTTGTAGCGTGATGACTCGGCCTCTCTCGCCCGACAGGCATTGGCCGCCGCGTCGAAATCCGCCGTCATGATTGAACATGGGTCTCCCGAACGTTCGATGATCGCATCGTGTAGATAGCGGGAAGCACGGATCATGACCCGCAGGCCGGCCGGATCTTTCGGGTTCGCTGCGTACCGGAGGCAGACCAGGGCCTTGATGAAATCGCCGAATGGCTTCAGCATCGGCTGGCGGCCGGACATCCCCTTCGCCGATCCGTTCTCGTGCGTCGTGAAATAGAGAACGACCTTGTTGTGAGCGGAGGCCCTCCCTTCACGACAATGGCTAACGTCCCAATCGTGCGCGTCGAAATCCTGGTCGCCTCTGAGCATCGTGCTGCTGCGTGCACGTTCGATAAACGCTTCGAGGTTCTGCCGAGCGTCGCGAAGACGGGCGGAAGGGAGCTGCTCAACCGGCACTGCAGCCTCCAGCCCGGACCGCGTCGATCCGCCTGATCACGTCCGCGATCGCCAGGATCGTCATGTCGAAAAGCATGATCATGCTTGGGCCCAGCCCGGCTTCCTCGCGCCGTTTCCGCTCGTCGAGGAGTCCGCTCAATGCCTTGTCGTGCGGAGCGTCCATCCAGGGCTGGAACCGGACGCAGGTATAGCAGGCAATTGGCGCCGTGAGGCCGCAGAACGAGAACGAGCCGCATGTTCCCAAGGGTTCCAAGGAATCCTGCTTCCGGTCGACGTGGTAGATGCGGCTCGATGGCCTTTCGCCGCGAACAGCTTCCTGTTCGTTGCGAACGAGCGCTCCCAGAAAGGCCTGGGACAGGGGTCCGAGTGCCAACGCCATGGCGGCATCGAGTGTCTCGACGATGTCGCTTTTGAGATCGAAATACACGGAGACGTTCTGGAGGTCGGTGTGGTCTAGCAGCCGCGCGACCACCTGCCGCGACGCCCCTTCCCTCACGAGGCGCGTGGCAAACGTGTAGCGAAGGCGTCGCATCGTCACCCTCAGGGGGCGTCCCGTACGAGGCGAGATGACGGCAAGCTTCTCGATCGCCCGCGTTACCATTGCGGAAAAGTGATTTGCGGCGTGATGGTAGCGGTAGTCGGAACCGGGGCCTTCCTGGGGCAGGTCCTTTCGCGGTCTCTGTCGCCTGAACAACGGCCGGCCATCACTGTCCGAGTCATCGAGCGGGTGATCGGTCCTATTCTGATTGAAAAGGGCAAGCAGGACTTCGCCGATTTCAGGGTTGAGCCGTCGCTCCACGAACTCGGTCCGTGGGACAGCGTGGCCTTTCTTGTGTCGAGGGACTTCGAGCAGGAAGACGGGGCTGCCCTCTGCCATGCTGGGAACATCCCAGAAATCCTCTTCCCGGAGCAGAGCGAGCGGTTCGGGATTGGAGCCAAGGCCGAGCGCGAGCCAGATCGCGGCCTGTTCCTGAAGAGTTAGCGTACCTTTCATTGTGGAAGCACGCAGGGCGTTGCTGAGGGCGGTGACCTCGCTGTCCAGCAGGGGACCCTTTTCGGGATCGGCCGACCGGACCGCGTGCCCCTTTTCGTTCCCGCCGATGACGCGTTCTTCCAACAGAAAGGCGACCTCAGGAGAAAAGGGTCCGAACCCTTGATCGGAGCACCAGCAATACCACTTCCGGCCGAAGTGCAGGCGATAATGCTGGTGCTCAGGCACGGCGTTCGCCAGTTCCCCGAAAAACTGAAACGAGATCTCTCCGTCAGATTCCAGCGCATCCTGAATCGACTGGAGGGGCCAAAGGTCCTTGAGGAGGTCCCAATTGTTCAAAATCTCCCTCACCGAGTAATTTCGGATAAGGTACCTGAAGTACGCTTCAGTCGCGTGCAATACGGGTCCAATTGGTAGGTCTATCTCAAGCCAGTCCAGTTTGGCTGATCGGCTTGGATGGGGGATCCGCCAAAGCTTGCCGCTGGTATCGACCTCGTAACCTGCAAAGCTCACCACGATTTGGTCGCGGTCAGCGAACGGCCATTGTTGCTCCAAGCCAGCTTCGGCCACGGCAGCGTCGCTCGCCCTGGCCATCTCAGATCTTCCCCTGCATCTGCAGGCTAAGTTCCTGGGCCCGCTGCTCGGTGTATCTCTCGGTGTACTGAAGGGCTGTCTGGGAGTTCTTCTTCCAGCCCATGAGGTAGTTCCTCATGCTGGCTTCACCGGCCTGCGTCAGGCGCTGGTCCTCGTCGATCTCCTTTCCTGCCTCGTCCTTGCGTACTTGGTCGCACAGCTCGGAGAAGCGATCGTTCCAGTCGTGCCGCAGGGTGTGGGGCGAGAGGTCAGCTGGGAACTCCGGGAACGCCTCTCGAAGGATGACGAACAGGTCATAGACCGTCCGACCCGCCATTGGCTTTCCGTTCTCCGCCACGAATACGAACGGCTGCTTCTTGGCTCCTGGATAGAGCCTCGCGTCCGAGCGGCAGATCAACCATTTCTCCAGCGCGCCTAGCAGGTCGGCGTCGATGTGCAGCACCCGGTCGGCTGTCTTGACTGAAGGCTGGTCGGGCCGCGGGTCCTCCGGGTCGTCGGGACGGCCATGCACAGAGATGCGGGGCCGTGATCCCGCCATGAACAGGTCCGCCCCCTTCAGAACCAGTGGCTCTGCTCTCCGCAGGCCTAGCTTGTAGTAGGAAAGCAGCAGCGCCCAGTTGCGTGCCCTGTGCCGCGCCTCGAAGGGATTGTCGGGATAATCCGGCTTGATGACCTCCAGGAATCTGTCCCTGAGTTCCTCAGGAAGACCCTTCTTGCCGCCTCGGCCTCCGCCGCCTTCGCGCACGGTTGTCTTTACGAGGCGCTTCCAGTCCTCCAGCTTCCGCGATGCGTCGCCGTACCGTCCGCTTGACGACGAGATCCGGTGCAACGCGTGTTCGGCGCGCCAGGCAAAGTATTGACGCATCGCCATGACGCGCCCGTACTGGGTATCGCCGCTCACGCTGGTTAGGTGTCGACGCTTCCTGTCGGTCGCACGACCTCTGCCGAGCCAGTGGGCCAGGTCCCGTGTCTCCTCGGACGAGAAGAGCTCAAGGCTGTCCAGGCGAGCATCAATGTCGATGTCCCGCTCGATTCCCCATTCGAGCACAAGCCGGATCGTCGAGAGGCTTGCGTCTATGGTCTTCTGCGCCCTGCGTTGGTCGCGTTTCGGTCCGGTGCAGTAGCGGGTCGCCCATGGAACGGGCAGGTCCGTCGTTGCGTCCTTCAGCAACGTCATCCTCTCGCCCGACGCAGCAACCAGGCGTGACAGGTAGTAGCCTTGCTCCGCCTGCGCCGGAGGCGCGACGGATGTCATTGCTTCACCCCCGTCGCGACCAGGAAAGAGCAGGACATGCACACTCGTGGTTCATGGCACGTCGGCTGACCCTCCATATGCGCCGGGTTCCAGCCGGTACCCCGCTCGGCATATGCCCAGGAGGCTTGGTTCTCTATCCGCGCAAGGAAGTCGGCGTCCCACCACGGCTGCGGTGACGCTTCGGGTTTCTCTGGCATCTCATTCTCCTCTTCGTGCGTATGCGCACGAAAGGAGAGCCGGCGCGGCGCACGGCGTCAACGTCGACAAGAACGATGGCGCGCCAGGCAACAGGCACCAGGCAAGCTATTGGTATTTATCGATAATCAGTTCGGCGCCAAGGATTCGATTTCTGGCGAAATCACATCGTATCCTTCAGGAAAGGCGCAAGTTTTCGAGGCCGCTAAGGATTCAATCTGTGGATAACTCTTGCGCGGGGTTCCCTTCGACCACTCGCGCCGCGCCGAAAGTTGCCCCGAAGAGGTGCTGAATGATTCGTTCAGGACGGCAGGTGTGGCAAGTCCGTTCGCATTTCAGAGCCTCATGCAGCTCATTCTAGCGGGTAAAGCGCTTGCCGCAAGCCCCCGCTCACGCATGCCACATTTCGATGCCCCAAAGAAAGGGACCGGAAGATTGGCTTCGGGATGCCAATAGCCCTTCCGGGGCAGCGCCGTTCGCCCATCAGGAGATACCTGCGCCCATGGCGACGTCCGCTCGGCTGGCTCCAGATTCTGAAAGGGATTGCAATGCGGATGTCCATCGCGGAGGGCTTGGTGGCGAGCGGCGCGTCCCGCCTTGGGCTCTCCTGGCGGACGCTCTGCTCGGCTTGGCAGGCTGTCGCCGAAGCGCCGCCAGCTGGAAGTCTCGCCATCAACGTCCGGTGCCGCACGGCAAGGAGCATCGGTCTGGCTGATCGGAACACAGGGAGACATGCGCCGGCCACAGTCACGGTCATACACAAGTCCGGGTCCGGCACCGCTCCTGCCTGCCGCCTGCGCGAGGACACTGGGATGTTTGGCTGCAGATCCCGGCCGCCGTGCTCGGCTCCGCTGGGGGAGCCGGGCTCGGGCCCACCAGACCCAGGATCGACAGGGCGGACCGAGCGCCCCTCGCCATTGCGTGCCTTCCGGCGTTCCCTGCCAGCCGGAGCCGCGAGTTGCCTAGATGGCACCCGGAGTTCTTGCCTGATCGTGCGCATCCGATGGCGGGCGCCACTGCTGGAATTGCCGCGTCTGAAATGCCTCCGAAGCAGCGCTCCCGGTTGACGATGGCCCGCGGAAGTCGCCCAGCCGGGATGTCCGAATGCCTGCGGAGTTTACACATCGGCACTGTGATCTGCGCGCAAGCCACGGATTCAAAAGCGGTTTCAGCCGAACAGTTGACAGCAGGCGAGGTCAGGCAAGCGGAAACGCGCTGTCAAAAACCCCCATTCCCCGGAATTCCGTCAAGTCATTGACCACTCACAGGAAAACCGGTCTCTGTTGACACTCTGGATTGACCACCTGTCAGAACGGGATCTCGTCGTCCATGTCGCGGCCGCCACCGCCGCCGCCCATGCCGCCACGGTCGTTGCCCGGGCGGGACTGGCCGAAATCGGAGCCGCCGCGGTCGCTGCCGCCGCGATCGGCGGGGTAGTCACTGCCGCCGCCCTGGCCGCGCGAATCGAGCATCTGGAGTTCGCCGCGGAATTTCTGAAGCACAATTTCGGTCGAGTAGCGCTCGATGCCGTCCTTCTCCCATTTGCGGGTCTGGAGCTGGCCCTCGAGATAGACCTTGGCGCCCTTCTTCAGATATTGCTCGGCCACCTTGGCGAGCTGGTCGTTGAAGATGGCGACCTGATGCCACTCGGTCTTTTCCTTGCGCTCGCCGCTGTTCTTGTCGCGCCAGGTCTCGGAGGTGGCGATGCGCAAATTGACGACCGGGTCGCCGCTTGGCAACCGACGCACCTCGGGGTCGGCGCCCAGATTGCCGACCAGAATGACCTTGTTGACGCTGCCCGCCATGACGCTTCTCCACACTCGTGCATTGAGGAATTGGTGTTTGCACACAAACTAGAACAAAAGTGGATCGAATGAAACGGGGGAATGCCCGGTTGTCCCCCGCTCAGGGTGCTTTGCCGGCCCAATTCTCGAGGTCCTGGGGCGTGTCGATGTCGAGGCTGGCGGCGGGACCGATCTCCAGATCGACGATGGGTGCGGTGCCCGCCTCGATGATGTGGCGGGCGCCGGTGTCGCCGGTGATGGCGGCAACGTGCGCAAAGAGCGCGCGCGGCATCAGGACCGGATTGCCGCGCTTGCCATTGTGGGTGGCGCGCACGACGGCATTGCCGCCCGCCTCGCGAAACGTCTCGACCATGCGCGCGAGGTTGGAAGCACTCACTGCCGGCATGTCGCCCAGGCAGACCATCGCGCCGGCTGCCTCCGGCGGCAGCGCGGCGATGCCGGCCTTGAGCGAGGTCGACAGGCCCGCGGCGAAATCGGGGTTTTCGGCAAACTGGAGATCGAGGCCTTCGAGCGCCTGGCGAACCTCGTCCGCCTGATGACCGAGCACGCAGACGGTGCCGGCAAGCGGCGCCGCCGCGATCGCTTCGGCCGTTCGGCGCACCAGCGGCGAACGGCCCCAATTGGCCAGCAGCTTGTTCGGGCCGCCCATGCGGGTCGAGCGGCCGGCAGCAAGCAAGAGTCCCCAAACCGGGCCGCTGTCGGTTGCAGCCACCCGTTCGCGGGGTCGGGGCCGGGTCGGGATTTCCATCAGGAGTCCGCCCACCCCCATCGCGGCGATCGACGCGGAAGTGACGTGGATGCCGGCAACGAGTCGGTCGAGCACCCAGTCAAAACCGTTGACCTTGGGGCTGCGCGCGCAGCCCGGCGCGCCGATCACCGGGGTGTCGCCGAGAGCACCGAGAACCAGCAGATTGCCGGGGTCGACCGGCATGCCGGTGCGCTCGACATGGCCGCCCGCCAGCCGGATCGCCTCGGGGATAGCATCCATCTCGTCGCTGACGGCGGAAGCGCCGAAGACGACGATCAGATCTGACTTTTTGCGAATGTCTTCAAAGGCATGGGCGATGGTCTTCGCATCGTGAATCACCCGCAGTTCGGTCGCGATATGGCTGGCCGACCGCGCCAGCCGCTGCGCGGTCAGCCTGGTCGTCTTGTCGAGCACGTTTTGTTTGGTGCCGGGCAGCGTCGTCTGGATGAGGCCAATGCCATGGGCCTTGAAGGGCGCGACGGAAAACGCCTCGTCGGAGGCCGCGACCTTCTCGGCCTCGAGGACGAGGGCGGCGGGAAGACCGAAGGGAATGATCTTGACGGTCGCCACCAGCGTGCCTTCCTCCACCGGGGCAAAATCGGCGAGCGTGGCGATGGTGATGGCGGGATCGACGAGGTTGAAGGCGTCGATCAGCTGGACGTTGACCCGGAACAGCCCGGCGTGGACGGCGTGAATGTTGACGCGGCCGGTGGCGGCTTCTCCGATGCGCATGCCGGGGCAGTCAAGTGCCGCGGCCAGCCGCGCGGCCGCCTCGTCCTCGGAAAGGTCGCCATGTTCGAGCCGCGCGGCGACGATCTCCGTGACGCCGGCCGCCTGCAGCGCTGCGATGTCGGCTGCGGTGACGCGGTGAGCCTTGGGCAGGCGGTGGCCCTCGACCCGCACGCCATGGGCGAGGATCGCGCCCTCGGCGTCGCGCAGGGGGACCGGGCCGAACTTCACGCTGTGCGGTCCCTTGGCCGTGCCTGTGAAGTCTCCCGGCCGCGTAGCGCGCCGATGATCTCGGCAAGGGTCGCCACCGCGATCTCCGCCGGACTGGCTGCACCGATGGGCAGGCCGATGGGGGCGCGGATGCGCTCCAACAGCGTCGGGGCGACGCCCTGTTCCGCGAGTCTTTCCAGTCGCTTGGCGTGGGTCTTTCGACTGCCGAGTGCGCCGACATAGAAGCAACCTGCCTCGAGCGCGGCCTTCAGCGGAAAGTCGTCGATCTTGGGATCGTGGGTGACGGCGGCCAGCGCACACCAGGGGTCGAGCGGACGGCGCTTGAGCACGTCTTCCGGCCATTCCGCATGCAGCGTCGAGGCGCCGAACCGCTCCTGGGTGGCGAAGGCGGTGCGCGGATCGATGATCTCGATGTCAAAACCGGCGAGTGCGGCCATCGGCGCCAGCGCCTGGCTGATATGGACGGCGCCGATGACCACCAGACGGGCGGGCGGCAGATGGACGTTGAGGAACAGGGTCCTGCCGTCGGTCTCGACCTGGCCTGACTTGCCGGAGGCAAAGGCTTTTGCAACGGCTTCGGCGAGTTCACCCGACAGCGCGTCCCCTTCGCCGATCAGCGTGGCGCTGCCGTCACCCAGATCGGTAGCCAGGATGGCGGCACGGCGGGTCTGGCGCGCCTGGTTGAGTTCTTGAAGCAGGCTCGGGTCCATCAGCCGATCTTCTCGACATAGACCTTGATGCGGCCGCCACAAGAGAGGCCGACCTGCCACGCGGTCTCGTCGGCCACGCCGAATTCCAGCATGCGCGGCGTGCCGCTGTCTATGACATCCAGCGCTTCGGTCACCACCGCGCCCTCGACGCAGCCGCCGGAGACCGAGCCGTCGAAATTGCCGTCTTCGTCGATGACCAGATGGCTGCCGACCGGGCGCGGGGCCGAGCCCCAGGTCTCCACCACGGTGGCGAGCGCCAAGCGGCGGCCTTCGCCATGCCAGGTTTCGGCGACCGTCAGCGGATCGTGCAGCATCTGGCTTTTTGTATCGAGGTCCATGCAACGTCTCCCGATATCCATATGGTCATTCGCCCTGCCGCTTGCCAAGGGCCAGCCAGCGGCGCGGATCGGTCTCCCCACGCGCATCCCCCTTCGAGAGTGAGCGCACCAGATCGGCAAGGGCGTCCAGATTGTGCGCGGGGCGGAACTCATCGACATGCGGCAGCATGGCGCGCACGCCGCGGGCGCGCGGCTCGAACCCGTCGAAGCGAAGCAGCGGATTGAGCCAGACCAGGCGGCGGCAGGATTTGTGCAGCCGTTCCATCTCGTGTCCGAGCCCCTCGATGTCGCTGCGCTCCAGCCCGTCGGTGATGAGAATGACCGACGCGCCCTGCCCCAGCACGCGGCGCGACCAGCGCCGGTTGAACTCGCCCAGCACCTCGCCGATACGGGTGCCGCCGGACCAGTCCCGGACCGCGCCAGAGACGTTGGCCAGCGCCTCGTCGGGGTCGCGATGGCGCATCTGGCGCGTCAGGTTAGTGAGCCTAGTGCCGAAGACGAAGACATGCACCTGGCGGCGGCTTTCCATCAGCGCATGCATGAAATGCAGGAAGATGCGCGTGTACTGGCTCATCGAGCCGGAAATGTCGGCCAGCACCACGACCGGCGGTTGGCGCAGCCGGGCGGAGCGGAATTTTGGCAGGATAAGCTCTCCGCCCGTGCGAAAGGCCGACCGCATGGTGGCGCGGGGATCGGCGCGCCGGCCGCGGACGTCCGGCCGGAAACGGCGCGTCGCCACCTCGTCGAATGGCAGCCGCATCTCGGCGATGGCGCGGCGTGCCTGGGCCATTTCGGCGGCGTTCATCTGCGCGAAATCCTTCTCGCGCAGGATCTCGCGGCCCGATGTGGTGAAACGGGCGTCGATCTCGAATTCGGGCATCTCCTCGACGCGCTGATGCTTGCGATGTCCTTCGAACAGCGCGTCGGCGACACGGGATTCGGCGGCGCGCGGCTTCTGGCGTTCACGCATGTCGGGGGCCACCGGCGAGAACATGGCCAGCATCTTCTCGATCAACTCGCGCGAGCGCCAGAAGAGGCAAAAAGCCTCGTCGAAGGTGGCGTGATCCTCGCGGCGGGTGACCAGCACGCAGTGCAGGGTCCAATAAAAGTCCTCGCGCGTGCCGATGCCGGCGGCGAGCACCGCCCCGATGGCATCGGTGACGGAAGCGGGGCCGACACGCATGCCGGCCTTGCGCAGCGTGCGCGCGAAATAGACGATGTTGTCGGCAAGCCGGCCCTCCGGCTCGGCGCTGTCGCGGGCGGCCGACACGGGCTCGCCCTACTCGGCCGCGGCGAGTTCGGCCTTGACCTCGTCGAGGATGCGCCTCCCCTCGCCGCTTTCGATACGCGCGATGTCGTCCTGGTATTTCAGGAGCACGCCGATCGTGTCGGAGACGGTCTCCGGGTCGAGCGCGACCTTGTCGAGTTCGGTCAGCGCGCCTGCCCAGTCGATGGTTTCGGCGACGCCCGGCACCTTGAACAGCTCGATCTCGCGAAGCTTCTGGACGAAACGCACGATTTCCGCCGACAGCCGCTCATTGGCGCGTGGCACCTTGCGGCGCACGATCTCCAGTTCGCGGGCTGCATTCGGATAATCGACCCAGTGATAGAGGCAGCGGCGCTTCAGCGCGTCGTGGATCTCTCGGGTGCGGTTCGTGGTGATGATGACGATGGGCGGCTCTTCCGCCTTGATCGTGCCGAGTTCGGGCACGGTGACCTGGAAGTCGGAGAGGATTTCGAGCAGGAAAGCCTCGAAAGCCTCGTCGGTGCGGTCGAGCTCGTCGATGAGGAAGACGGGGGCCGCGCCCTTCGTGCCTGTGAGCGCCTCCATGACGGGGCGGCGGATCAGGTATTTTTCCGAAAAGACGTTCTTTTCCATTTCGGACCGGTCGACCGAGCCGGCCGCCTCTTCCATGCGGATCTCGATCATCTGGGCGGCGTAGTTCCACTCATAGACGGCCGAGGAGACATCGAGGCCCTCATAACATTGCAGACGGATGAGCCGGCGGCCGAGCCTGTCGGCGAGAACCTTGGCGATCTCGGTCTTGCCGACCCCGGCCTCGCCCTCGAGGAAAAGCGGGCGCTGCATGCGCAGGCTGAGGAACAGGACGGTCGACAGCGCGCGGTCGGCGACATAACCGGCGTCCGACAGAAGTTTCAGGGTCTCGTCGATGGTCTGCGGAAGCGGGCGCGGTGATAGGTCTGTCATGTCCTTGCGCACCTCGCTCAAAGCAGCTTGTAGCCGCGCTCATGATACATCAGCGCCGGCCGTTCCGCGCCGATACGCACGCCAACCACGCGGCCGAAATGGATGCGGTGCGTCGCCATGTCCTTGGTTTCGACGATGCGGCAGTCGAGCACGGTCAGCGCGTCGACCAAAGCCGGCGCGCCGGAGGCCAGGGTGTCCCAGCGCGACAGCGCGAAACGTTCGTCCTGCGCCAGGCCGCCCAGCCCGGAAAAGGCGTTGCCGATCTCGACATGGCCTTCGGCCAGCGTGTTGAGGGCAAAGACGCCGTTTTCGGCAAAGACATCGTTCTCGGTCTTCAGCCGGTTGAGGCAGACGAGAATGGTCGGCGGGTCGTCGGAGACCGAACAGGCGGCGATCACGGTGACGCCACGTCGGCCGGCCGGCCCGTCGGAGGTGATGACATGCACAGCGCCCGCGAACTTCGCCATCGCATCGCGATAGTCCTGGGGCTGGATTTCGGGCTGCTTCAGCACGGGCACTTCCGGTTTCTGCGGAGGTCGCGAATATAGGTCACGCTGCCTGCACTGCAACCCGGTGCGGCTGCCAAGCGTCAGTACCAGCCGACAGCGACCTGGGCTTCTTCCGACATGCGGTCGGGCGTCCAGGGCGGATCGAAGGTCATGTTGACCTCGACGTCCGAGACGCCTTCCACGGTGCTGACGGCATTCTGGACCCAGCCGGGCATCTCGCCGGCCACGGGGCAGCCCGGCGCGGTCAAGGTCATGTCGATCTTGACGGAGCGGTCGTCCTCGACGTCGATCTTGTAGATCAGGCCGAGTTCGTAGATGTCGGCCGGGATCTCGGGATCGTAGACGGTCTTCAGCGCCGAGACGATGTCGTCGGTCAGACGCGCCAGCTCGTCCGGCGGAATGGCGGAGGTGTGTGCCGGGGTCGCGGCGGCCTCAGGGGTGGTATCGTCGGTCATGTCTGTCATCCCGTTCACCCGAAAAATGTGCGCGCCTTTTCAAGCGCCTCGGCCAGGGCATCTACCTCGGCCTTCGTGTTGTACATGGCGAAGGAGGCGCGGCATGTCGAGGTCACGCCGAAACGTTTCAGCAATGGCTGGGCGCAATGGGTGCCCGCGCGCACGGCAACGCCGGAGCGGTCGATCACCATCGAGACGTCATGGGCGTGGAGGCCCTGGAGCTCGAAGGAGACGATGGCGCCCTTGCCTGGCGCGGTGCCGAAGATGCGCAGCGAATTGATGCGCGACAGGCGCTCCTGGGCATAATCGCCAAGTTCCGCCTCGTGGGCGGCGATCGTCTCGCGGCCGACGCTCTCGATGTAGTCGATGGCGGCACCCAGCCCGATCGCCTGGACGATGGGCGGCGTGCCCGCCTCGAAGCGGTGCGGGGGATGGTTGTAGGAGACGTTGTCCTCCGTCACCTCCTCGATCATCTCGCCGCCGCCCTGGAAGGGGCGCATCGTCTCCAGCATCTCCTTGCGGCCGTAGAGCACGCCGATGCCGGACGGGCCGTAGAGCTTGTGGCCGGTGCAAACATAGAAGTCGCAGCCGAGATCGCGCACGTCGACAGGAAGGTGCACCGCACCCTGGCTGCCGTCGACCATCACCTTGATGCCGCGCGCATGGGCGATCTCGACGATCTGCCTGATCGGCACGACGGTGCCGAGCGCATTCGACATGTGGGTGATGGCGACGAGCTTGGTGCGGTCGGTCAGCCGCTTCTCGAATTCCGCGATGTCGAAGGCGCCATCCTCGCCGACCGGCACCCAGACGAGCTTCGCACCCTGCCGCTCGCGGATGAAATGCCAGGGAACGATGTTGGAATGGTGCTCCATGATGGAGAGCACGATCTCGTCGCCCTCGCCGATGTTGGGCATGCCCCAGCCATAGGCGACGGTATTGATCGCCTCGGTGGCCGATTTGGTGAAGACGATCTCGTCGACGCTTTCGGCGTTGAGGAAGCCGCGAACCTTCTCGCGTGCCTTCTCATAGGCGTCGGTCGCCGCATTCGACAGGAAATGCAGGCCGCGATGGACGTTGGCATATTCACGGCCATAGGCGTGCGTGATCGCGTCGATCACCGCCTGCGGCTTTTGCGCGGACGCCGCGTTGTCGAGATAGACCAGCGGCTTGCCGTAGACCTCGCGCGCGAGGATCGGGAAGTCGCGGCGGATCGCCTCGACGTCGTAAGGTCTGTGTTCGACTTTCTGGTCCATCAATCAGCCAGCGGCTTCGCCGCGCTCCTTGCTTCAGCCGTGCTCGACGAACCACGCGTCGAGCTTGGCGACCAGCGCTTCCACGATGGCCTCGTCGTCCAGCTCCTCGATCACCTCGGCGACGAATGCCTTGACGAGCAGGCCACGGGCCTGCTTCTCCGGCACGCCGCGGGCCATCAGGTAGAACAGATGCTGGCGCTCGATCTCGGTGACCGTCGCGCCATGGCCGCAGGCCACGTCGTCGGCAAAGATCTCGAGTTCCGGCTTGGTCGAGAACTGGGCCTCGTCGGACAAAAGCAGCGTGTTGCAGGCCATCTTGGCATCGGTCTTCTGCGCCTCGCGGTCGACCCGGATCTGGCCCTGGAAGACACCATGCGCGCGGTCGGTGATGACGTTGCGGACCGTTTCGGTCGAGGTGGCGCCATAGGCGTCGTGATCGAGCACCATCGTGACGTCGCAATGGGTGCTGCCGGCCAGAAGATTGACGCCGCGCAGTTTGAACTCGCAGCCCTCGCCTGCCGCCACGATTCGCAGTTCCTGGCGCACCAGCTTGCCGCCATTGTTCAGGAAGAACACCGTCAGCCTGGCGTTCTTGCCGATGGTGGCGCTGAGTTGGCCGAGCTGGGTGACGGTATCGGGCTGCTCCTGGAGGATGATCCAGGTGACATCCGCGTCGTCGGCGACGGTCAGTTCGGAGACGCAGGAGACCAGCGCCTCGGCCGCACCGGTCTGGCGTTCGACAAAGACGGCCTTGGCGCCCGTTCCGACATCGACTGCGAAGCGCGCATGGGTCTGCCCGCCTGCCTGAAGGTGCTGGATCTCGATGGGGCGCGCGATCTCGGCGCCAGGTGCGATCGACAGCCCAAAACCGTCGCTGACGAAGGCGGCGTTGAGCGCGCCGACGGCATCGTGATCGTCGAAGGCGGCGAGCGTGCCAGCGGCCGTGCCCGAGGTAAGCGCGTCGCGCAGGCCGGCGATCGTCACGCCCTCGATGGCCGGCGCTTCGCCGGCCTGGCCGTTGGCGACGGTGAGGATGGACGAGCCTTCGATCAGCGGCGCGAGCGACGGTGCCGATCCCTTCGCCTCAGGCGACGGGACAGAGGCCAGCAGACGGCGCAGATCGGTGTAGTGCCAGGCCTCCACCTTGCGGGTCGGCAGGCCGGCACGCAGGATGTCGAAGGCGCGGTTGCGGCGCGCGGCCACCGCCGCGTCACCGGGCAGACCCGGCAGGCTCAAATCGAACTGGTCGATCAGCGCGCGTTCCGCGGGGGTCTGGTTGGTCGGGGCATGTACGTTCATTGCATCCACCTCAGGCCGCCTCGCCGATCACGCCGGCATAGCCGCTCTTCTCGAGTTCGGCGGCGAGCGACTTGTCGCCGGACTTGATCACCCGGCCGCGCGACAGCACGTGCACCGTGTCGGGCACGATGTAGTCGAGCAGTCGCTGGTAGTGGGTGATCACCACCATCGCGCGGTCAGGCGAACGCAGCGCGTTCACACCGTCGGCCACGATGCGCAGCGCATCGATGTCGAGGCCGGAATCGGTCTCGTCGAGCACGCAGAGTTTCGGCTCCAGGAGCTTCATCTGCAGGATCTCGGCGCGCTTCTTCTCGCCGCCGGAAAAGCCGACATTGAGCGGGCGCTTGAGCATGGCCATGTCGATGCCGAGCGAATCGGCTGCCGACCGGACGGTCTTGATGAATTCGGGGATCTTCAGCTCGACCTCGCCGCGCGCCTTGCGCTGGGAATTCATGGCGACCTTCAGGAATTCCATGGTGGCAACACCGGGAATTTCCATCGGGTACTGGAAGGCCAGGAAGATGCCCGCGGCGGCGCGCTCGGCCGGGTCCATCTCGAGGATCGACTCGCCATTGTACAGGATCTCGCCCTCGGTGACCTCGTAGTCGTCGCGACCGGCCAGCACGTAGGAGAGCGTCGACTTGCCCGAGCCGTTGGGGCCCATGATGGCAGCGACTTCGCCCGCCTTCACCGTCAGGTTCAGGCCGCGAATGATCTCGGTGCCGTCATCGGCGATGCGGGCATGGAGGTTTCTGATTTCAAGCATCTTGTCTTCTTTCCAGTTCCTAGCGGCTCAGCCGACCGAGCCTTCGAGCGAAATGCCGATGAGCTTCTGCGCTTCCACGGCGAATTCCATCGGGAGTTCCTGAATCACTTCCTTGACGAAGCCATTGACGATCAGCGCGATCGCCTCTTCTTCCGGGATGCCGCGCTGCATCACATAGAAGAGCTGGTCCTCGGAAATCTTGGAGGTGGTGGCCTCGTGCTCGAACTTGGCGGTCGAGTTGTTGGCCTCGATGTACGGTACGGTGTGGGCGCCGCAGTGATTGCCGATCAACAGCGAGTCGCACTGGGTGAAATTGCGTGCGTTCTCGGCCTTGCGGTGGGCGGAAACCCGGCCGCGATAGGTGTTGTTCGAGTGGCCGGCCGAAATGCCCTTCGAGATGATGCGGCTCGTCGTGTTCTTGCCGAGATGGATCATCTTGGTGCCGGAATCGATCTGCTGGTAGCCATTGGAGACGGCGATCGAATAGAACTCGCCCTGGCTGTCGTCGCCGCGCAGTATGCAGGACGGGTACTTCCAGGTGATGGCCGAACCGGTCTCGACCTGGGTCCAGGAGATCTTGGAGCGGTCGCCGCGGCAGTCGCCACGCTTGGTGACGAAATTGTAGATGCCGCCCTTGCCGTCCTTGTCGCCCGGATACCAGTTCTGGACGGTGGAATACTTGATCTCGGCATCGTCGAGCGCGACGAGTTCGACCACGGCTGCGTGCAGCTGGTTCTCGTCGCGCTGGGGGGCGGTGCAGCCTTCCAGATAGGAGACGTAGGCGCCTTCCTCGGCGATGATCAGCGTGCGCTCGAACTGGCCGGTGTTCTTCTCGTTGATGCGGAAATAGGTCGACAGCTCCATGGGGCAGCGTACGCCCTTCGGCACTAAGACGAAGGAACCGTCGGTGAAGACGGCCGAGTTGAGCGTGGCGTAATAATTGTCCGAGGTCGGCACCACCGAACCCAGATATTTCTGCACCAGTTCCGGGTACTCGCGCACGGCCTCGGAGAACGACATGAAGATGACGCCGGCCTTGGCGAGCTCCTTCTTGAAGGTCGTGACGACGGAAACGGAATCGAACACGGCGTCAACCGCCACACGGCCCGACGCATAGACATTGTCGCTGGCTTCGCCGTCTTCGGCCGCAGGCTTCTCGACGCCTGCAAGGATTTCCTGCTCGCGAAGCGGAATACCGAGCTTTTCATAGACGCGCAGCAGTTCGGGATCGACCTCGTCGAGCGATTTCGGCCCGGCCTGGTTCTTCGGCGCGGCGTAATAATAAAGGTCGTTGAAATCGATCTTCGGGTAGTGGACGCGCGCCCAGGACGGCTCTTCCATGGTCAGCCAGCGGCGATAGGCCGACAGACGCCATTCGAGCATCCACTCGGGCTCGTCCTTCTTGGCCGAGATGAAGCGGATGATGTCCTCGTTCAGGCCCTTGGGGGCCTTGTCCATCTCGATGATGGACTCGAAACCGTATTTGTACTGATCCACGTCGAGTTCGCGGACCTGATCGATCGTCTCCTGCACAGCAGGCATTGGCGCTCTCCATCCATGCCGGGTTCAAGGCCCGACCGTTGTCGATTCGCATCTGTTCCGCGCGACGCGCGGCATGCGCATTATCTAGTGTGCCGGAAGCGGGAATTCACCCGCGCGGCACGAATTTCAGGCCGCGCGCTGGTCGCGGTCCCGGCGCGAGGCGATGGCAGTCAACGCTTCGCGGAATCTGGCAAGTTCGTCTTCGCCGGTCTCGGGCCCGATGGAGACCCGAACGGCGCCGCCCTTGCCGGCATGCCCCATGGCCTGAAGGACATGGGATTCGCCGACCTTGCCCGACGAGCAGGCCGAACCGGCGGAAAGCGACACGCCTTCGAGGTCGAAGGCGATCTGGGCGGTCTCCGCCTTGAGGCCCGGCAGCGCGAAATAGATCGTGTTGGCAAGGCGCGGTGCGCCGGAACCGTATATGGTGGCGTCGGGCCAGATGTCGAGGATGGCGGCCTCGAACCGATCCCTGAGCGCGGCGATATCAGCCATGCCTTCGAGCCGCGCCAGCGCGATTTCGGCGGCAGCGCCAAATCCGGCGATCGCGGCAACATTCTCCGTGCCGGCACGGAGGCCCTTCTCCTGGCCGCCGCCGGCGATCAGCGGGCGCGGCATGGCGAGATCGGTGTTCCCGATGACTGCACCGGCGCCCTTGGGGCCGCCGATCTTGTGCGAGGAAAGAATCACGAAATCGGAGTAACCGACGGAAATATCGAGCGGAATGCGGCCAGCAGCCTGGACCGCGTCGCAGACGAACATGCCGCCGGCGGCCTTGACGATGGCTGCAATCTCCGCGACCGGCTGGAGGATGCCGGTTTCGTTGTTGGCGGCCTGGATGGCCACCAGAGGCAGGCCCTCGGACGCGTCATGAGCGGACAGCGCCTGCTTCAGAAAAGCCAGGTCGACGAGGCCATCGGCATCGACAGGGATCTGGACGATGCGATCGGGCCCGAAACGGCCGCCGGCTAGAACGCAAGGGTGTTCGGTTGCCGACACATACAGCCGCGACATGCGCAAGGGCGCGCGGCCCAATGTCCATTCGGGCGACAGCAGCATGGCGGCAGCTTCGGTGGCGCCGGAGGTGAATACGACATGGTCGGGACGGGCTCCGCACAGCGCGGCCACGGAGCGGCGCGCTTTTTCCACGATGGCACGCGCCTTGCGGCCCTCGGTGTGTACGGAAGAGGGGTTGGCACCGGCGTCGAGCGCGGCCAGCATGGCTTCGCGCGCCGCGGGAAGCAGCGGCGCGGTCGCGTTGTGGTCGAGATAAACTCGCCTGCCAGACATGGTGCTCGTTAGCATCCTATGATCGCGGTTGCGGTCCAATACGAATCAAGTGCCGGCCCAACAGGCCTTTTTCCTTGAAATTGCAATCCTTGGCGTCCTATCTACCGGCATTGCCGAACGGGACGTCCTTGCACTTTCAGTTTTGAACCATTCTAAACTAGGTTTTATGGAGATGGCCCGCCCGCGTCAAGCCCGGACGGCGGCTCCGTGCCGATGCAAGCGACCCCCGTCGAGGCCGCAACTGGAGTCATATATGCCCGAGGTCATTTTCACAGGTCCGGCCGGTCGGTTGGAAGGCCGCTACCAGCCCTCCACCGAGAAGAACGCGCCGATCGCCATCGTGCTGCACCCGCACCCGCAATTCGGGGGCACGATGAACAACAAGATCATTTACGACCTCTTCTACATGTTCCAGAAGCGCAATTTCACCACGCTGCGCTTCAACTTCCGCGGTATCGGCCGCAGCCAGGGCGAGTTCGACCACGGCGCGGGCGAGCTTTCGGATGCCGCCGCCGCGCTCGACTGGGTGCAGTCGCTGCATCCCGATTCCAAGAGCTGCTGGGTGGCGGGCTATTCCTTCGGCTCGTGGATCGGCATGCAGCTCCTGATGCGCCGGCCCGAGATCGAAGGCTTCATCTCGATCGCACCGCAGCCCAACACCTATGATTTCTCGTTCCTGGCGCCCTGCCCGTCTTCCGGCCTGATCATCCATGGCGATGCCGACAAGGTGGCGCCTGCCAAGGATGTCCAGGGGCTGGTGGACAAGCTGCACACCCAGAAGGGCATCACCATCACCCAGAAGACGCTGCCCGGTGCCAACCACTTCTTCTCGGACACCGCCGACCTCCTGCTCGACGAATGCGCCGACTATCTCGATGCGCGCCTGCGCGGCGAACTGACCGAGGCACGGCCGAAGCGGCTGCGCTAGGCTGGCGAGACGCAACAGATGACGGTCACGCACCAGGACGAACTGGACGGTCTGAAAGAGATCGGCCGCATCGTCGCCAACACCATGCACAGCATGGCGGCGGCGATGGAGCCCGGCATGACGACGGCCGAGCTCGACGAGATCGGTCGTGAGTTGCTCGACCGCGAAGGCGCCATTTCGGCGCCCCGGGCGACCTATGATTTTCCGGGCACCACCTGCATCAGCGTCAATGAAGAGATCGCGCATGGCATCCCCGGCAAGCGCAAGATCGCCGCGGGCGATCTCGTCAATATCGACGTTTCGGCGTCGCTCAACGGCTATTTTGCCGATACCGGCGCCACGTTCGGCGTCGGGCCGGTGCGGTCGTTGCTCGACCGTCTGTGCCGCGATGGAAAGCGCGCGATGCAGATCGGCATTGCTCAGGTCGGCCATGACAAGCCGATCGCCGGCATCGGCAATGCCATCGGCAAATTCGCGGCAAAGCGCGGCTACACGCTGATCCGGAACCTGGCCAGCCACGGCGTGGGCAAGGCGCTGCACGAATATCCCCAGGAGGTCGCGACCTGGCCGACCCGAAGCGACAGGCGACGGATGCACAATGGTCTCGTGCTGACCGTCGAGCCATTCCTGTCGCGCGGCGGCATGTGGGCGACGTCGGGCGATGACGACGAATGGACGCTTTACAGCGATCCGCCGGCTCCCGTCGTGCAATACGAGCATACGGTGGTGGCGACACATCGCGGGGCCATCATCGTCACGCTGCCGGGCTGATAGAGGTCCGGCACGCTCGTGCCGTTCAATTCCGCCCTCAAGTCCCGTGATACACACCGCCGCTCACTGGCCGTGAGCAAGCCGTGGTCGTCGGCCAGGTGAGTGGCAGGCCGGCGCGCGCGCGTATAGCGAGATAGGCCCAGGCTTCGGCTTCCATCGCATCGCCATCCAGGCCGGCCTCCTCGGCGGCGATGACGTCCGCTTCGCCTGCGCCTTGCTTCAGATCGGCCACGATATGCGGGTTCTTGCGCCCGCCGCCGCACACGATCCAGAGTTTCGGGGGCTCGGGCATGTGGTCGGCGGCCTTGAGGATCGCCTCGGCCGAGATGGCGGCCAGCGTTCGCGCCCCATCCGCAAGCTCCATACCCTCGGCCTCGGCGAGGGTAAAATCGGCGCGGTCGAGGGATTTGGGCCCGCTCCTGGCAAAGAAGGGGTTGTCGAGGTAACGGGCGACGACCGTCTGGACGATCCCGCCTTCGCTGGCAATCATGCCGTCGGCATCGAAGGGCACGCCACCCTCCCCCGCTACCCACTGATCGATCAGTGCGTTGCCGGGTCCGGAATCGAAGGCGACGGGGTCGCCTTCCTCCGGCACGTAGGTGACGTTGGAGATGCCGCCGATATTGACGAAGCAGATTGGGTAGCGGCGGAGCGTCGGCGGCAGCGAGTGGGCGAGCGCGGCGTGGTAGGCGGGCGCCAGCGGCGCGCCCTGCCCGCCATGGACCATGTCATTGGCGCGCATGTCGGAGACGACGGCGATGCCGGTCTCGCCAGCCAGCAGAGCGCCGTCGCCCAGCTGGACCGTCAGCGTTTTTTCCGGCCGATGCAGCACGGTCTGGCCATGAAAACCGATGAGTTCGGGCGTCAGGTCGGGATGGGCGGACAGGAAATCGCGCACGGCAGCGGCGTGGCGCAGCGTGATCTCGCGTTCAAGGGCCGCGAGATCGCCGGGTCGATCGGACCGGACGGCGATCGCCTTGGCCTCTTCAAGTGCTGCCTCGATGCGGCGGCGGAAGGCCGATTCATAGGCGACAAAGCCGGCCGGGCCGCGCCGGACCGCCTCGCCGCCATCGCTCCACAGCGCCGCGATGTCGATGCCGTCCATCGAGGTGCCGCTCATCAGCCCGATCGCGCAAATCTCGCTCAATAACGCCACCATCCTTGTGATTCCGCCTCAAGCGATGCTAAAGCGCCGCGGTCGCGCGCGCCATGGCTGCGGCTCCTGGTTCCTTCGAAAGATCAAAACGATGTCCTTCAAGTCCGACTTCCTGCGCACCCTGTCCGAGCGCGGCTTCATCCACCAGATTTCAGATGAATCCGGCCTCGACGAGCTGTTCGCGAAGGAGATCGTGACCGCCTATATCGGCTTCGATGCGACGGCGAAGAGCCTGCATGCCGGCTCGCTGATCCAGATCATGATGCTGCACTGGATGCAGCAGACCGGCCACCGGCCGATCGCGCTGATGGGCGGCGGCACGTCGATGATCGGCGATCCCTCCTTCAAGGACGAGGCGCGCAAGCTGCTGACGCCCGAAGGCATCGAAGACAATCTGGCCGGGATTCGCCGCAACTTCCAGCCCTACCTTGCCTTCGGCGAGGGACCGCGCGACGCCATGATGGTCAACAACGCCGACTGGCTGCTGGGCATCAACTATGTCGAGTTCCTGCGCGATGTCGGCCGCCATTTCTCGGTCAACCGGATGCTCGCCTTCGACAGCGTGAAGCTCCGGCTCGACCGCGAGCAGTCGCTGTCCTTCCTCGAATTCAACTACATGATCCTGCAGGCCTATGATTTCGTGGAGCTGAACAAGCGCTACGGCACGCGCCTGCAAATGGGCGGCTCGGATCAGTGGGGCAACATCATCAACGGCATCGATCTCGGCCACCGCATGGGCACGCCGCAGCTCTACGCGCTGACCTCGCCTCTGCTGACCACCTCGTCCGGGACCAAGATGGGCAAGACCATGGGCGGCGCGGTCTGGCTCGATGCCGAAATGATGTCGCCCTACGACTTCTGGCAGTACTGGCGCAACACGGAGGATGCCGATGTCGGCCGCTTCCTGAAGCTCTACACGACGATGCCGATGGACGAGATCGGCCGGCTGGCCGCGCTGGGCGGCTCGGAAATCAACGAGGCCAAGAAGGTGCTGGCGACCGAGATCACGGCGCTGCTGCATGGGCGCGCGCTGGCCGACCAGGCGGCCGAAACGGCCCGCCAGACCTTTGAGGAAGGCGCGTTGTCCGAGACGTTGCCGACCGTCGAGGTGCCTGCTTCCGAAATCGAGGCCGGCCTTGGCGTCCTCTCCCTCTTCGTGACAGCCGGGCTTGCCGGCTCCAATGGCGAGGCCCGCCGTCACGTGAAAGGAGGCGCGGTGCGCGTCAACGACGCGGCGGTGGAAGATGACCGACGCATCATCTCGTCTTCGGATGTGAGCGCCGAAGGCGTCGTCAAGCTCTCGCTCGGGCGCAAGAAGCACGTGCTGGTCAGGCCTGTGTAAGCCAGAACGGCCTCAGGCTCCTTCCGGAGCGACCAGCGTCACTCTTCACCGCGGGTCAGCGCCATGATGGCATCGGTATCCAGGCCCTCGCCGGCATGGCCCCTCAATCTCTCGAAGCGATTTGGCGACCGGGCGCCGTCAGCCCGCACCAGAACGACCCTACCATCCTCGGCGCGTCTGAAAGTCGCCTGGCTGCCAGGCTGCAAGCCCAGCCGTTTCCGAACTGCCTTGGGGATCGTCACCTGTCCCTTGGAAGTCACCGTCGTCGCCATGTTCGATCCTGGTAAGGAGCCTCTCGCTGAAGGTCTTACACCAGCAGTACGCATTCAAGCCGATCAGTTATATTCGAAGACTGACCGAAAAATGCCCGGCGCAACGGCAGAGAACGGGTTGATCTGAAGTTGCGGTTCACCCGCCTCGCCTGCCAGCCGATAGGTCACGCCGATCAGACCGCCATCGTCGCCATTGCCGAGGATCTGGCCGACCAGCGGAATCTCGCCGAAGAGCCGGTTGAGGCCGTAGGCCGGCATGAAGGTGCCGGACATGTCCATCCGGCCCTCCGCATCGTAGAGCATGCCGCGAAAGGTGGTGCCGATGTCGGGGCTGCGCAGCAGGCCGCGTTCGACTGACAGGTAGCCTGGCCCCTTGCCGATCTGCGCGAAGCCGCGATCGAAACGCACCCGCGAAACGTCGATCTGGCTGCGCAGCGCCTGGTTGAGCGACTGGTTTCCGCCCACCGGCGCGGACGTTACCATCGAGCCGAGACGGGGTTCGTCGACGACCCAGAAATCGCGCGCATCGACGGTGCCGGACAGCGGTCCGTCGGTGGGGCCGCTTATCGCCAGTTCGAGGCGGCCGCCTTCCATCCGATCATAGATGTCGAGGAAGCGCACCAGGGCACCTGCGTCGTTTGACTGCATGGTGACGTTGCGGACACCGGCCACGGTCTCGTGGCGGAAATGCACGGCCTGGTCGCCCGAGGTCGTGGCGGACAGGATGAGCGTCTCGATGGTACTGCCCGTGCCCCGGTATCTCAGCCGCACATCGTGCAGGGTTTCCTGGTGAAAACCGTCGACCTTGTCCAGCCGCAGCTCGACGGACACGGGCACACCCTCGACCGGCTCGCCGCCGGGATCGGCATCGCTGGTCAGATGCTTGATGAGCGAGCGGGCATCGAGCGACCGTCCGGAAATCTCGACCGCATAGCCGCCGCCGGAGCGATCGATTTCGACCGCGAAATCATCGCCGCGGTTGAAGCGGACATTGTGGAAGCGAGCGTCTTCCAGCTGGCCATCCTGCAAGGCAAGGCTGCCGCGCACGGCGAATGTCTCGCCTTCCAGGGCGAAGTCATCGAGAACGGTCCGCGCCTCGCTGTTTTCCATCACGAAGCTGGCCCTGGCCGGAATACCCGCCCCCTTGGACCAGCCCGCCCACGGCACGGTGAGGCGCGAGTTGACCAGATCGACGCCGATCTCCTGGCGCGCACCGCCACCGCTTTCCATCTCGACTTCGGCACCGCCGGAGAGGAAGGCGGCAAGTCCCGGCATGAACCGGTCGCGCGCCGCATCGTCAAGCGTCAGCGAGACTTCCTGGACGCGCTCGCCAGCGGCATCTCCCAGCGGCTCGACCAGATAAACGCGCGCGGGCAAGCCATCGAGCAACGTTTCGGCGTCGATGACCACCCGCCCGGGCTCGATGAGGATGGATCCGTTGGCGCCGCTGACAAGATAATCGTTAATGGGCTTTGCAACCGCGAGGTCCTGGTATTCCAGGACAACCATCCACGGCAGGCTGTCGAGATCGATGCCTTCCTGGAGCGGGATGTCGGCGACGATGTTGCCAGAAACGGCGCCTTCGAAATCGGCTGGTACGAAATCGATGTGACTGCCGGCATCGATGGGATCGTAGCTCGCGAGTTCGAGAATGGCTGCTGCATCACCCGAGACGTCGATGTCGAGCGCACCGACAAGGGCCTTCCCTCTCGCCGCATCGACATCGAAGGAGCCGCGAGCGGCCTGCACGGTGCGGCCGCTGGGCAAGTAGATGGTTCCCGATTCCAGCGTGACGTCGATCTCGCTGCCTTCGAAGGCGACGCGGCCGATGCCCTCGCGGATCGGCGGGATTCGCCCGGCGACGTCGAAGCGCACGCGCTCGACCTGGAATTCGCCCGAAATCTCGCCTGTTTCCAGTGGCCGCCTGTCCGCCAGGCGACCCGGTGCGACCGAGACCTCGACACGGCCCAGCAGCACGCGGCCGCCGAACAGGTTTTGATGCGTCCATTCACGCGCTTCCGGTGCGGCGAACCAGGGCCATAGCTGCTTGGCGCTTCCGACGGGAAAATCCGCGACGACTATGTCGAGGTCCAGTCCCGGCGTGATGCCTGGCTCAATGGTGACCAGCGCACTGCCGTTGACCTGTCCATCGGCGGTGCGCAGCGCTATTTCATCGATGGCGACCAGCCCGCCATCTTCGCTGATGCGGCCACCGAGCCGCGCCAGGACATCGATTGGAGGCTCAAGCGAGCCTTGCGGCGCGACGCGCGAGCCGTCGCTGACCAGTTCGAATCTGTATCCGGCAGCCATGTCCTGCGGTGTCGGTCCCACAGCACCGTGGAAACGCCAGCGCGATCGTTCCTTGCCGATCGAAAGGCTGGATATCTCCAGCTTGCCGAGACCGGGCTCGATATAGCCCCTCAGTTCGACGTCAAAGAGGGCTTGTTCGGGATGGCCGGGACCAAAAACAGCGTCCGTGGCACGGACGGTCATTGCCAGGCGTCCGAAACCATCTGCGTCTTCGCTCCCGGAAATGGCGAGCTCGACTGCGTTCACATGGCGGTCCAGCGGCGAATCTGAGGATTGGCCCGGCGGGTCCATGGTCAACGACACTCGCAGATCGGAGATGGGACCGGCGGCGGCGGACCGGTCCGCGCTGCCCCTGAGCCTCAGGTTTCGCCCGGCGAAGACCAGCGTGGCCTCGATCTCCACGCCCTGCCCTGCCGGGTGTTGCAGGCTGGCCGTCTCGACGAGCAACCCGGCGCCGGGTTCGTCCGAGAAGAGCAGTTCGACATTGCGCAGCTGAAGGCTGTCCGTCGCCCCGCGTTCGAGCGTGTCGAACAGCCGATGCATCAAGCCGAACAGCTCCTTGCCGAGCCGGTCGGCATCGATCAGACCTCGCTCGTCCCTGAACAGGGCAAGCCGGTCCGCTGCATCGGCGGGCTGATCCGAAAGGTCTATCCGCGCATCCGAGATCGTCGCGCTGCCGAGAGTCAACGTTCCCCTCAACAGGGGAAAGGGATGGATCGCAAAAGCAATATGACCGGCGTCGAGGATCTTCGTACCGCCGTCTTCCGCCGAGAGGCGGGCATCATCGAGGCGCACGGCGATCAGCGAATCGGCGCCGAGCGCAAGACGTGTCGCACCAATGCTGACGGCAACCGGTCTGCCCAGCATGTCGGAGAGCGCCCGCTCCGCCTGGAGGCGCAGGGTTTCACCGCCCATGGGGAACAAGAAGAATACGGCCAGGGCGACGCAGACAACACCGAAGAGTGGAAACAGCGCGGAACGCAGCCGAAGCCTGGATCGGCGCGGCGTCGCCACGGGCACGGCGGCAACAGCCGACGGCAGGCGATCGAGATCGCTGATATCGTCGCGCCTGAAGCGTACCCTTTCGTGCGCGACAGACCGTTCCTGCACCGCTTTCCCGATCTTTTGGCTATGGCTCGATGGACGAATCCCTCTTCCATCATATATCTCACGGCGCTTTATGGTAACCACAAAGGGGGTCGCATCATGGCAGAACTATCGCAGGGCGCTCAGGCGCCGGACTTCGAACTGGCCGGCGATGGCGGCAACACGATCTCGCTCTCGGCTCATGCCGGCAAGCCGGTCGTTCTGTTCTTCTATCCGAAGGATGACACCAGCGGCTGCACGGCCGAGGCGATCGAGTTCACGGCGCTCAAGCCGGAGTTCGACAAGCTGGGGGTCGTGCTGATCGGCCTTTCGCCGGACAGCCCAAAGAGCCACGACAAGTTCAAAGCCAAGCATGGCCTGTCCGTCGCGCTTGCCTCCGACGAAACCAAGGCCACGCTGGAGGCCTATGGCGTCTGGGTGGAAAAGAGCATGTATGGCCGCAAATACATGGGCGTCGAGCGGTCGACCTTCCTGATCAAGCCCGACGGGGCGATCGCCGAAATCTGGCGCAAGGTAAAGGTGCCGGGACATGCGGAAGCGGTGCTGGAGGCCGCGCGCGCACTCTGATTGCGGGAACCGCTGTGCCCATGACACGTCGAACCTCCAAGGCTTAATTGGACATTGGAGAATGTCATGTTTCGTGGGCTGTTGCTCTGGTTCATCGGTATCCCGATCCCGATCATCATCCTTCTGCTTCTGCTCTTCTAGAGCGTTGCCAGCGACTTCAGATGCGGTGCCTTCCGGCGCCGCATTTCGTTTTGTACAAGGCTTTATTAACCCTAACGATGTGTAATCCACCCTGCCTCAGCAACGGCCGGCAAGGAGTGGGTTGTGTTGTCGAATACCCCGCAGAAGAACGCGTTTGGAAAGCGGAGCGAACCGCACACGATCATCATCGCGCGCGGCGACAACGTCCGGCATTTCACCGTCAGGCCGTGGATGGCCGCGCTGGTCGGTTCCGTCGTGGCGGCCGTGGCCATCGGCTACCTGTCGGCAACCACCTATCTCGTGCTGCGCGACGATCTCCTGGGGGCCAACGCGGCCGGGCAGGCGCGCATGCAGCATGCCTATGAGGACCGCATTTCGATGCTGCGGGCGCAGGTCGACCGCATCACCAGCCGCCAGCTGCTCGACCAGCATCTCATGGAGACCAAGCTCGCCGATCTGCTGGAGCGGCAGAGCCAGCTCACCCGGCGCCACGGACGGCTCGGCCCGATCATCGAGCGCCTGAGCGGCGACGAGCCGGAGATGCCGGAAACCATGCCGGTGCCGGCAGCCCGTCCCGATCAGCGCGCGGAACTGCGTTCGGGCGGCGAACGATTCGAAATACGCGTGGCAGACGTCGCGCCCGTTGCGGCTGCCGCCTATGCGCCGACGAGCCGCACCAACCGATTCCCCCTGCCCGCGGACGCACACGAATCAGACCAGCTTTTCGTCGAGATCACCCAGTCGCTGCAGGATATCGAGGCCGAACAGTTCGATGGCATCGGGGCGATGGCGACGAATGTCTGGCAGACCGTCGAGCAGATCGCGGGTGCGCTGGAATCAGTCGGCATCGAGGCGGAAATCGGCGGCGGACGCGACGCTACCGGCGGCCCGCTCATCCCGATCAGCGGGTCGTCGCTGTTCGACGAGCGTGTCCGCGATCTCGACCAGGCACTGGCAAGCCTGGAGACAGTCAAGCGTTTCGCAAGCAGCGCACCGATCGCCAACCCCGCGCCCGGCCATTCCGTCTCAAGCAATTTCGGCCCCCGGCGGGATCCCTTCATCGGTCGGCTGGCACACCATTCCGGCATCGACTTCCGCGCCCCGTCCGGTGCGCCCATCGTGAGCGCAGGCTCCGGCACCGTCGTCAGCGCGGGCTGGAATGGCGGTTACGGCCGCATGGTCGAGATCGACCATGGCCGAGGGCTGACGACCCGCTACGCTCATATGAGCAGTATTGCGGTGCAGGAGGGCGACCGTGTCGAGAAGGACAGCATCATCGGCAGGGTCGGCTCGACCGGTCGATCGACCGGGCCACATCTTCATTTCGAAGTGCGCCGCGGGGGCAGTGCCGTGGACCCTCGACCCTTTCTGCGCGCCGGGCGCGCGGTCGCCGAGCTGCTCTAGCCAACCCGCTCTCTAATGAAAAACCCGGCGCCTGGGCGCCGGGTTTCATCATTTTCAGCTTCTCGGCTGAGAGGCTTAGAAAATGCTGCGCCGCTGCCACCAGCCGCCGCGCCTTTTTTCGGGCTCGACAGGCTCTTCCGTGTCACCGGTGACGACCACCGGCTCGGCAGGTGCCGGCTCGGCGGCGGCTTCCTCGACTTCGGCAGGTGCCTCTTGGGCGCCATCGGCAAGGGCCGATTCGGGCTCAGGCTCGGCCGCTTCGGGCGCGCTTTCGGCAACCGCTTCCGGCGCCTGTTCGGCTGCGGCTTCCACATCGGCCTTCTTGAGGCGCGGGGCACGCTTGCGCTTGGGCTTTGCCTCCGCCTCTGCTTCCGGCTCGGCCTGAACGGCATCGCCGGCCTCGGCTTCGACCGGCGTGGCTTCTTCCTCGGCCTTCCGCGGCTTGCGACGGCCGCGCTTTGGCTTCTTCTCCTCGACGGGCTCGGCATCGGCGATGGGATCGGGCGTTGCCGTTTCCTCGACCGCCTGCTGGGCCGAGAAATCCGCGGCCGCGGCTATCTCATGCGGCGCTTCCGGCAGATCGGCTTCAGACGAACCCGATTCGGCCTCGGCATCCTGCCCCTCGACGGCTGCCTGGGCATCCTGATCGCGACGGTTGCGGCGGCCGCCACGGCGACCGCGACGGCGCTTGCGCGGCCGATCGGCGTCGTCGTCCGACTCAGCCGTATTCTGCTCGTCGCCCTCATCGCCTTCGTCGGCAATGGTGCCGTTATCGAGGTCGCCGGCGGCCTCGGAAACGTGCTGGGCGTCGGTTGCCTGATCATCGCGATCGCGACCGCCGCGGCGGCGGCGACGGCGGCGGCGCTTGCGCGACTGGCCGTCCTCACGATCGCCCTCAGTCTGCGTTGCCTCGGCAGAAGCGGCCTCGGTGCGGACCTCCTGCTCGACCTCGTCCTCGTCTTCTTCCTCCTCGACGAAGGGTTCCTCTTCCTCGATTTCATCGAGACGGGGGGTGTCGATGACGACGCGCGTGGAAGGCTCGCCCTTGAAGATCGCGTAATGCTGGCCGCCGACGTCGTCGTCGGCCTCGATGGTGATGGTCGGGCCGAACCGGGCCTCCAGATCAACCAGATTGGCACGCTTGTGGTTGAGGATGTAGAGCGCGGTCGAGGCCGGCGTGTGGACCAGGATGTGATTGCGCGCATCCTTGAGCAGATATTCCTCGATGGCACGGATGACCATCAAGGCGACCGAGGATTCGGAGCGGATGTGGCCAGCACCGCCGCAATGCGGGCATGTCTGCGTGGTGCTTTCGAGCACGCTTGCGCGGATGCGCTGGCGCGACATCTCCAGCAGACCGAAATGGGATATGCGGCCGACCTGGATGCGGGCCCGGTCGTTCTTGAGGCAGTCCTTGAGCTTCTTCTCGACAGCCCTGTTGTTGCGGTTCTCTTCCATGTCGATGAAATCGATCACGATGAGACCGGCAAGGTCGCGCAGTCGCAGCTGTCGGGCGACCTCCTCGGCCGCCTCCAGATTGGTCTGGAGCGCGGTGTCCTCGATCGAGTGCTCCTTGGTGGAGCGCCCGGAATTGACGTCGATGGCAACCAGCGCCTCGGTCTGGTTGATGATGACGTAGCCGCCGGACTTCAAAGTCACCTGCGGCTGCAGCATCTTGTCGAGCTGACCCTCGATCCCGTTGCGCGCGAAGATCGGCACCTTGTCGCGATAGGGCTGGACCATCTTGGCATGGCTCGGCATCAGCAGGCGCATGAAGTCCTTGGCCTCGCGATAGCCCTCCTCACCGGCGACCATGATCGCCTCGATATCCTTGTTGTAGAGGTCGCGCACCGAGCGCTTGATGAGGCTGCCTTCCTCGTAGACGAGGGCCGGCGCGCTCGACTGCAGCGTCGTGTTGCGCACCGTCTCCCACATCCGCATCAGATATTCGTAGTCGCGCTTGATCTCGGCCTTGGTGCGGGTCTGTCCGGCCGTGCGCAGGATGACGCCCATGCCCTGCGGCACTTCGAGATCCTTGACGATGTCCTTCAACCGCTTGCGGTCCTGGACGGCGGTGATCTTGCGCGAAATGCCGCCGCCGCGCGCCGTGTTGGGCATGAGAACCGAATAGCGGCCGGCCAGCGACAGATAGGTGGTCAGGGCCGCGCCCTTGTTGCCGCGCTCCTCCTTGACGACCTGCACGAGCAGGATCTGCCGGCGCTTGATGACTTCCTGGATCTTGTAGTGCTTGCGCTGGGGCTTGCGGCGGTTCTGAGCCTCTTCCAGCGCATCTTCGGCGCCGACACTCTCGACCTCGTCGTCGGCACCGTTGTCGTTGCCGTTGCCGTTGCCATTCTCGTCGTCGCCATCATGAGCCGCATCCTCGGACACGACGTCGTCGCCGTCGCTCGACGCGGCCATCTCGGCCTGGTCGTTGGAATTCCGGCTGCGCCCGCGCCCCCGACGCTTGTTGCGTCCGCGACCGTTCTCGTCGTCCTGTTCATCTTCCTCCGCGGCGGCCTCTTCGGCCTCGACACGCAGCAGTTCCTGCCGATCGGCGACGGGGATCTGGTAATAATCCGGATGGATTTCCGAAAAGGCCAGGAAGCCGTGGCGGTTGCCGCCATATTCGACGAAGGCCGCCTGAAGCGATGGCTCGACCCGCGTTACGCGAGCCAGATAGATGTTGCCGCGAAGCTGTTTCTTGTCCTGGGACTCGAAGTCGAATTCTTCAATTCGGTTGCCGCGAACGACGACAACCCGCGTTTCCTCCGGGTGGGAGGCGTCTATAAGCATCTTGTTGGGCATTATCTGTTGTCTCCCCGGCGTGGGCAGACCAGGACAGGGACGCGAATGCGCGTCGAGGACCTGGCGCTCTGCGGGCGCCGGACAATGAAATGTTCGCAAGGGGGCGATGCGTCAGGGCCCGACGGCCCGCAGCCAATGTGGCGCGGAGCTGGTGAGGCTTTTGACTGACCGCATGGAAACCCATGGAATGCCCTTGCGAAACCAATTGAACCTGGCCCGGCCATGCCGGACCGACTTATTGCTCGAAACGAGCCGGCGCAGGATCTCACTCCCCGCCATTTTCCTCATACAAAGGGTTCCGCGTCACCGGAATCGCCTCGAAGAACTCCTGGGGATCGCTGCCTTTCAGGCCCGACCGTCTATACATCCTGGAGCTTTTGCGGCTTGTGCGCAGGGATTCCGGGTACGATCAGACCTGCATGCATTGCAGCGGTCCTGCCTCGCTTTTATGATTTGACGCAATGCATGGCAACCCTGATTCAGATAGTGACCTTCGGGAGTTGCACCGATGCCGAAAGTTAAAGTTTTGATTAACCACGGCAGTCTAGGTGTCAGGCACTGGTAAGAGAAGCGAATCGCATCGATGGGGTGAAAGCCGGCATGACCCTCAAGGGCCCAGTTCGCAGCAAGCCGATGGCCGGCCGTACGGCGCGGCGCGGCCTTGCGCGTGTGGTCGCCCGTCTTGCGATTGCCGCCATGGCTGTTCTCTTCGGCGCACCGGCAATTGCCGAGGAGGAGCCGGGGCTTGTCGCGCAGGAAATGCGGATCGCCGGCGATGCCACTCGGGCGCGCGTCCTGCTCGAATTCAACCGCGAGCCTGTCCCGCGATGGTTTCTGCTCAGAAACCCGCATCGTCTCGTGATCGACCTGCCGGAAGCCGAGTTCGCGATCGAAGCCGGCCAGGCCGAACCGCGCGGCCTCGTCAAGCGCATCCAGCATGGCCACCTGGGAGCCGGCACCTCGCGCATCATCATTTCTTCCGACGGTCCCTTCATCATCGATCATATCGACGTGGTGGAAAATGCCGACTCGGATGGTTTTCGGCTCGTCGTCGACATCGCGGCGGCATCCGATCGTCAATTCGAAGAGGCGCTTGCCGAGCAGATCGCCACGACCGCCTCCACCCAAACCACTGCCAAGACAGACCGCCTGAGTGCGCTTGAGAGCGACACCGAGGCGCGTCCGTTCGTCATCGTGCTCGATCCTGGCCATGGCGGCATCGACAGCGGCGCGGCCGGCACACAGGGCACCCCCGAGAAGATGATCACGCTGGCCTTCGCGCTCGAGCTGCGGGCAGCACTCCAGGATCTGGACGGCTACCAGATCTTCACCACCCGTGACCGCGACATGTTCCTGACGCTGGACGAGCGGGTACGAATCGCGCGCCAGCACGAGGCCGATCTGTTCATTTCCATCCACGCCGACTCCTACCGGCAGAGCAGCGTGCGCGGGGCGACGGTCTATACGGTTTCGGACCGCCCATCGGATGCCGAATCGGCTGCGACGGCGATCCGCGAAAACCTCTCGGACGCGATTGCCGGGATCGAGGTGGAAGAGAGCAAGGACAATGTCGCCGACATTCTCGTTGACCTCGTGCGTCGCGAGACGCAGCGCTTTTCGATGCGATTCGCCCGCACGCTCGTCGGCAACCTTTCGCAGCAGATCGATCTCATCAACAACCCGCACCGCTTCGCGGGGTTCAAGGTCCTGAGAGCACCAGACGTACCCTCGGTGCTCCTGGAACTCGGATATCTGTCCAATCCGGAAGACGAAGAGCAGCTGCGCGACGCGGAATGGCGTGCCGGCGCGATCGACAGCGTGGTTGCCGCCATCAAGGCCTTTTCGCAGGGCCGACACGGCCACGGCGGATGATCGGAGCGCCCGAAACGGGCCCGTGGCAGCGTTGCACGCCGACAACAGTTCATGGTTTAATTTCCCGTCTGCGTCGGGATCGAGTTGGTTCGCCGCATTTTGTCCATACCGCCGTATCACGAGATGCCTTGTGAACAGCGAGCCGGGGGCTGCGCAGACAATTGCGCCTTGTCTGCCGGGGGCTTATATGCCCGAAGCTCGCGCATGAACTGGAGCGGGAATGCTACGTCTCATCGGATATTTCTTCGGGATCGGAACCGTACTGGCGCTGGTGGCAGCTGCTGGAGTGGGAATCTACATCAATGAAGTCTCGAAGGATTTGCCGGACTACGAGGTTCTGGCGAATTACGAACCGCCGGTGACCACCCGCCTCCATGCCGCGGATGGGGCGCTGATGGCCGAGTTCGCGCGCGAAAGACGGCTCTATCTGCCGATCCAGGCGGTTCCCGATCGCGTCAAGGCGGCGTTTCTCTCGGCCGAGGACAAGAATTTCTACAGCCATCCGGGTGTCGACGGTCTCAGCCTCGTGCGCGCGGTCTGGACGAACATCCAGAATTTCGGCTCCGGTCGCCGCCCCGTCGGCGCCTCGACCATTACCCAGCAGGTCGCCAAGAACTTCCTGCTGGATTCGAGCGTCACCTATGACCGCAAGGTGCGCGAGATGATTCTCTCCTTCAGGATCGAGAACGCCTATTCCAAGGACCGCATCCTTGAACTCTATCTCAACGAGATCTTTTTCGGACTCGGCTCCTATGGCATCGCGGGCGCGGCGCTGACCTATTTCGACAAGTCGGTCAACGAACTGACGCTGGCCGAGGCAGCCTATCTCGCCGCCCTGCCCCGCGGCCCCTCCAATTACCACCCCTACCGGTTCACCGAGCGCGCGCTGGAGCGCCGCAACTGGGTGATCGACCAGATGGTGGCGAATGGCTATGTGGAGCCCCAGGAAGGGGCCAGCGCCAAGGCACTGCCACTCGGCGTTTCGCCGCGCCGCACGGGTACCTACCTCTTTGCCGGTGACTACTTCACGGAGGACGTTCGTCGCGAACTCATCAACCGCTATGGCGAAGATGCGCTGTACGGCGGCGGCCTGTCGGTGCGCACGACGCTCGACCCGGACCTCCAGCTGAGCGCGCGAGCGGCGCTGCACAACGGTTTCATCCGCTACGACACGCTGCGCGGCTTCCGCGGTCCCGTCGACACGATCGACATTTCGGGCGACTGGGGCGTGCCGCTCGGCGAGATCCGGGCGCTCTCGGACGTGCCGGAATGGCTTCTGGGTGTGGTCCTGGAGGCCGATTCGAGCGGTCTCACGCTCGGCCTTCAGCCGGCACGGCAGGATTCCGGTGAACTGGTCGAGGCCCGTGAAACGATCACGGTGACCACCGAGGACATGGATTGGGCGCTTCGCCACACCGTCAACGGGCAGAGGGTGCGCGCCGATTCGCCGGCCGAGGTTCTCAACCCCGGCGACGTCGTCTTTGTGGAACAGAAGGAAGATGGCGAGGGCTATGTGCTGCGCCAGATTCCCCAGGTGTCCGGCGGGATGGTCGCGATGGACCCGCATACCGGCCGCGTGCTGGCCATGGTGGGCGGGTTCTCCTTCGCGCAGTCGGAGTTCAATCGCGCAACCCAGGCGATGCGCCAGCCGGGCTCGTCCTTCAAGCCGATCCTTTATGCCGCCGCACTCGACAACGGCTACACGCCCGCTTCCGTCGTCGACGATGCGCCGATCACCATCCGCATCGGCAACGAAGTCTGGGAGCCGCGCAATTACGGGGGGGGCTTTGCCGGCCCGTCCACCCTGCGCGCCGGCATCGAACGCTCGCGTAACCTGATGACCGTTCGTCTCGCAAACGACATGGGCATGAACCTCGTGGCCGAATATGCGGAGCGATTCGGTGTCTACGACGATATGCTCCCAGCTCTCGCCAATTCTCTCGGCTCAGGCGAAACGACAGTGATGCGCATGGTCTCGGCCTATGCGATCATGGCCAATGGCGGCCGCCACATCGAGCCCTCGCTGATCGACCGTATCCAGGACCGCTACGGCAAGACCGTCTACAAGCACGACCAGCGGCTCTGCCACGGCTGCAATTCGAACGGGTGGAATGGGACCGATATCGCCGAACTCGTCGACGAGCGCGAGCAGGTGCTCGATCCGATGACGGCCTACCAGATCACCTCCATGATGGAGGGCGTTGTCCAGCGCGGCACCGCAACGACGCTGGCGGAACTGGGCCATCCGATCGCCGGCAAGACGGGCACGACCAACGATGCCCGCGACGTCTGGTTCGTCGGTTACACGCCCGACCTGGTGGTCGGTCTCTATCTCGGTTTCGACCAGCCCCGTTCGCTGGGCGACGGTGCCACCGGCGGCGGCCTGGCAGCTCCCATCTTCAAGGAGTTCATGACCGACGTCCTGCGCGACAGGGAGCCCGTGGCTTTCCGCGTTCCCGAAGGCATGAACACCATTGCGATCAACCGGACCACCGGCATGCGCGCCGGACAGGGCGAGGAAGGCGTGATCATGGAAGCCTTCAAACCCGGTACGGGACCGGCCGACAGCTACTGGGTGATCGGCCTCGGTTCGCTTGAAAACGAGGAGCGCGCCCGCGAGATTTCGCCCCAGGCGAGCGACGCCATCCTGTCGGGCTCGGGCGGCGGCCTCTACTGACCCTCAACCTTTACAGCCGGCGCGGGCCTGCTTATGGTCCGCGCCGTTCTTCCAATTGCACCAGTGGATTTTGACTGCCATGCGCGCAGAGACGGAAATGCTTGTCGATGAAATCAAGCAGGCCATAAGCCTGCTGAGGAGGCATCTTTGACTGGGATCAGTCAATCAAGCGGCTCGACTACCTGAATTCCGAAGCTGAGAATCCCGACCTCTGGAATGATCCGGCCGAGGCGCAGAAGCTGATGCGCGAGCGCCAGACGCTCGACGACAGCATTCAGGCGATCCGCGGTCTCGAGCAAGCACTCGAAGACAATATCGGACTTATCCAGCTGGGCGAGGAAGAAGACGACCAGGGCGTCGTCTCCGAGGCCGAGACGGCGATCCGCTCGCTCAAGGGCGAGATCGCGCAGCGGCAGATCCAGACGCTTCTGTCGGGTGAAGTCGACAGCAACGACAGCTATCTGGAAGTCCATGCAGGTGCCGGCGGCACGGAAAGCCAGGACTGGGCCAACATGCTCCTGCGGATGTACACGCGCTGGGCCGAAAAGCGCGGCATGAAGGTCGAGGTTCTGGAACTGCACGATGGCGAAGAGGCCGGCATCAAGTCGGCCACGCTGCTGGTGAAGGGCCAAAATGCCTATGGCTGGCTGAAGACGGAATCGGGCGTGCACCGGCTGGTGCGCATCTCGCCCTTCGACTCCAACGCACGGCGCCACACCTCGTTCGCGAGCGTCTGGGTCTATCCCGTCATCGACGATTCGATCGACATCGAGGTGTCCGAATCGGATGTTCGCATCGACACCTATCGCGCCTCGGGCGCCGGCGGACAGCACGTCAACACGACCGATTCGGCGGTGCGCATCACTCACCTGCCCTCGGGCATCGTCGTCGCCTGCCAGCAGGAGCGCTCGCAGCACAAGAACCGTGCCAAGGCATGGGACATGCTGCGCGCCCGTCTCTACGAGGCGGAGATGCAGCGGCGCGAGGAAGCGGCCAATGCAACGGCATCCTCCAAGTCCGATATCGGCTGGGGCCACCAGATCCGTTCCTACGTCCTGCAGCCCTACCAGCTGGTGAAGGATCTGCGCACCGGGGTCGAAAACACCAGCCCGCAGAACGTCCTCGACGGCGATCTGGACGGCTTCATGGAAGCGTCCCTGTCGCTGAAGATCGAGGGTGCGATCGCCGAGGCCGTGGCCGACCTGGACTAGAAAAGCCGAGTCGAAGCCGGGGCTTGTCCCGGCTTCTTCGCATCCGGTTTCAAGCCTTCAGCCAACCTTCGAGCCGTTCGAGCGCGCGCGCGATGTCCTGTGGGGCGCCGGCGTAGGAAAAGCGCATGTAGCGCCCGCCATCGACAGGGTCGAAGTCGCGGCCCGGGGTCGCGGCAACGCCCGCCTCGGTCAGCATCGCCCGGGCGAATTCCATGCTGTCATTGCTGTGGGCGGAGACGTCGCAATAGGCATAGAAGGCGCCGTCCATGGGTGCCGCCAGCGGGAGGCCGAGCTTCGGCAGGCGATCCATCAGCAGCGTCCTGTTCGCCGTGTAGCGGCCGCGCACCGCCTCCAGTTCGGCGTCGGCGGAGAATGCGGCGATGGCCGCGCGCTGGGAGAGTTCCGGGGCGGAGATGTAGAGGCTTTGCTGGAGCCGTTCGACCTGTCGTACCAGCCAGTGCGGCAGCACCATCCAGCCGATTCGCCAGCCGGTCATGCAGTAGTATTTCGAGAACGAGTTGATGACGACGACGTCCTCGTCGAAGGACAAGGCGCTGACATCCGGCGAGACGTAGTTCAGTCGGTGATAGATCTCGTCGGAGATGACGGCAATGCCGCTCTCCCGTGCGGCCTCAACGAGTTCGCGCAGATCGTCGGCGGGGATGGTGGCTCCGGTGGGATTGGCGGGGCTGGCAAAGAGTACGCCCTTGAGCGGCTTTTGCGCATGGATGGCAAGCAGCCTTGCCGCCGTCAGGTGCCCCTCGCCCGGATGGCCGATCTCGACCACATCGAGGCCCAGCGCCTGCATGATGTTGCGATAGGCGGGATAGCCGGGCACGGTGATCGCAACACGATTGCCGGCCTCGAACATGGCGAGGAAAGCCAGATTGAACCCGGCCGACGATCCGGTGGTGACCGCTATGCGCTCAAACGGCACCTCCAGCCCGTAATGGTCGGCATAGTGGCCGGCAATTGCCTGCCGCAATTCGACAAGCCCCAGCGCATCCGTGTAGCCGATGCTTGCCGTTGCGAGTGCCTGGGCTGCTGCCCGCCGCACCGGCTCCGGCGCGGGGTCGCCAGGTTGGCCGACCGCCATGGAAACGATGTCCCGGCCTTCGGCCCGCAGCCGGTTGGCTTGCGCCAGCACATCCATGGCGTGGAACGGTTCGACCGCGCCTCGCCGCGACAGGAATGCCTTCATGAACGCTCCGATTGACTTTCCCGAGGTGATAGCCGCCGGACAAATGCCCGAATGATGTGAGGATCACAAGTTACTGAAAGCGGCGACCGAGACTTCCAAACCCTCGGTCTGTCGGTTACGAGGGGCATCTCATGACGAGATCAAGCATCGGGAGCAGCATGATCGGAGGATTGCTTCACCGCGCCGGACTGGCCTCCCTCGCCGCGAGCCTGTGTCTGTTGCCGGCGCCGGCGGACGCCCAGCAACGCTCCATCCCCATCGTGCGCGACACGGAGATCGAGGCGCTGATCCGGGACTATTCGAGGCCCATCCTCGAAGCAGCCAATCTGTCGCGTTCCGGCGTCGAGATCATCCTCGTCAATGAGAATTCCTTCAACGCCTTCGTCGCCGGTCGGCGCATGTTCATTCACACGGGCGCGATCGCGGCCTCCGAGACGCCCAACGAGATCATCGGGGTGATTGCCCATGAGGCCGGTCATCTGGCGGGCGGTCACCAGGAGCGCATGCGCGAACAGATTTCGCGCGCCCAGACGATGGCGGTGGTTGCCGCCGTTCTCGGCATGGGTGCAGGGGTTGCCGGAGCGGCCACCGGATCGGGCGGGCTCGCTCAGGCGGGCGCGGGGCTGGCAATCGGCGGCGGCGAAATGGCCCGGCGCGGCTTCCTTTCCTACCAGCGCAGCGAGGAAACGACAGCCGACCGGTCCGCCATCACCTATCTCGAGCGGACCGGGCAATCGGGCCGCGGCATGCTGCGCACCTTCGAGCGCTTCTCAAGCGCGCTGGCGCTGACGGGCGCACGGGTCGATCCCTACCAGCAGAGCCATCCGGCACCGCGCGAACGCATCGTCGCCCTGCAGGAACTGGTGCGCACCAGCCGCCATTACGAACGCACCGACCCGGCCGAACTGCAGCTTCGCCACGACATGGCGCGGGCCAAGATTGCGGCTTACACGATGGAGCATGGTGCGGTTCAGCGCATGTTCCGCGACAATATCCGCAGTATGCCGGCGGCCTATGGCGATGCCATCCAGACCTATCTCTATGGCAACCCCGCACAGGCGGTCGCCAAGATCGACGCGCTGATCGCGCAGCAGCCGGGCAATCCCTATTTCCATGAACTGCGGGGTCAGGCGCTGATCCGCGCCAACCGGCCGGCGGAGGCCGTCGATTCGCTCTCGCGCGCCGTCCAGAACGCGCGCGGCAATGCCGGGCTGATGCGGGTCGGGCTCGGCCAGGCGCTGCTGGCCATCGGCACCCCGGACGCGCTTGCCCGCGCGGTGCGCGAGATGCGCGCCGGGCTCGACGCTGCGTCCGACTATGCGGTGGGCTGGGAATCGCTCGCTCAGGCCTACGGCATGCAGGGCGAAGTGGCGCAGGCCGATCTCGCCACCGCCGAAAGCCACTTCCACCGTGGCTCCTTCCGCGATTCCAAGCTTTTTGCCGCCCGCGCGCAGCAGCGGCTTGCAAACGGCTCGCCCGGCTGGATAAGGGCACAGGACATCATCAACTTCCGCGAACCGGGCCGCTGACGGCTCAAGACGCGACAATCGGGGACACCAGTATGGGCAAAGCAATCGCGGTCGGCATTTTGGGGATCGTCGTTTCGGGCGCCATGCTGGGGCTTGGCTTTCTTGCCGGCCAGAGCGGAACGCCCGCCCGCGGCCCCGGGCCTCTGGCACTGGAGCAGTCCGCGCAGTTGGATCGGGAAAGCGTCGAGGCCATCGTCTACGACTTCCTCATCAGCAATCCCGAAGTGATGCTCGATGTCCAGCAGGCGCTCGAGGCGCGCGAGCAGGAAACGCGCACGGCGGCCGCCCGCAGCGCGATCTCGCAGCAGTCCGACGAGATCTTCAACGCCTCCCTGGACGGCATCGCCGGCAATCCGGACGGCGATGTCACCATCGTCGAGTTCTTCGACTACAATTGCGGCTTCTGCAAACGGGCGATGGAAGACATGGACACGGTCATTGCCGCCGACCCGAATGTGCGTTTCGTGCTCAAGGAGTTTCCCATTCTCGGGCCGGATTCGCAGGCCGCGCATGTCGTCTCGAAGGCGTTCAACTCGCTGCATCCAGAGAAGTACGGCGCCTTCCACCGCGACCTGATGAGTGTCGAGGGCCGGGCCGACGAGGCCTCGGCCATGCGCGTGGCACTCCAGCACGGCGCTGACGAAGCCGCGTTGCGCACCGCCATGCAGAACCCGGCGATCAGCGATGCCTTCGAGCGGACATATACGCTTGCCAACCGCCTCTCCATCACCGGCACGCCGTCCTATGTCATCGGCGAAGACGTCGTGTTCGGTGCCCAGGGCGCGAGTGTTCTTTTCGACGGCGTCGAACAAGCACGCGCCGTCAGCCAGTGAAGCAGGCGGCAGGTCGTTTTCCGGTGAATTGAGCTTTCCTGGCCTCCAAGCCTTGCCGTCAACCATTGCGTTGCGCGTCGTGCGGATTATAGAGGGGGCTGCACGACATGGCGTCGGCGCTGGAAACATTGCATGGCCAAACCGGTATATGTCCTGAACGGTCCCAATCTGAACATGCTCGGCATGCGCGAGCCGGGCACCTATGGGAGCATGACGCTGGATGGCGTGGAACAGCTTTGCCGAGACGCCGCCGAAGCGATGGGACTGACGATCGATTTCCGCCAGTCGAACCACGAAGGTGCACTGGTCGACTGGATTCACGAGGCCGGGCAGAAGTCGGCCGGCGTGGTGATCAATCCCGGGGCTTATGGCCACACCTCGATCGCCCTCCACGACGCCGTTCGCGCCGTTGCGCCGCTGAAGGTCGTCGAAGTGCACATCACCAACATCCATGCGCGTGAACCCTTCCGCCACAAATCGATGATCGCGCCGGCTGCTCTCGGCATGATCTGCGGCTTCGGCGCAAGGGGTTACGCGATGGCGCTACAAGCATTTTCGGCCTCAGACGACGAGGCGCCGGAGCGACAGGGACAGATCTACCCATGACAACCAATAAATCGACCGTCGACCAGCAGCTCATTCGCGACCTCGCGCACATCCTCGACGAGACGAACCTGACCGAGATCGAGGTCGAGCAGAACGACATGCGCGTTCGGGTCTCGCGGCAGTCCGCCGGCGCCGTTCATTATGCGCCACAAGCGCCAGCTTCGGCCCCCGCGCCTTTGCCGCCCGCCGCCCCGACCGAGGCAGCGGCAGCGTCCGAGAGGGCGCGCAACGCCGTGCCCTCGCCGATGGTGGGCACCGCCTATCTGGCCGCAGCACCTGGCGCCAAACCCTTCATCGAGGTCGGCCAGACCGTCAAGGAAGGCCAGACGCTGCTGATCATCGAGGCGATGAAGACCATGAACCAGATCCCCTCCACGCGCAGCGGCACCGTGACCGCGATCCTGTGCGAGGACGGCCAGCCCGTCGAGTTCGGCGAGCCGCTGGTGGTCATCGAATAAGGATCGGGGCGACTGATGTTCCAGAAGATACTCATCGCCAATCGCGGCGAAATCGCCTTGCGGGTGCTGCGCGCCGCCCGCGAACTCGGAATCAAGACGGTGGCCGTCCATTCGACGGCGGACGCCGAGGCCATGCATGTGCGGCTGGCCGACGAGAGCGTGTGCATCGGACCGCCAGCCTCGCGCGACAGCTATCTCAACATTCACCAGATCGTCGCGGCCTGCGAGATCACCGGGGCGGACGCCATCCATCCGGGTTACGGCTTCCTTTCCGAGAATGCCAAGTTCGCCGAGATCCTGGAAGCCCACAACATCACCTTCATCGGCCCCCGGGCCGAGCACATCAGGGTGATGGGCGACAAGATCGAAGCCAAGAGGACCGCCAAGCGGCTCGGCATTCCGGTCGTACCGGGGTCCGAAGGCGAGGTGACGGAGGAAGCCGACGCGCTGAGGATCGCGGCCGAGATCGGCTATCCGGTCATCGTCAAGGCATCAGCCGGCGGCGGCGGACGCGGCATGAAGGTCGCGCGCACGGAAGACGAGATGCGCGTGGCGCTGGCCACCGCGCGCTCGGAAGCGGGCGCGGCCTTCGGCGACGAAGCCGTCTATATCGAGAAATACCTTTCCAAGCCGCGCCATATCGAGATCCAGGTGATGGGCGATGGCGACGGCCAGGGCATCCATCTTGGCGAGCGCGACTGTTCGCTGCAGCGGCGCCACCAGAAGGTCTGGGAAGAAGCCTTTTCCCCGGCGCTCAATGCGTCGGAGCGCAAGCGGATCGGCGAGATCTGCTCGAGCGCCATCGCGGATCTCGGCTATTCCGGCGCCGGCACGATCGAGTTCCTCTACGAGGACGGCGAGTTCTATTTCATCGAGATGAACACGCGCCTGCAGGTCGAGCACCCGGTGACGGAGGCCATTACAGGCATCGATCTGGTGCACGAGCAGATCCGCATCGCGTCGGGCGGCGGACTTTCCGTGCGCCAGGAAGATGTCAGCTTCGAGGGACACGCGATCGAGTGCCGCATCAACGCGGAAGACCCGCGCACCTTCGCGCCCTCACCCGGCACGGTGACGCATTTCCATACGCCGGGCGGCCTCGGCATCCGCGTCGATTCGGCGGTCTATTCCGGCTACAAGATCCCGCCCTATTACGACAGCCTGATCGGCAAGCTGATCGTGCATGGCCGCAACAGGGTAGAATGCATGATGCGCCTGCGCCGCGCGCTGGATGAATTCGTGGTGGACGGCATCAACACGACGCTGCCTCTGTTCCGCGAACTCGTCGGCAACATTGACATCGCCAATGGCGATTACGACATCCACTGGCTGGAGAAACACCTCGCAGCCAAGGGCTGAAGGCCTAACGGAAACCGCCATGTCGCGACCGCTCGCCCCCGGACAGCGGATACCGCCCGACCTTTTGCTGCGCGCCTACGCGACGGGCGTGTTTCCGATGGCCGAGAACCACGACGACCCGGAAGTGTTCTGGGTGAGGCCGGAGCAGCGCGGCATCATCCCGCTGCATCAGTTCCATGTCCCCAAGAGCCTCGCGAAGCGGGTCAAGCAACGGCCATTCGAGATTCGCTACGACAGCGATTTTCCTGGCGTCATAGAAGGTTGCGCCGAGTTTCGAACCGAACGCACGAGCACGTGGATCAACGGTCCCATCCGCGAGGCCTATCAGGCGCTCTTCGAACGCGGGCATTGCCATACGGTCGAAGCCTGGCACGAGGGCCGGCTGGTGGGCGGGCTGTATGGCGTCACGCTGGGGCGCACCTTCTTTGGCGAAAGCATGTTCGCGCGCGAACGCGATGCCTCCAAGATCTGCCTCGTCCATCTGATCGAACGCATGCGCGAGCGCGGCTTCATTCTTCTCGATACACAATTCACCACCGATCATCTCAAGCGTTTCGGCGCCATCGACGTGCCGCGGGCACGCTACGAGACGCTGCTCGAGGAAGCGCTGCAAGGTTCAGCGGAGTTCTGACCATGGCCAGCCGCCTTCTCCTGATGCGCCACGCCAAGGCGGAGTGGCCGAGCCCCGGCGCCAGCGATTTCGATCGCCATCTGACGACCAGCGGCATCGAGGAAGCCCAGTCCATGGGCGAGATGATGGCTGCAGCAGGTCTGCTGCCCGACCGGGTGCTGTGCTCGGGCGCCCGGCGCTGCCGCGAAACCTGGGAGCACCTTGCCGCCGTCTTCAACGTCGACGACGTCGAGTATGACGACGCGCTGCATGCCATCGATGCGGCGGACTATCTCGATCTGATCCGGCTGCAGGACACCGCTGCCTGCCTGCTGGTCATTGGGCACAATCCGATGACGGAGGAACTGGCGATGGCGCTGACCGCCGACCGCACCGGCTCGGTGGCCTCCGCCCTTGCGGGCGGTTTTCCGACGGCTGGGCTGGCGGTGATCGAGACATCGGGCGGGCTTGCCGATCTGCGGCCTTCCGGCGGCAGGTTGGAGGCCTTCATCACGCCGCGGGAACTCGCCGAGTAGCTTGTATGCGCGAGTGCTGACAAACAAAGGCCCGCCAATGCACATGGCACTGGCGGGCCCACAACGGGTGTCGTGTACGACGCTCGATCAGTCGTCGGCAGGCACCAGACGCACCAGCGGCGCGTTGGCATCGTCGATCAGCACGTAGAGGTAGCCATTGTCGGGGCCTACCGCGACGTCACGGATGCGCCACCCTTCGCCATCGAGCAGACGCTCCTCCATCTCGACTTCCATACCGTCGACGCTGAAGCGGCCGAGGAACTGGTGGCGGAGATTGCCCATGAAGATGTGGCCCCGCCAGTCGGGGAAAGCGTCGCCATCATAGAAGGTCAGGCCGGAGGGCGGAAAACCTTCCGGATGGTCGGGCTCCCACCAGTAGACGGGCTCCACCGCGTCGGCGACTTCCGGCGGAGTCGGTGCAAAGCGCTCGCCGGTGCGGTAGTCGACGCCCCAGGTGGCGATCGGCCAGCCGAAGTTTTCGCCGCCCTGGATGACGTTGATCTCGTCGCCATTGTTCTCGCCGTGTTCGTTCTCCCACAATTCGCCTGTCTCGGGGTGGAAGCCCAGCCCCTGCGGGTTGCGGTGGCCGTAGGACCAGATGGTGTCGCGCGCACCGTCGATGTCGACAAAGGGGTTGTCGTCCGGCACCGAGCCGTCGGCCTCGATGCGGTGGATCTTGCCGAGATCGACCGACAGGTCCTGGGCGACATGCTCGGGGCCGAAATCCTTGGACTGGCGGTCGCCGACGGAGAAATAGAGGCGGTTGTCGGCGTCGAAGGCAAGGCGCGAGCCGTAGTGCCCCACGCCGGGCGCGTCGAAGGGCTCGGCGACGAACAGTTCTTCCAGATCGGTCAGTTCCAGTGCCTCGATATCAAGGCGGGCGCGGCCGACATGGGTCGAGCTCTGACCTTCGTCATTGGTGCCGGACCAGGCCATGTAGAGCCAGTTGTCCTCGGCGAAGTCGGGGTGGATGGCGATGTCGAGCAAGCCCCCCTGCCCTTCGGCATGGATGTCGGGCAGGCCGGAAATCTCCTCGACCTCGCCGCTTTCGCGGTCGACCAGCCTGAGGTGGCCGGGGCGCTCGCTGACGAGCAGGCGGCCGTCATCCGGCAGGAAGGCCATGCCCCATGCGTTGTCGAAGCCTTCCGCCACGGTCTCGATCTCGTAGGTCGATGCGTCCTGAGCGTGGGCGCCCGGCGCGGCAATGGCAAGGGCGAGCAGGGCGGCGCTGGACGTGAGGGCGAAATCGCCGCGAATGCGGCCGAGGTTGAGGGGCATGGTTCTCTCCTTGGTGGGTGAGGTGGCGTTCAGCCAATCCATCTGGGCCGGCGCGGTTCCGCGGAAAGGCCCTTGTCCGATCACGTCCGGTTGAAGGCGCGCCTTAAACGCTCCGTAAAGTCACGCCCTGTAGGGGTGGGAGAGGACCAGCGATTCGGAGGCGAGCTTGGCGACGTTCGGCAAGGCAGGCAGAGGCAAGAGCGGGGCGCGCAAGAGCCCAAAGCGGCGCAGCGCGCCGCGGCGTTCCAGCTATGGCCTGCAGCAGATCTCGCGCGATTTCGGCGTCGTCGCCGTGGCCGCCGTGCTGGGCTTCGGCCTCGCCTATTCCTGGCAGCCGCAGGAGGAACGCGGCAGGCTGCCGCAATCCGACAGCCATCTTGTGGCCTATGCGCCAGCCCGCGACTTTCCCATTTGCGGCTCGGGCCAGCGCGTCAATTGCGTGGTCGATGGCGACACCTTCTGGTTCGACGGCGAAAAGGTGCGCATCGCCGACATCGACGCGCCGGAGATTTCGCGACCCGAATGCCGCCATGAGGCCGAACTCGGCCGGCAGTCGACACGGCGCCTGCAGGTGCTGCTCAATGAAGGCCCGTTCGAACTGCGCCGCCAGGGCAGCCGGGACCAGGACGTCTATGGACGATTGCTGCGCACCGTGCACCGCGACGGTCGTTCGCTGGGCGACCTGCTGATCGATGACGGGCTCGCGCGCCGCTGGCGTGGCCGTTCCGAACAGTGGTGCGGCTAGCGCGAGCCCTGCGACTCAGGCGGCACGTTCGATACGGATGACCTGCGCCTTGTCGATCAGATGGCCATCGCCGGTGATCTTCTCGACGGCCTTGCGGACCGAGGCTTCCATGGTCTCGTGGGTAACCAGGATCACGGTCTTCACGTCGGGCGAGTTCTGCCCATTCGCGTGCTGGACGATCGATTCCAGAGAGATGTTGTTTTCGGCCATGCGCTTGGCCACCGCTGCGAAGACGCCGGCGCGATCACGCACCGACAGGCGGATGAAGTAGCCGCCCTCATGGCTGCGCATGCGCGCGCGCTTGTAGGGCAACAACTCGCGCACCGGACGGCCGAAGACGGGGCCGTGCTGGAAACCGGGCCGGCTCTTGGCGATGTCGGCGAGGTCGCCGATCACCGAGGAGGCGGTGGCGTCGCCGCCCGCCCCCGGGCCCGACAGGAGCAGCTCGCCGAGCGTGTCGGTCTCGATGGCCACCGCATTGGTGACGCCATGAACCTGCGCGATGACGGAGGCGGTCGGCACCATGGTCGGATGGACACGCTGCTCGATGCCGGTCTCCGTGCGGAGCGCCACGCCCAGGAGCTTGATGCGGTAGCCGAGCTCGGCGGCGGCGCGGATATCGGCCTGAGTGATGTTGGAGATGCCCTCCAGATAGATGTCGTCGGGCGAGATCTTCGTGCCGAAGGCGAGGCTGGTCAGGATGGCGAGCTTGTGGGCGGTGTCCTGGCCCTCGATGTCGAAGGTCGGGTCGGCCTCGGCATAACCCAGGCGCTGGGCGTCGGCCAGGCAGTCGGCGAAGTCGATCTTCTCGGCTTCCATGCGCGTCAGGATATAATTGCAGGTGCCGTTGAGGATACCGAAGACGCGGCTGATGGTGTTGGCGGCCATCGCCTCGCGCATGGTCTTGATGATCGGGATGCCGCCGGCAACCGCAGCCTCGTAGTTCAGCAGCACGCCCTTCTTCTCGGCGATCTCGGCCAGCGCCAGCCCATGGCTGGCGAGCAGCGCCTTGTTGGCGGTCACCACGTGGCGGCCGGCCTTCAGCGCGGCCTTCACGCAGGCCATGGCGGGGCCGTTGTCGCCGCCGATCAGCTCGACGAGGACGTCGATGTCGGCCTTCTCGGCCATCCCGGCGGCATCGTCGTACCAGTCGATGCCGGTGAGATCGACGCCGCGGTCGCGGCTCCTGTCACGGGCGCTGACGGCGGTCACCCTGATCGGCCGGCCGCACTGGCGGGTCAGTTCATCAGCCTTGGCAGCCAGGATCCTGACGACCGATGAACCCACCGTTCCAAGGCCGGCGACGCCGACACGCAACGCTTCACTCATGTTCAAGTATGCCTTCTGTGTGGTCCGCCGGTCTCAGCGCCGCGCGCCGAGCGCCACGACATTGTCGGGCCTGGTCTCGGTCTCGGCGAGGAACCGCTTGATGTTGCGCGCCGCCTGGCGGATCCGGTGCTCGTTCTCGACCAGCGCGATACGCACGAAATCGTCGCCGTGTTCGCCGAAACCGATGCCTGGCGCAACCGCCACATGGGCCTTTTCCACCAGCAGCTTGGAAAATTCGAGCGAGCCGATCTCCTTGAACTTGTCGGGAATGGGCGCCCAGGCAAACATGGTGGCGGCGGGTGCGGGTATCTGCCAGCCGGCGCGGCCAAAAGCCTCGACCATGACGTCGCGGCGGCGGTGGTAGATCGACCTGACCTCGGCGATGTCGGTGCCGTCGCCGTTCAGGGCCGCGGTGGCTGCGACCTGGATCGGCGTGAAGGCACCGTAGTCGAGATAGGATTTCACCCGCGCCAGGGCCGCGATGAGGCGCTCGTTACCAACCGCGAAGCCCATGCGCCAGCCGGGCATGGAGAAGCTCTTGGACATCGAGGTGAACTCGACGGCGATGTCGATGGCGCCCGGGACCTGGAGGATGGAGGGCGGCGGGTCGCCGTCGAAATAGATCTCGGCATAGGCGAGATCGGACAGGATGATGATGTCGTTGCGGCGCGCGAAGGCCACGACGTCCTTGTAGAAATCCAGGGTGGCGACGAGGGCCGTCGGGTTCGACGGGTAGTTCATGATCAGCGCCAGCGGCTTGGGGATCGAGTGGCGCATGGCGCGCTCGAGCGCGGGGATGAAACCCTCGTCGGGTTCTGCCTGCATGGAGCGGATGACGCCGCCCGACATGATGAAGCCGAAGGCGTGGATGGGATAGGTCGGGTTCGGGCACAGGATCACGTCGCCGGGCGCCGTGATGGCCTGGGCCATGTTGGCGAAACCTTCCTTCGAGCCCAGCGTGGCGACCACCTGGCGGTCATGGTCGAGCTTCACGCCGAAGCGACGCTCGTAATAGCGCGCTTGGGCGCGGCGCAGACCGGGGATGCCGCGCGAACTGGAATAGCGATGGGTGCGGGGGTCGCGCACCACGTCGACCAGCTTGTCGACGATCGCCTGGGGCGTGGGAAGATCGGGGTTACCCATGCCGAGATCGATGATGTCGGCGCCTTCGGCGCGGGCGGCGGCCTTCAGCCGGTTGACCTGCTCGAAGACGTAAGGCGGCAGCCTGCGGACCTTGTGAAATTCTTCCATGACGATCCCATCCCGACACAATGCGCCGATCGCTCCGGATCCAGCGCGTCCGCGCTATACACCCATTCGCAAAGGCGGTCGATAGGACCTCACCTCGCCTCGATCCGGCGCAGCATCTCTTCCTCGCGCTCGCGGGCATAACGGCGCACCTGCTCTGCATTCTGGACCACCGGGACCGGCGTACCGCTCTGCTGGTTCACCCGCTGCCGGGTCGCCTGCAAATGAAGGGTGCTCTCCCGCCGTTCGGCCTCGGTCAGCTGTGTCCCCGCCGTGGCGGGACGGATATTCAGATTGGGATAGCCGCCCCGGGTTGTCGGCCGGGCGGGAAGATCGGCGGCGGGTTCTTTAGCCGCGTGGGAGACGGCCGTTCCTTCGGCGGTCACGGCCGGATCGACGGGCGCCGGCCTGGCTGCGGTGGCCGGCAGGGTGTCTTCGATCTGCATCGTGGTACATCCCGCGGCAAGCCAAAGGACTGGCATGATCACGAGCAATGCATATCTGGAGCGGCAGGAGGATCGTGGCATGCGGTGGTTCCGATCGGCCGGCTGGTGTAGCGCTGGTTGGACCGCAATGAAGCTGCCATGATAATGTGTCAAGAAGTGGCTCGCCTGGAGGAAGCAGTCAGATGTCCAAGACCACAGACCGCGAGGCGGGCGGCGACCGCGTCGGCACCGAGCATGAGGATGCCCGTAACCCGGTCGAGGAATACATCATCAAGGACCCGGAGCGGTTCGCACTGAACCTCGCGCGGATGATCGAGCAGGCCGGGAAGGCCGCCGCCGCATGGGCCGGGCCGCGCGAGAAGGGCGAGGTGCGCGACACGGTCGCCGAGCCGATGGCCGACATGGTCAAGACCTTTTCCAAGCTCACCGAATACTGGCTTTCGGATCCCTCGCGCGCGCTCGAGGCCCAGACGCGGCTCTATTCGGGCTACATGGATGTGTGGTCGCGTGCGGTGATGCGGGCCAGCGGCGAGAAGATCGACGACGAGCCGACGGGCAAGCCGGACAAGCGTTTCCAGGACCCGGAATGGAGCCGCAACGCCTTCTTCGACTTCCTGCGCCAGACCTACAACGTGACTTCCAAATGGGCTGACGATCTCGTCGAGCATGCCGACGGGCTGGACGAACAGACGCGCCACAAGGCACGCTTCTACGTCAAGCAGGTTTCCGATGCGGTCTCTCCATCGAACTTCCTGTTGACCAACCCGGAGCTCTTTCGCGAGACGGTGGCAAGCAGCGGCGAGAATCTGGTGCGCGGCATGCGCATGCTGGCCGAGGACATTTCGGCCGGAAAGGGAGATCTGAAGCTCCGGCAGTCCGATGTCACGAGCTTCGAGGTCGGACGGAACATCGCGACGACGCCCGGCAAGGTGATCGCGCGCAGCGAGGTGGCGGAAATCATCCAGTATTCGCCCTCGACCGAGGAAGTGCTGAAGCGGCCGCTGCTGATCTGCCCGCCCTGGATCAACAAGTTCTACATTCTCGACCTCAACGAGCAGAAATCCTTCATCCGCTGGGCCGTTTCGCAAGGCCACACCGTGTTCGTCATCTCATGGGTCAATCCGGACGAACGGCACGGGACGAAGGGCTGGGAGGACTATATCCGGGATGGCCTGCAGTTTGCCCTCGACACGATCGAGACAGCGACGGGCGAGAAAGAGGTCAATGCCATCGGCTATTGCGTCGGCGGCACGCTGCTATCGGCCGCCCTGGCGCTGATGGCGCAGGAGGGCGACGAGCGTATCAAATCCGCGACGCTCTTCACGACCCAGGTCGACTTCACCCATGCCGGCGACCTCAAGATCTTCGTGGATGAGGAGCAGATCCAATCCCTGGAACGGGCGATGAAGGAGCGCGGCTTCCTCGATGGCAACAAGATGGCGACGGCGTTCAACATGCTGCGTTCGGGCGACCTGATCTGGCCCTATGTAATCAACAACTACGTGCGCGGCCGCGATCCGATGCCGTTCGACCTGCTCTACTGGAACTCCGATTCCACGCGCATGACGGCGGCCAACCACTCCTTCTACCTGCGCAATTGCTACATGGAGAACACGCTGTCGACGGGGCGCATGGAACTGGCCGGCCGCACGCTGTCACTCAAGGACGTGAAGATCCCGATCTACAATCTGGCTTCACGCGAGGACCATATCGCGCCCGCCCGCTCGGCCTTCCTGGGCAGCAGCTTTTTCGGCGGCGATGTGGAATTCGTCATGGCCGGCTCGGGTCACATCGCCGGCGTGGTGAACCCGCCCTCCTCCGGCAAGTACCAGTTCTGGACCGGCGGCAAGCCGGAAGGCGATTTCGAGCAGTGGGTGGCCAAGGCGGAGGAACACCCGGGCTCGTGGTGGCCGCACTGGCAGAAATGGATCGAGAGCCAGGACGACAGCCGCGTGCCGGCGCGCAAGGTTGGCGCAAGCACACCCGTGCTATGCGATGCTCCGGGCGAATATGTCCGCGTGCGGGTCTGAAACAGCTTCGTCAGCCTCAACGGTACGGCACATTCGTACCATCAAGTCGCCTCAATTGGTTCCTAGCGGATGAGTTGCGGTTTGCGGAAAGATTGGTTAGTTCTTTTCGCGGGTCAGGGGACGATGCTGGCGCGGGAGCAACTCCCGTGTCGATGACCACAGCAGCCGAAGGGGTTACGCCTTGTCAGGAGAGGGTTCGCGCCGCAAAGGCGTTCGAACGATAGCCGCGTCCACGGCGCTGTTGAGTGTGCTGTTGGCATCCTGCGCCTCGACCACCGACGGCGACACGCTATTCGGCTTCAACCCTGCAGTGATGGGCACGGCCAGTTCCACCGACTTTCCTCGCCCGACAGTGAACTCCGCGGCCTCCGCGGCACCAGTTTTCGATTTCGACGAAAACGACCCGCAGCTTCCCGACGCCATGACCGAGGTGCCGCCTGTGCGTGATCGCGCGGGCACCGAAATTGCCACCACGACCGAGACCGAGCCGACGGTTGCCCAGGCGCAGGAACCGGCCCAGAGCCCGGATGCGGCCGAAGAGCAGATCGCAGGAGCTGCCAGTGAGGCGCCTGCCGGCGAGGCGCTCGACGAGATAGAGCAGGCGAGCGAGCCCGCCCCCGCACCGGTCGCCGCAGCCGCCAATGAGGCGCCACAACGCGGCTTCCTCTCCGCCTTCTTCTCCCCGCAGCCTGCCTCCGCCGCCCAGCGCGCCGCCAGCGTGACGGCGCGGCCAGCGCCACAGGCCGAGCCGCGGCCGCAGATCTCCGCGGCTCCCGCCAATCCCGGCGCGGGCGCCGGGACGCTGTCTGCCAGGATGAGCGGCGAAGCACTGCCCGGCGTTCGTCAGGGATCGCTGTTCGACATCGGCCGACGCACCAGCATCGACGACGATGGCCGTTCCGATCCGCCCGGCAGCTATCGTGTCGCTTCGGCCGCCGGTCTGGCGCGCCTCGCCCCTAACGGGCTGCGGACCCAGACGGAACGCGTCGACGTGAACTGCCTCCAGCCTGCCCTCGTGCGCAAGCTGCGACAAATCGAGAATCACTTCGGGCGGCCCCTGATCGTCACCTCCGGCTTTCGCAGCCCGCCGCAGAACCGCCGCGCGCGCGGCGCCAGCAATTCGCTGCACATGTATTGCGCGGCCGCCGACATCCAGATCGAAGGCGTCGGCAAGGCACAGCTGGCCGATTATGTGCGCAGCATGCCCGGCCGTGGTGGCGTCGGTACCTATTGCCACACCGAATCCGTGCATGTGGATGTGGGCCCGGAGCGCGACTGGAACTGGCGTTGCCGCCGTCGCAATTAGGCGTCCGATTTTCTCGAATTCGTCGCCGACACGGCTTGCCGGATGCAATCTTGCCGACTATAAACCGCCTCGCGTGCGCCCATCGTCTAGCGGTCCAGGACGCCGCCCTTTCACGGCGGAAACACGGGTTCGATTCCCGTTGGGCGTACCAATCACTCCCGAACATTATCGCGGAAACCAAGAGCGGCGGCGTGTCAGCTCTCCGGACAGCTTGATCCTTCGGTTCGGTCCGCATTTTTCGTGCGTCGCGCGCATCTCTCCCGCCAGGAGCACTCCTCTCGGAAGTGCGCCCGGACCGCACACTGCCGAATGCGGATGGTCTTTCGAGCGCAGCTGATCAGGGTTGACCATCGCCGTCGCGTTCGGCATCTGCCTGCTCGTCGCGTTCGGCTTCGGCCTGTTCCGCAGCCCAGGCGCCCGCTGCCTCCACCGCGACGATCGACGTGGTGGGCAGCACCGCAAGGTAGCTTTCGGTCTGTTCTGCCGGAACGACCGCTCGCTGCGTCATGCGGTAGAGCGCATAGATCGCGATCGCGCCGAAGATCGCGCCAAGCACGAGCCAGAACGCGAAGGGACCAAGCCCCTGCATGGCCCAGCCGGCCGCCAGCGGGCCAGCAATGGCGCCCAACCCGAAGGTGAAGACGAGGCCGCCCGAGGCCGCCGGCATGTCCTCGGATGACAGGAAGTCGTTGGTGTAGGCCAGCAACAGCGCATAAAGCGGCGTCGTCACCCCGCCGGCAAAGAAGGCGGCCGCCATCAAGGGCCATAACCCGCCGCCGGTGACCCAGCCCACGGCGCAGGATGCGGCACCGAGGCTTGCCGCCCCGAAGATCAGCTTGCGCCGATCCATCTGATCCGACAGCCAGCCAATGGGATATTGCAATACCAGCGCCCCGGCGAACAGCATCGCGATGAACAGGGCGATCTGTCCCGTCGACATCCCGATCTGCGTGCCAAACACCGCGCCCATGCCCGATTGGGTCGCGTAGACACTGCCCAGCAGGAAGATGCCGACCGTGCCAAGCGGCGAGCTCGTGAAAAGATTGCGCAGGGACATTGGCCGCGTCACTTCGACCGCCGGGGCCGGAATCATGGACAGGAGAATCGGTGCGAAGGAGATCGAGACCAAGATCGAGGCGCCGATGAAGAGCACGGAAGTTCCCGCATCGCCCAGCGCCAGCAACCCCTGCGCCCCGATGATGCCCAGTGTCTGCGCCATCATGTAGGCCGACAGCACCTTGCCGCGGGTCTCGTTGGTGGCAGCGCTGTTCAGCCAGCTTTCAGCCACGACATAGATGCCCGACATGCAGAAACCCAGGAGCAGCCGCAACACCGTCCAGGCCCAGGGTTCGGCCAGCAGCGGAAAGGCGATCAGCCCGGCCGAGGTGAAGCTGCCCAGGGCCGCGAAGACGCGCACATGCCCCACGCGGCGGATCAAGACCGGCGTATAGCGGGCTCCCGACAGGAAGCCCACGAAGTAGCCCGAGGTGACGATGGCCAGTTCCGCCGCCGAAAACCCCTCGATCCCGCCACGCAAGCCGATCAGGGTGAAATGCATGCCGTTGCCGAGCATGATGAGAACGATGCCGAGCAGAAGAGCCCAGACCCCGGACAACATTTTGAACATGAGACGTCCTCCCGGGAATTGGGGTTGTGGGATCTTCGTGCTGGCGGCGAGGTCGCACGGCCATGCCGCCCATTGCCGTCGCCAGAGCGCCGTACAGCTGCCCGTTTGCGACTGCGCATCCCCGACTCCTACCTATGCATCGTCTGGGTGCAAGGGTTCCCCTTGCGGCAAAGCCGACCGAAATTGACGCATGGAAGCAGACCCCAAGAACTCGACGCGGTTTCGCCCCCTCATCGAGGCCGAACTGGGGACCTGGTGCGCCAGTCGGACGACAGAGGTCAGCTCCTCGATTCGCCGTGCGTGGTGGTGGCTGTCGAGTCGACGCCCGTTCACGCGGACGTGACGTGTGGCGGGGTGATCTTTTTGTCGGCAAAGGCGTTTACATCCGCATCGCTGCTGCGGAACTGGCCACGATTGCGGCTCCTGCCCTGTGCCCGCGGTTGCAACTGGCGGGGATTGCCAATAGCAGTCTGCCCCAGCGCTATGTTTGCATGCCGGGCATTGCCCGGTCGATTTGGAACCGACAGCAAGGCCATTCCTTGGCAGCCTCAATGGACCAGCGCAGCACGACTCGCGCCCTCACCCACACCGTCGGGCTGATGGCGGTGATCGTTGCCCTGTTCGCCATCATGCTAGCCGTGATCCTGCACCGCGAATGGGCCGAAGCGAATGCACGGGCGGATGCCCGCGCAGAGGCCGCCGCGCAGGTCGTCGCTACAAATGCCCTTTGGATAAACGAACTCTCGCGCCAGGCATTGGCCCGCGTGGACGAGGCGCTGGGCGAGGACATCGAGGCAAATGCATCCCAAGCCTCGGACCTTCTTGTCGAAGCTGTCGACGACCTGCCGGGTACGGTCTTCGCCTACGTGATCGCGGCCGACGGGCGAACGCTCTTTTCGACAGACCCCGACATCCAGCAGATCGATGTCACCGATCGGCCCTATTTCACCGAACCCGCGGCCGGGCGCGAATTCTACATATCGAGCCTTATCGTGAGCCGGCTGAGCGGGGAGCAGGTCTTCGTCTTCAGCCGTCGCCTGGACTACGAGGGGGAATTCGCGGGGGTCGCCGTGATCTCGTTCGGCGCCAACATACTGGCCGATGTCTGGGCATCGCTCGACCTCGACAGGAACTCGGCAGTGGTGATGTTCCGCGATGACGGGGAGCTGATTGCGCGTTATCCGACGATCGACATCGACCAGGAGCTTCCCGACCGCGAGTTCTTTGCCGAGCATCTGTCAGTAGCAAACAGCGGGACGTTCAGGGCTGCTTCACCCCTAGACCGCATCGAACGGGTCATCAGCTACCGTCCCGTGCCCGGCAGCAACATCGTCGCCGCCTCCGCCATCAGCCTGGATGACGCTCTCGCGCCGGCCTGGCGCAGCATCATGCTGATCGTGGTGTTGTCGCTGCCGGCCATCGCGGCGCTGATTTTCGCCCTGTGGTGGATCGCCAATCTGATCAAGCGGGACCAACGGACCAAGCGTCAGCTGCTGGAGACGGTCGAACACAACCGGATGCTGGTGCGCGACACCCATCACAGGGTCAAGAACAACCTCCAGGCAATCATGTCGCTGATCCGCATGCACCGCCTGCCGGCAGAGACCAAGATGGATTTGCAGGCGCGTATCGCCGCCATGTCGGCGGTGCATGAGCACCTCTACCGGTTCGACCGGTTCGTCGAAGTCGACGCCGCCGATCTGGTGCCGGCCCTGGTCGGCAGCCTGCTGGCGGGCGACAGCCGGCAGATAGAGGTGAGCTACGACGTCGACCACATCCTGATCGACCACGACCACGCCACCTCCTTCGCCCTCGTGGTGTGCGAGGTGATCACCAACACGATGAGATACGCATTCGAGGAGAATCGTCCGGGCACGATCCGCATAAGCATGAAGGAAATTCCGAACGGCGGGGCGCGGCTGGTGATCGCCGATGACGGAAGCGGGTTCGATCCCGACCGGGTCAGCGAAGGGCTCGGCATGAAGCTGACGATCGCCATGATGCGGCAGCTGGGCGGTACCTGCCGCTACACGAATGACGATGGGGCGCGGTTCGAGGCCGACATCTCCGCCGAGTGCCTGGTGCGACGCGCGGAGAACGCGTCCGGCTGAGGCTTGCGTTCAACGAGGGCCAACTGGCTCAGCGGACATCACCACACAGGACGCGCTCGGCGTGGCGAAAGGCCGTCACCGCACCGCGGCAGGCCATCGCCCGCGCCTCGGCATCGGCGCCGATTTCGGCGCTGGCGGCGCTCAGGAAGCGCTTCCACATGAGCCCGGTGTCTGATCCATAGGGATGGAGAAAGCCGAATTCTGCACAATCCGCACCCCTGTCACGCAAGCGCTTCAGGATGACGTTGCCGCCGAGCGACGTGCCCTCGACGACATAGAGCATGCCGAGCGCATCAGCCACGCCGGAAGGTTCGGGAAAGTCGACCCAGGCCCAGTCCCCGACATGAGGCGACAGAAGATGGCCGCGGGTCCGGCGGTCCATCTCGAGCTGGGGCAGATGGCCGAGGGCGCGCCCAAGGACGGCGTCGGCGGGCACATGGAAAGAAGCGTAGCGGCGCAGCGTCTCCGGCCGGCTCATGCCGTCGCTCAAGAGCTGGATGGCATCGAACCGTGCCTCCAGCCCTTCATGAAGCTGACGTGTCGCAGCGCGCAAGTCGTCGATCATCGAGGTCCCGTGATGCGGTCACCGACCTCCGTAGCATCGCCCCACGGGTCTGGCCAAGGGCCAGTATGTGCGAGGACGGAATCAGAAGATCAGGAAAAGAAGCACACCGAGAACCACCAGCGCCGCCATGGAGGCGATCAGTATCTTGGCAACGCGGCCCTCACCCACGACGCGCCCCTGCCGCGCATCCGTCTTTTCCATTCCGGGTCGTGGGTTGCCCTGATCCTGCTGCGACATGTATCGGCCCTTTTCCGAGAATCTATTCGAACAAGTGGTCGCCAGGGAGAATCGTTCTCCGCGCGGCATTCAGTCTAGCAGACGGAACAAGGATCTCCGATGGCCGGCCTTACTACGACAATCCAGCGTTTCGGCGGTGTCTTGCTGTTCGCGCTGGTATGCAGTCCCACCCAGGCGGCGGCGAACTGCCGTGCGGTGGACTTCGAGGGCAATGGCTACGCCGTGTGCAGTTTCGATCCCGCGCAGACGTCTCTCGAACTGCATTGGCGCAATGGCGAGGGCGTGCCGCATCGCACCTTTTCGGCACTGTCCGATGCGCTGGCCGAAGAAGGGGCACAGCTGACCTTTGCGATCAATGGCGGCATGTTCCAGACCGACTTCACGCCGGTGGGCCTGCACATCGAGGGCGGCGTCGAACTGAGGCCGCTCAACCGCTACGATGCGCCTTCCGGCATGCGACCCGTGCCGAACTTCTACAAGAAACCAAACGGGGTATTTTACGTGACGCCCGACGGCGCCGGCGTGCTGAGATCGGAAGACTTTCGTGACCGGTCGCCGGATGCGATCTTCGCCACCCAGTCGGGACCCATGCTGGTGATCGACGGCGACCTGCATCCCGCCCTGATCGAAGGTTCCAGCGACCGGACCTGGCGGACCGGCGTCGGTTTATCATCCGACGGACAGGTTCATTTCGCCATCAGCCAGCGTCACGTCAACTTCCACGATTTCGCGCGGCTGTTCCGGGACGAGCTGTCTTGCGACAATGCGCTGTTCCTCGATGGCGGGCGCGGCACTGGCCTCTTTGCGCCCGAGCTTGGCCGCAACGATTTCTCCTGGCATGGCGGGTTCGGGCCGATCATCGGCGCGGTGGAGCGCTAGGCGCGCGAAACGCGCTCTGCCGGGCGCCCGTCCTCGACCAGGCCCAGAACGCCGGCGGTGTCGATGTGATGGAGAAAGGCGCGCCGGATCTCCTGCCAGTGGAAGCGCACGGAGTTGAGGACGATCTCCTCGTCGAGCTGCTTCAGCTCATCGGCGATCGGAGCCCATTTCACCACGCTCTTCGGGCTTTCGGTAAAAGCTGCCTCATTTTCGCCGATGGCCAGCCAGTGGGTGCGCCGCAGCCGCTCGCGAAGCTCTCTGGCGTGGTTGCGAAACTGTGGGCCGGAATCCTCAGGGATTCCCGCCTGATCCAGGATGCGGTCGATGATCTCGACCATCATGGCAGCTACCCTGTCGGCCTCGCGCGGACGGTTCTGGGCGATGCGCGAGCCCGCATAGACCGCCAGATCGCCCAGGCAATCGAGCCATATCTGCCATTTCGCCAGATTGATGCCGACGACGAAGACGTCGTCGTCGAAGAGTTCGGGATAGCGCATGCCCATGCGGGTGCGCAGATAGCCGTAGAGCGAGGTCTGGGCCATGTAGCTGGCGCGCGTCTCGATGAAATGCGCGAGCGCCTCGGGGCTGTCGATCGGCCCCAATCGCGAAGCCCCGCCAAGTCCGAAATAGCTGCGCAGCATGGGCAGCAGCTCACCGGGGTGCAAGGACGCCAGCGAAAAGCGCGGAGCCGATGAGGGCTGTCGTCTGACGGTGCGGGGCGTACGGGCCATAAACGGGATGCTCTCGGACTGCGTGACGGCGATCCTGCGTCAGGCGATCCCTCATTGGCAAGTCCAATCGGCCCGATGCTACTTTTGGACTAGAGAGCAGCGAGGAGGCGGGCCGCGCCGATCATGTCGCGATGGCGCACAGCGCGCATGGCCTTTGCATCGGCGTCCTCACCCCATTGCCCGATATTCCAGTCTTCGTCGACATGGGCTGCTTTCCACGCCTCATCGGGCGTGAGTTCGCCCGTATCGACCGCCAGCGCCAGCAGCGCCGAGCCGGTGAGCGAGGTCATCACGTGCAGCGCGGCAAGACGGAACGGGTCTTTGCGGGCATTGAGGTGAATGCCGATGGCGGCGATGGCCTCGCGCGGCTGGTCGACATGCATCACGCCTTCGGCCAGCACCATGCGCGCCGACAGGCTGGCACGGGCCCAGTCGATGACCGCATCCCAGCATTCGGCCTGGCGCGCCACCAGCGGCTCCGGACCGTCGGCGCGGTAGCAGACGAGATCGCAGGAGGCATAGCGCAATATGTCCTCGAGAACAGCCTGCGTATCCTGGGCGACACCGTCGAGCGCGGTGTTGGCGAGCCTCAGCACCGGCATGGCGGGGATATCGAGGATCTCGCCCTGGGCATCGAATTCGTCGGCCACCAGTTGCGCGGCAGCCGCCGTTGGCAGCGCAAGGTATGCGCGGCCGGGCGTGCGCACGGGCTTGCCGTCCAGGAGAACGGGGAACCCGCCGTCCGCCTCCGTCACCTCTACCGTCTTGTAGAAGCGTTTGGGCTGCGGCTGGCGCATCTGCGCGCGCGCCCGCTCCATCGGGTTTTCGTGCGACACGAATGACCCTGCTTCGAGGTCGTTGAGAAGTTCACGCATGATATCCAGACCCTAACCCGGCTGGACGCGTCTGGCCGGGCGATTGACAAGAAGAAGACCGGCGGCAATCAGCCCCAGAGCGATGAATATGTTGACCGACAGCGGCTCGTTCAACAGCAGACCGCCGAGAATGACGCCGTGGACCGGGCTGAGGAAGGCAAAGGGCGTCAACCCGGAGGCCGGATAGCGCCGGACGAGCCAGAACCACAGGAGATAGGTGAAGGCTACGATGAAGACGGCCTGTAGAAGCAGCGAGCCGGTCGACAGGAAATCTGGGTTGCGCAGCATCGGCCCACCGAACGGGATCAGCGGGACCACCATCATGCTGGAGACAACCAGCTGGTAGAGCAGCGTCTTTTCAGGCTTCGCGGTCGCAAGCCGGCTCATCTTGATGACGATGGTGGTGGCACCCCAAAGCATGCCCGCCGCCAGGCAGATGAGATCGCCGGTCAGGGCCGACCTGTCCGGCAGGCTCAATTCGTCCGAAAACACCAGGGCGACGCCCGCGAATGCCAATACGACGCCCGCCAGGCGCATCGGGGTGATCTTCTCGCCGAGAAAGAAATGGGCCCCGAGCAGCACCCAGAACGGCATGGTGTTGATCATCAACGTGCCGCGCGCCGCGGTGGTGAGATCGAGTCCGAGGAAGATCAGCGCGAACTCGGCGCCGAACAGCAGGCCGACAATGGTCCCGGCGATCAGCGTTCCGTCCTTCTCGAACAGCCGGATGCCGCGGAAGTGGCACCAGGCGAAAACGACGAGGGCCGCCAGCGTGGAGCGCGCGAAGGTCAGGAAGATCGGGCTGTAGCCCTCCGTCGAGACCTTGATGAGAACCTGGTTGAAGCCCCAGGCAAAGGTCAGCATCAGCATCATGCCGACGGCGAGCGTATCGACGTGATCGCGCTTCTCGAAGACCGAAAGCGGCTGGCTCAAGCCTCCTCCTCCGCAGCCGCCTCGTCCAAGCCGATCAGGTTCCAGCTCTGGCGCATATGGGGCGGCAGGGGCGCGGACACGTTGATCGTGCCCTTGTCGGGATGCGGGATGACGATCCGGCGCGCATGGAGGTGCAGCCGGTTCTGAAGCCCGCCCGGAAAGTCCCAGTTCTGGTCGGCCTCGAAATATTTCGGATCGCCGATGATCGGGCAGTCGATGTAGGCGGCGTGTACGCGCAGCTGGTGCGTGCGGCCGGTGTAAGGCTCCATCTCGAGCCAGGACATGGTCTGGCCCGCCTGCTCGACCACCCGGTAATAGGTCACGGCATGATCCGCGCCCTTTTCGCCGTGCTTGGCGACCCGCATGCGGTCGCCATCCGGTGTTGGCTCCTTGATAAGCCAGGTGGAGATCTTGCCCTCGCGCTGCTTCGGCACTCCCTTGACCAGCGCCCAGTAAGTCTTCTTCGTCTCGCGCTTCTTGAAGGATTCCGCGAGCTTCATGGCCGCCAGCCGCGACCGGGCAACCACCAGCACACCGGAGGTGTCGCGGTCGAGACGGTGGACGAGACGCGGCTTCTCGCCCTTCTTGTTGCGCCAGGCCTCCAGCATGGAATCGACCGAACGCACGACGCCCGATCCGCCCTGCACGGCAAGGCCCGATGGCTTGTCGAACACCAGAACCTTGTCGTCTTCGTAAAGCAGGATACGCGACAGGACGTCGGCATCCTCGACGCCGCGCATGGTGCGCGCGGTTACCGGCGCACCGGACTTGCGGTCGACCCCGAGCGGCGGCACGCGGACAAGCTGGCCCGCCTGCACGCGCGTGTCGGATTTGGCGCGGCCGCCATCGACCCGGATCTGGCCCGAGCGCAGCAGCTTCTGCAGCGGCCCGAAACCGAGGCCCGGATAATGCTGCTTGAACCAGCGGTCCAAGCGCATGCCGTCCTCGTCTTCGTCAACCTTGATCTGTTCGACGCCCGTCATGAGAATTCCGCCTGTGAATGGGGCCGGCAATAGCATCCCGGCAGGCAGGTTGCGAGTGGTGTTCGGCCGAAATGACTGGTCCACCCTTCCTTAATCGGCAACCGCCGCCGCCGGATGGCTCCAGTCGCCTCCCCGCTCCCGCGTGAGTCTCGCCCAGTAGTCGATCCGTTTGCGGATCTCGCGTTCGAAGCCGCGGTCGGGCGGATCGTAGACGGTCATTCGCCGCATGCTTCCGGAAATTAGTCCTGGCCGGCAAAGGCGTCCAGCGCGTCGTGGTCGTAGGCATAACCGCCGCCATAACCTTCCGACTTCATCAGCGACATGCCTCATGATGCCGATAGGCTGCAGACAACTGTGTGTCCGCTTGTAGACAATGCCCTTGAAGCCGAGCCCACGGGCCGTTAGGCCTGCTCGCGAACGGGTAGAGAGAAGGGAACGGCCATGTCCAATACTGCCGCCATGACGCTTGGCGATATCGAGATCACTGTCCTCACCGACGGTGCCTCGGTATTCGGACCGGAGATGTTTCCCGACACAAGTGCCGCCCACACCCAGGCGGTGGTCGAGAAAGCCGGCGAGACGGCTATCCGCACCAACTTCAACGCCAACCTCATTCGCAGCGGTGGACGGACCGTTCTCGTCGATTCCGGCGCCGGTTCGCTGATGGGACCGAAATGCGGACATATGCCAGAAGCCCTGGCCGAGGCCGGCGCGAGCACGAGCGACATCGACATCTTCTATGCCACCCATCTTCATCCCGATCATGTCGGTGGTGCGCTGGATGCAGAGGGCAGGCTCGCCTTTCCCAATGCACGGCTGCTGGTGCAAAGGGCGGAAGCCGATTTCTGGCGCGGGGCAATTCCACAGGCATCCGAAACGGTGCTCGGCTGGCAGAAACTGGCGCAGGCCGTGCTTTCCGCCTATGCCGACCAGTTGGAACTGATCGACGGCGAGGCGGAGATTGCGCCGGGCATGACCTCGCTTCCGCTGCCGGGCCACACGCCGGGCCATGCCGGTTATCGCCTCTCTTCCGGGAACGAGCAGCTGCTGCACGTCGGCGACATCGTGCATGCGCCGTTCGTCCAGGTGTCGGACCCGGAAATCGCGATCATATTCGACCAGGATCGGGACATCGCGCGCGCCACGCGCAAGCGGCTTCTCGATGAACTCGCGACCGACAGGCTGCCGATCACGGGCGGCCATCTCCTGGCGCCGGCCTTTGCCAGGGTGGAGCGAAACGGTAACGGCTACCGCCTCCTGCAGGTCTGAAAGTCCTGCGCGGCTGGCGGCGGCGGCTTCACGCGCGCAAGCCCCGCGTCTTCGGCCGTTCTCCTTGCGGCTCGCCATGGCCGCTCAGTCGGTGTCGGCCATTTTTCCGCTGTACCCGAGCCTTTCCGAAAGGCGCCTGGTGGTGTCCAGCAGGGCTCGCGAAACGGTTTTTGCACGCGCGCCCGTCATCGCCTTGTCGGAGCCGAGCACCGTCATTGCCGCGACAATCATGCCCGAATGATCGAAGACCGGCGCGGCCATGGCGGCGAAGTTGGCGTTGACGTTGTTCTTGGACATCGCGTAGCCGCGGCGCCGCACCTCGGCAATGGTCTTGCCCCACAACTCCTCCAGATCCAGTTCGACCGCCCGCGGCCCGAATGTCTCGTCGCGGCGTTCGAAAGCGTCGCGCTCCGCGAGCAGGATCTTCTCCGTCTCCTTGCGATCCCGGTATGCCAAGAAGACGTGGCCCGTTGCCGAAGCGGAGAGCGGCAGCACATAGCCCAGTCGCACGGACAGCGACCCTTGCATGAAGCCATCGACCTTGGAAACGATGCCCGGCCCGCGATTGCCCCAGAGCGACAGATAGGCGGCAAATCCGGTGGCACCCTGCAAGGCGGAAAGTTCGTCGCGCGACAGTTCAACGATATCGAGCTGACGGATTGCCGAGTGGCCGAGCTGGATGGCGAAGCTGCCCAGCCCGTAGTGACCGCTCTGCGGGTCCTGCCTTACCAATCCCTCGCGAATGAAGCTGACGAGATAGAGGTGGGCCTTGCTGGGCGGCATGCCGGCGGCGGCCGCTATGTCGCGCAATGGCAGAGGACCATCCGCTGCTTCCATGGCCCTGATGACCTGGAAACCCACCTCGATCGACTGGATGCGCCGCTGCGACCAATCCTCGTCCCTGTGTGCTCTCTTCATGATCAAGACCCGTTCTGGCTTGCAACGTTCGTAGTCCGGAACGGTGCCGTGGTCCATGCCGGACGGCGTCGATGCGACGTCGTCTGCACATATTTGCGTCACTCAACACGAACACTCCGGCGAGCCCCGTTGCGCCGCCTATATCAGGTTGACTTACATTCCCGGCCTTCCTACCGTCCGCCCTTGCCTATCCGAAGGAGCGTTAAACGATGGCTGTCGATCCCATCAACGAGGTCTGGCGCGGCGGCGTGAACGCCTGGGAATGTGACGATATGGGTCACATGAACACGCGCTTCTACGTCCAGCGGGCCGGCGAAGGCATGCAGATGCTCTTCGCCCGACTCGGTCTGTCCGGACTCTTCGACGCCCAGGCGAAGACCGCCGTCCTGGTGGAGGAGATGCACGTCCGATTCCACCGCGAAGTCATGATGAGCACGCCTCTTCGCATGACAGGAGCGGTCACCGACATCGGCGATACCGGCATTGCACTCGTGCTTTCCCTGTACGATCTCGCCGACGACGCGTGCACGGCGACCTTTCGGGTCCGCCTTCGCCACGTGGAGGCGCGGGAGATTACGAGCCATACCCCGTGGCCCGGCGATTTTCGGGCCCGCGCGGAGGCACGGACGGTTCCTCTGCCGGAGAATGCGCGTCCGCGCAGTACCGAATGGGGAATCGAGTCGACCCCGATGGTCCTGCATGACGCACATGAAATGGGCCTGGTCCTGCTGGCGATGGGCGTGATCGGACCGGCCCGCGCCGACATCTTCGGTCGGATGGCACTCGACGCCTTCACCGGAAGCGTGTCCGACGGCATCCGCTCCCTGACCCCGCCCTATCGCGATATCGTGACGCGCCGCGCTCCCGAACCGCCGATGCGGCCCGGCGGCGCGGTCCTGGAGACGCGGATCATCTACACCGCGTGGCCACGCATTGGCGATGCCTTCGAAATCCGCTCCGGTCTCGCCTTCACCAAGGGCCATACCTATTCGTTGATCCATCGCATGTTCGATCCGATCAGCGGGCGGGCCTACGGTTCCATGCAGTCGGTCGCGGTCACCTTCGACCTGGACCGTCGAAAGCTCGTGCCGATCACCGAAGCGGCACACGCGGAGTTGCAGGCGCACTGCGTTGCCGGCCTCTCGCTCTGACGTCTAGCGATAATTCTCGGCGGCCGCCGTCGCGTTGAGCAGGGCGGCGAGTTCCTTGCGTGTGGCGCGCGAGCTTTCCGGTGCGCGCGACAGGAACGCCTTCACCGCGCGCAGCGTGACGGCGGAATTGCCCGCGAGCTTCTCCACGACGCGCGAGCCTTCAGAAGCCAGGTCTTCGTTCGCCACCACCATTCCGACGATGCCGAGGGCCTTGGCTTCTGCCGCCCCGACGGAATCGCGGGTGAGCACGAGCCGTGCCAGCGCGGCGCGGGACAACCGGTCGCAAAGCGCATCCATCACCAGCGTCGGCGCGATGTCGCGGTTCATCTCCGGCACGGTGAAGACCGCATCCTCGGCTGCGATCGCCACATCGGCCAGCGCAGCCAGGGCGCACCCCACGCCTTCAGCGCGGCCGCGCACCTCCGCCACCACCGGTACCGGCACGTCACGCAGCACTTCGTAAAAGCGGAGCACGGGATCCGAGACGATCTTGCGCAAGTCGCTGGCGGTGGCCCGCGTGCCGGACTTCGGCATGACCGGAGACCGTCCGGTACAGAAATCCGTCCCTGCGGCCCGGACATGGACAACACGGATATCGGCAGCCACATTCGTGACGGCAGCCACGATCGCATCGGTCATGGCCGGTGTCAGCGCGTTGCCGTGTTCCGGTCGATTGAGCGTGACCTCCAGGATGGCATTTCTGTATTCGATCTTGATCTCTTCGGTCATTTGGCTCTCCGCTTTTCCGATGGCATTCGTACCACTCACGAATTCGGATATGATATGATTGAATATGCCATTATCGAATTTTTTGTTCCGTACGGGACCTGCCGGTCGGCCCGTCACTTGACATTATCAGGGAGCCTTATAACGTCCGCAGACCTCGCCTGACGATCCTCCGGGAGCCGTTGGCGCGAGGACCGGAGGAGCAATCATGAGATCGGTCGAGGCCGAAAAACGCGTTGTTTCGCGGGGAGACCGGTCTGCTCCGCGCCTGCCTATCGACGCCTGCCAGACGGGCGAAAAATCTCAATGAACCAGCCCACCGAGCGCGCCATCAAGACCTTTAGCCTGACCTGAAAATCCGGAGCACCGCCATGACGCAGGCCCCCCAAGAGAGCCCCACAGCAGCCGAACAAGTGCTGGGCCGCATGAAGGCGGCAGGCGTCGACGTCCTGTTCGCCAATGGCGGGACGGATTTTCCCTCGATCATCGAGGCCTACGCCAATTCGTCCGAGAGCGGCATTTCGATGCCCGAACCGCTGGCCATCGCCCATGAGGGCGTGGCGCTCGGCATGGCGCATGGCTACTACCTGCTCACCGGCAAGCCGGCCGGCGTGATGGTGCATGTCAATGTCGGTCTGGCGAACTCGGTGATGGGCGTCGTCAACGCGGCTTCGGACAACATCCCGGTGGTGATGTGTTCGGGCCGCACGCCCATCACGGAATACGGCCGCTTCGGCAGCCGCAACAACCCCATTCACTGGGGCCAGGAAATGCGCGACCAGGCCGCGATGATCCGCGAGGTCGTGAAGTGGGACTACGAGTTGCGCTATCCGGAGCAGGCCGCGCTCGTGGTCGATCGCGCGGTCAACATCTCCATGAGCGAACCGCGCGGACCCGTCTATCTGAGCCTGCCGCGCGAGGTGCTGGCCGAATCGGCGCCCGGCACCAACCGGCGCGCCGCGCCCGACGTCGCGCCGACGACCTACGCCGCCGCAGCCCCCGCAGAGATCGAACGCGCGGCCGAACTGATCGCGAAGGCCGAACGGCCGGTCGTCGTCACCCAGAGCCCCGATCATCACGAGGGCTTCGGCGTACTGCCCGCAATGGCCGAACGCTACGCCTTGCCCGTCGTGGAATATTGGGCGACACGCCAATCGCTCCCGACCACCCATCCGATGCATGGCGGCCGTGATCCGATGCCCTGGGTTCGGGAAGCAGACGTCATTTTGGTCATCAATTCCATGGTGCCGTGGATCGCCGATCACGTCACCTTGCCGGATGGCTGCAAGGTGATCGAGATCGGGCCGGACCCGCTGCATCGCGCGGTGCCGATGCGCAGCTTCGAGATCGACGTGTCGCTGGCCGGCGGCACCAACGCCACGCTCGCCGCCCTGTCCGATGCGCTGGACCGCATCGTTCCAAGGGGCGCAGAAAAATCGCGTCAGCGCGCACGTGCCGAATCCCGACGCGCCGAGCAGAAACAGTCCATCGAAAAGCTGCTCGCCGCAGGCAAGGGCAAGCCGATGAATCCGGCCTGGGTATCGCACTGCCTGTCCGAGGCAGCAGACGACAACACGACCTTCTTCAACGAACTGGGCGTGGACCCGTCGGTCATGTCCTTTTCGGCCCCGAAGACCTTCTTCTCCTCACCGCTCTCGGGTGGGCTGGGCTGGGGCATGCCGGCGGCACTCGGGGCACAGTACGCCGACAGGACACGCCAGGTGATCGCGTGCGTAGGCGACGGCTCCTACATGTTCGCCAACCCGGTGGCTTGCCACCAGACGGCGGCGGCGCTTGGACTTCCCCTGCTCACCGTCGTCTTCAACAACGGCATCTGGAACGCCGTTCGCCGCTCCACGCTCTATATGTATCCGAAGGGCAAGGCGGCCGCGGCCAACACCATGCCGATCACCTCGCTGTCCCCCTCGCCCGACTATGCCGGCATCGCGCGCGCCCATGGCGCCCATGCCGAACGGGTGGACGATGGTGCCGAACTGCCGGCTGCCATCGAGCGCGCGCTTGCCGCGACGCGGGCCGGCCAGCAGGCCCTGCTCGAGGTCATGGTCACCTATTAGCGGTCGGAAGATGGCATCCCCCGATCCCGAGGCCAGACATCTGGCGCGCCTGCGAAGCCGCTTTCCCACCGTCCCGGATCTCGAGCGCCGGGCGGCATGGCGCATTCCGCGCTTCGCCTTCGATTTCATCCAGGGCGGCGCGGGCGACGAGAGCGGCCTGTCGCGCAATCGCGCAGCGCTCAACTCTATCGAGATCGTGCCTCGCTATGGGGTCGATGCCACCAGGGTGGATACCTCCACCGAACTGTTCGGTCACCGTTACGCCGCTCCCATCGGCATTTCGCCGATCGGTTTCGACGGCATCATGTGGCCCGGAGCCACCCGGCTCTTCGCCGAGGCCGCGCAACGCCGCAATATCCCCTTTCTGGTCGGCGCACTGGCCAGTGAAACCATCGAGGCGGTCGCCGAGATCGCGCCTGACGTGACATGGTTCCAGCTCTATCCGTTCGCGGCGGAAGACCACCAGCTCAGCCTCGATCTGGCAGCGCGCGCGCATGCGGCGGGCGCGAAGGTCCTTGTCGCCACACTGGACGTTCCGACCCGCACGAAGCGGCCGCGCGACCTGCGCAACGGCTTCGGCATGCCCTTCCGACTGCGTGCTTCCACGATCGTCGAGGCGGCGGTCGCCTGGCCCTGGTGCATGGCACTGCTGCGCGCGGGCATGCCCACTTTCGCAAATGTCGTCGCCTATAGCGGTCCCGGGCGCGAGGCGACTGCAACCTTCGTGCAAAAGAATGTCGGCGGCGGTTTCTCCTGGGAGGTTCTTGCACGCCTGCGCGACCGCTGGCGGCGCCCGATGATGGTGAAGGGCATCATGCATCCCGGGGATGCCGAACGAGCCGCGAGCCTGGGCATCGACGGTGTCGTGGTCTCGAACCATGGGGGCCGTCAGTTCGACGCGGCGCCGGCAAGTGTCGATGTGCTTCCCGCCATCGTCTCCAGCGTTGGCGACCGCTGCACGGTCATGCTCGACAGTGGCGTCGTGGCGGGCGTGGACGTCCTGCGCGCACTGGCGCTCGGCGCACAGGGCGCCTTTGCGGGACGGGCCTTCATGCTGGCGCTGGCCGCGCTGGGCGACCGCGGCGCGCAGCATATGGCCTCCGCCTTCGTCGAAGAACTGGCACTCGCCATGGCCCAATGCGGGGTGACCTCCACCGACCAGGTCTGCAGCCTGACGACACGTCATTCCGGCGCCTGGCGGCCGGACGATTTCGCGGCGCGGCCAGCGCGATGACGGACAGCCACGGCCAGGCAACCGTCGAAACATCCTGATTATGCTCTGGGTCCACGACAGGCGCGGCGCGCGATGTCGCGCCGCCTGTGCCTTGTCCGCTCCAGATCAGCTCTCGCGCTGATAGTTGCCGTGCCCGGGACGATAGGTCTTGTCGTCGAGGAACTGCTTCAGCCCCTGCTCCCGCCCGCGCTCCGGATCGACGAAGGTCGTCTGATCCGTCTTGGCCGTCAGATATTCGGCGGACTGCTCCCAGTCCATGTACCGGGCATATTTATAGGCAAGGCGGGCCTGACGCAGCACCGTCGGGTTCTTCTCCAGGAGTACCCGCGCGAGTTCCACCGTTCGCGCCCGCAACTGATCGGCCGGGACGGCCTCGTTGACCAGACCGAGCTCCGCCGCCTTGGCGCCGTCAAACTTCTCGCCGGTCATGACGTAGTACATGGCCTTGCGGTCGTTCATCAGCGTGGAGATCGCCTTGGAGACGACGCCGCCGGGAATGACGCCCCAATTGATCTCCGACAGGCCGAACACGGCATCTTCGGAGGCGACGGCCAGATCGCAGCAGATCAGCGGCGTGAACGCACCACCGAAGCACCAGCCATTGACCATCGCGATCGTCGGCTTGGCGTAGTGCATGAGGGTCCGCCACTGCCAGGCCCGCGTGGAACGATAGGCTCGCATGCGCTCCACATCGCTCACCTGGTCGGTGGCGCGGAAGAAGTCCTTCAGGTCCATCCCGGCCGAGAAGGCGTCGCCGACCCCCGTCAGGACGATGACGCCGCAGCGATCATCGATTTCCAGAACGTCGAGGACCTTGTTCATCTCCTCCGCGAGCCCCACGCTCATGGCGTTGCGCTTGTCGGGCCGATTGAGCTTGACCCAGGCGATTCCCTGCTCGAACTCCACCAGGACATTGTCGCCCCAGGGCTCGGCGCGGCTTGTATTCGTGTCGGACATTCTTTCCTCCTCAGGACTGGCTCACCTTCAGGTGACGAGTTCGGCACATGTCGGCGCCGGTTTCATCGTGCCGGCCTTTGCGAACCCTTCCGGTTCAAAACCACACATTTTCACGCTGTGACAAAAAGTGCATCGAGCGCGATCACACCCTCTCCCTCGACATGGACGACCAGAGGATTGATATCGACCTCGACCAAATTCGGATTTGAGCGCATCAAGGCGCCCAGCTTGACCGCGACATCCGCCACGGCCGCCACGTCGCGCACCGGGGCGCCGCGAAACGGCTCGAGCAGTCGCGCGGCCTTGAGCTTGTGTATTTCCCTGACGGCCCGAGCATGGCTCACATCGGCGGGCAGCAGGCGCGAGTCCTTCAGGACTTCGATCCACACACCGCCAAGACCGACGAGGACCACCGGACCCCATTCAGGATCGCGGCGCGCACCAACCACCAGTTCCAGCCCGGGCCTGGCCATCTGCTCGACCAGCACGCCGTCGAGCGCAACGCCGTGCGCGGCGGCGGCAATATTGGCATGGAGCTTCTCCCAGGCCGCTCTGAGCTGGGACTCGTCTCCCAGGTTGATCAGCACCGCGCCGGCATCGCTCTTGTGGCTCAGTTCGCTCGCCTGTGCCTTGATGACGACCGGATATCCGATGCGCTCTGCCGCCTCCAATGCGGCGTCGATGTCCTGGACCAGGCTGCCCCGGGGGCAGGCAATACCCATCTCCGCCAGCGCGCGCTTGCCCAGATATTCCGGCACGCTGCCGGATGCCGGGAAGCTGAACTGCGGCCCCATGCCGGTTTCGCGGTCATCCGTGTCGGCCAGCGCCTGCGCGTAATCGGCCACCACCTTCATGGCCCGCATGGCTCGCTCGGGCGAGCGGAAAAACGGAATGCCGCTCTCGCGAACGGCCTGCATGAAATCCGGGTCGAGCGGATAGTCGTCGCCAACGATGCAGAAGAGGGTCGGCTTTTCCGACGTTTCATAGACCGGCAGCAGCGCATCCGATTTCTTGATCTGCATCGGCGCCGAGCCGCCGATATAGGCGCTGAGAATGATCCCCACTTCCGGATCGCGCAGCATCGCGGCGACGGAGGTGCCGAAGATGGACGGATTGGCGAAGCCGGTCGTGCCGATGTCGAACGGGTTGTCGACATGCACGTAGTCGGGAACGAGCGCGCGCATCTCCGCATCCACCTCCGGTGAAAGCCGCGCCACCTCGAGCCCGATCCGCTCGCAGAAGTCGAAGGAGATGCCCCGGATCGCGCCGGAATTGGTAACGATACCCGCCTTGCCGGGCGACGGCTGCGGGAAGCGCACCAGTATCGCCAGCACGTCGAACATCTCGTCCAGCGTGTCGACGACGACCACCGCCTCATTGCGCGCCGCCGCCTGCATCACGGCATGATTGCCCGCCAGGGCACCGGTATGTGATTCAGCGGCCTTGCGGCCTCTTTCGCTGGACCCCGGATGCAGCATGACGATCGGCTTGCCCGCGGCACGCGCCTGGCGCGCGACTTCGAGGAAGCGCGCCGGATCGCGGACCTGCTCGACATAGACGGCAATCGCGGCAACCTTTGGATCACCGAGGCTGTAGGCGGCGAAATCCTCTGCGCTCAGCAATGCCTCGTTGCCCGTGGCGACAACCAGCGAAAGGGAAATCTTGCGGGCCTGCATCGCAGAGCGGATGTTGGCCGCCGTGGCCCCGCTCTGGGCGATGATCGAGACGCTCGGCCCCCTCCCCGCTTCTTCCTTCTCGATGGGCTCGAAGGTCAGCGGAATGCCGTCAATGTAGTTTGTGTAGCCCATGCAGTTGGGGCCGAGAAGCGCAACGCCGCTGTCCCTGCACAGGGTCGCGATTTCCTCCTGGAGGGCACGCCCGGCCTCTCCGGCCTCGGCAAAGCCCGATGTGTAGATGACGATCGCTCCGATGCCCTGCGCGATGCAGTCGATGACGGCATCGCGAATGGCCTGGTAGGGCAGGATCAGGACGGCGACGTCCACCCCGTGGGGAAGGTCGGCGATCGACTTCACGCACGGGCGGCCGTTGATGCTTTCGCGCGAGCGGCTGACGAGATCAATGTCGCCTGCGTAGCCGAAGACCTCCAGATTGGAGAGCACGCCGCCTCCGACCGAAGTCCGTTCCGGGGAGGCGCCGAGAAGGGCAATGGAGCGCGGCTTCAAGAGACGTTCCAAGCCGCTTTTCGAGCTCGCTATACCCTCCATTTCGGCACTGCCTGCTGCACCCATCGTTAGCCTCCTCCAAAAACGTCGATCGCCGGTGGCGGTATCAGGGGCCCATATATGTGTCAACGCGACAAGGGCACTCTCAGCCTGCCGAAACGATGACATTTCGACTGGCAAAACGATCTTCAAGCCACTGACTTATAAGCCTTTTTGACTGATCCGAGGGTCACCGCCGAATGTGCTTCGATGACCCGCGAATCCCTTGTCGAATCCAAAACCCGTTATCTGTTATTGTATAAATCAATCGGAGACCATACAAAGGAGGAGGTGACGCCTCTCGGTGCCGACTGCGTCCGAGGACATGGAGCATCTCTTGGCCGCTACGCCGCAAAGAACGAAGATGTACCTTGCCGAATCTGGGTCTATTGCCAGCATGGTGGCCTGGCCGGAAGCAGTGGAGGGGGCTATCGCCGATTTCCGTCGTCACGATTGATCTAAGGGAGGAATATCTGATGAACCACAAACCGCTTTCTGTTTCCCGCCGGCACGGTATCAGGCTCGCCTGCGCCGCGGCGCTGGTTTCCCTGCTTGCGATTCCCGCAAGCGCCGACGAATACCCCTCGCGCACGATTACCTTCGTCAGTGCCTTCCCCGCAGGCAGCGGCGCCGACGTCCTGGTGCGCCACTTCGCCAACGGCATTCAGGAAATGACCGGGCACACGATCATCGTCGACAACAAGCCCGGTGCGGCCGGCAACATCGCCGCGGAATACGTGGCGCGAGCCGATCCGGACGGATACACGGTCTATGTCCATTCGGGCACCGCAACTGCCATGAACTACCACCTCTGGCACAACCCTCCGATCGATCCCCGCGAGCAGCTCAGGGGCGTGGCCGGCATCAACAACGCGCCCTTCTACATCGTCGTCGGCGTAGATTCCCCGCATCAGACCATCGAAGATCTGATCGCCTTCCTGAAAGAGGCGGGCGACTCGGCGAGCTTTTCGACGACCGCAACGTCGGGCCGCGTTCTCGGCGCGCAGTTTGTCGCGGAACTGGATGTCGACGCGGTGGAGATCCGCTACGGTGCCGGCGCGGAAGCGCTGCCTGACATCGTCAGCCTCGCGGTCGATTTCGGCGTCGCCGACATGGTCGGCGCAATGATCAACCAGCGTGAGGGACGCTTCAGGGTTCTGGCTTCAGGCGGTGGCGAACGCCTCGCCGTCGCGCCCGATATTCCGGCTCTCGCCGAGGTCGGTCTCGAAATCGATCAGATGGGCTGGTGGGGCGCCTGGGTGCCTGCCGAGACGCCAGACGAGATTGTCTCGACCCTCAATGGCTGGTTCCAGGACGTGCTGGAGACGGATGCAACCGAGACCTTCCTTCAGTCGATGGGCGGCGATGTCTGGATGGCCACGCCCGAGGAGGTCGAAGAGCGCATGTTGGAATCGGTCGACCAGGCTGAATACCTGGTGGAACTGGCGAACATTCCGAAGAACTGACTTCAGGCCAGCAATGCAGGACATGCAGGCTGCAAGACTCGGCATGGCGGCGGGATGCATCTGCTCCCGCCGTCATCGCGAGTTCGGGACGGACTACAGCTTATCAAGCAAGGGAGGTGCTTGTGACGAAGTTCAACAGGATCGACACGCTGGCCGGGCTTTTCGTCGTCCTGATCGGCTGTCTGGCCATCTACGAGGCTTTGTACTTCGAGATCGGCAGTGCCAGCCGCATGGGGCCGGGCTATTTCCCTTTCTACATCGGCATCCTGCTCCTGCTGATCGGCACCGGACTGACCCTCGAAGGACGGTGGCTGCAGCAAACGAGTGAAGCCGGCGCCCATCTTCCGAGCCTGCGGGGCCTGCTGCTCATTCTCGCAGCGGTGATCTGCTTCGCACTTACCATCGAGCGTTTCGGCCTGTTTGCTGCCTCCATGATCGCCGTTTTCCTGGGCACGCTCGCAGACCGCTCCACCTCCATCCAGCAGAAGCTGATCCTGACGGTTGCGGTTCCGATCGTGAGCGTCGTCATCTTCAAATACGGCCTGGGGCTCAACGTAGACGTAATCCGGTGGCGTCCATGACCGATCTGTTATCCAACCTCGCGCTCGGGTTCGAGGTCGCCTTCTCGGTCCAGGCCCTCTGGTACTGCTTCTTCGGCGTTCTTCTGGGAACGTTTGTCGGCGTGCTGCCAGGCGTCGGCGCGCTTGCCGCGATCTCCCTCCTGCTGCCGCTGACATTCGGCATGGAGGCCACGCACGCGCTGATCATGCTGGCCGGCATCTATTATGGCTCCAACTATGGCGGTTCCACCGCCTCGATCCTGCTCAACCTGCCGGGCACGCCGTCCTCGGCGGTCGCCTGCCTGGACGGCTATCCCATGTCGAGACAGGGTCGCGGCGGCGTCGCACTGCTGATGACGGCAATCGCCTCATTCATCGGCAGCATCATCGGCATGATCATCATGGGCCTGTTTTCGCCGCCGCTTGCGAGGCTGGCGATGAGCTTTTCGGCGCCCGACTACTTCGCCCTGATGGTGCTCGGCATGATCGCTGCGGCACTGCTGTCGTCCGGTTCACCGCTTCGAGGCCTGGCGATGATCGGCCTCGGCGCATTGCTCGGACTGGTCGGCCGCGACATCCACAGCGGTCTGTTGCGTTTTTCCTATGGCGTCGACGAGCTTTACGAGGGACTGCCGCTGGTCGCCGTGGCACTCGGTATTTTCGGCTTGCCGGAGGTCATCCGCAACGCCGGCTGGATCAAGGCCCGGCACATCGACGCCAAGGACATCACGCTGCGTTCGATGATCCCGACGCGGGAGGACTGGCGCCGGTCCTGGGGAGCCATTTTCCGCGGCACGGGGCTCGGTTCTTTTTTCGGCGCCCTGCCCGGCACGGGCGGCCTGCTGGCGTCCTTCATGTCCTATTCGATGGAAAAACGGATCAGCAAGGATCCCAGCCAGTTCGGCAAGGGAGCCGTCGAAGGGGTGGCTGGTCCGGAAGCCGCCAACAATGCCGCCGTCCAGACCGCCTTCATCCCTACCCTGACGCTCGGCATCCCCGGCGACGTCGTCATGGCCATCATGCTGGGCGCGCTGATGATCCACGGCATTCAGCCCGGCGCTGCGGTCATCACATCCCACCCCGACCTCTTCTGGGGATTGCTGGTGAGCTTCCTGTTCGGAAACATCTTCCTGATCATCCTCAACGTGCCGCTCATCGGATTGTGGGTCAGGCTTCTGTCGATCCCCTATTCGGTGCTCTATCCCTTCATCATCGCCTTCATCTGCATCGGCGTCTACAGCGTCAACAGCAGCGTGCTCGATCTCTATGTGCTGATCTTCTTCGGCGTGCTGGGCTGCCTTCTGGCCTATTTTCGGTTCGAACCGGCGCCGCTGATCCTCGGGCTCATTCTGGGGCCGATGCTGGAAGTGAACATGAGGCGTGCGCTCATGATGAGCCGCGGCGACTACACGGTCTTCATCTCGCGGCCGATCAGCGCAATCTTCCTGGGAGCGGCCGTGCTGATCGTCGCCTGGACCTTGTGGGGCGTGTATCGACGCCATCGCGCCGCAAGGCTCCAGCGCCAGGAGGCACAAGACGCGACAAGCTGACCGTCGCCGGCGGGCAGCCGCCATTCGCGGCCGAAATGCTTCCACACGCGACATAAGAAGGCCGGAAAACACCGTGACAGCCGCGGCGCCGTGGCCCGAGGCTGCCAAGCCGGTCAGGCAGAACGGTCGCAGGATTCGAGCCCGGGCCGATAGCGCTTCTCGTCGATGAACTGCGCCATGGCCTTCTCGTCGCCACGATCCGGATCCGAGAACCTGGTCGCATCCGACTTGACCATCGGATATTCGAGCGCCCGTTCCCAGCCGATTTGCCGCGCGCGATGGTCAGCGGATTTTGCGCCGCGCAGCCCCTGCGGTTCTTCTACATGAGGTGCTGCGCCAGTGTGCCCCGTTCAACGCCGGCTGGCCGCGTTCAGGCAGAGACGGGCAGGCGCGTGGCGTCGTATTCGAACAGCCAGTCGTAGCGCTTGCGCACCTTTTCGGGCTGCCACTCGCCTTCGACATATTCGACCGCCGTTTCCGGATCGGCGAGCGCCTGGTTGTGGAAGCGATGCAGGTTCGCCTCCGAGCCATGAACGATGGCCGCCGTTCGCTCGGTGCGAAGCGCCTCATAGGTCTTGAGCGCCTGACCGACATCGTCCGGAGCGTTCTCGAGACAGCGCGCCAGGATCAGCCCGTCCTCGATGGCCATGATGGCGCCCTGTGCCAGGAAGGGCAGCGCGGGATGGCACGCGTCGCCCAGGAGCGTCACCCTGCCCTGGGTCCAGACGGGCAACGGGTCGCGCTGGACCAGCGCCCAGCGGAACGGCGTATCGAGGGAATCGATGATCTCGTGGATGAGCGGATGCCAGCCTTCGAAGTCCGCCTTGCATTCGGCCCTGGTGCCCGCCTCTGTCCAGGACTCGCTCGTCCATTCGGCGTTCTCGACCAGCCCGACGAAGTTGAGCAGCGTGTTCGCCCGCAGCGGATAGGTGATCACATGACCACCGGGACCGACCCAGTTCGTGCCGACCGAATGGCGCAGTTCGGGATCCAGCCGTTCCATGGGCGCAAGGCCTCGCCAGGCCATCAGGCCGGTGAACCTGGCATTTGGCGAACGGAACATCTGCGAGCGCAGCAGCGAATGGACGCCGTCAGCTCCCACCAGCGCGTCACCGCGTGCCGTACGGCCGTCGGCGAGGGTCAGTGTTGCGCCATGCTCGTCCTGCGTGAACCCGGTGACGCGCGCATTGACCACAACGGCATCGGGCTTCAAATTACGAACCGCCTCCAGCAGCACGGAGTGCAGATCTCCCCGGTGCACCATCCAATAGGGCGCGCCGAACCGCGCAATCGAATCTTCGCCCAGATCGAAGAGCTTCCAGGTCTGGCCCGTGTTCCAGAGACGCACCTGCTTGGACGACGCCTCGCAGACGACCGGCTGGAGGCGCTCCTCGAGGCCAAGTTCGATCAGCACGCGCGAACCGTTGGCCGCAATCTGGATGCCGGCGCCCAAATCCTTCAGTTCGGCCGCCTGTTCGAACACCGTCACATCGACGCCGCGCTGGAGCAGCGCCAGCGCCGCCGTAAGACCGCCGATGCCGGCGCCCGCGATCAGGATATGGAGTTTTCGCTGCACGTTGCCCCCTCTTTTAACTGGACCTGCTCATGGCCGGACCCTTGCGGCAATTTTATACGAATAGTAATTGCGTTCGTTAATGTCAAAAATCGGCTATTGCGCGAGCCCGCGCGACGCGCACCAGAAGGCGACCGCGTCGATGCATCGGGTCAGGAGTTCCGGCTGGCCCAGGTAGTAATGCGTCGCCTCCGGAATCTCGACATAGGTCCGGTCGGGCGTGGCCACGGCCGCGTAGATTGCGGGGTTGTGCGAGGCCGGCACAGCGTCGTCGGCGCCATTCACGATCTGCAGCACGGGCGTCCGCTTGATCCTGGCCGCATTCGCCGGCCCCTTGGCATTGGAAAGGTCGTAGCTCCACTGACTGGGCCATGACCGCAGCGAAGAATAGCGCGCAAGACCGACGGGACCGACATTCACGGTGCGCGGATGCCCCATATAGGTCCAGCCGGGCGTGCGCCCGTTGGGATCGATGGAGGGATCGAGCCACCGCACGTCGCACATCGTGCGATGAACAACGAATGCGCGTTCCACTTCGGGGCCGTCGCGTTGTGCGAGATCGGCAAGGAGCTCCTGTGCCCAGCGCGTGATGCGGCGATTGCGTTCGCGTTGCCTGTCGCGGAAGAGCGTGACGAACTCGGCCGAATAGGGCGGCTGGTTGGGACAGTCCTCGGCGTAGATGTCGAATTCCCGATCCCGCCGGTCCGGATCGAGTTCGTCGACGACCGAAGGATCGAGCCATTCCGTCAAGGTTTCGGCGCGGCTGAGATGCGCGGCAATGAAGACGACGCCATCGGCGGGGATCAGCCCTGCCCCCGTCAGGTCGACCGGGTCGCCGGCGGGCGTGTGGGTGATAGTCGGTTTCAGGGCCTGTGCCTGGTAGAACAGCGACAGAGACCCGCCACCCGACCAACCGACCAGGACAACCTTCGCATACCCCAGCACCTCGCGCGCGTGCCGTACCCACTGCCCCAGATCGATGGCGACCTTCTCCATGATGAGCGCGCTGTCGTTCCGGGCATAGCGGCTCGCCGCGCAAAGGACGTGAAAGCCCCGATCCGCCAGGGCGGCGGGCATCGGCAGAAGCTGAAGCGTGGAGGCCGGATGCATGAAGATGAAGACAGTGTCCGAAGGCGCGTCGCCTGCAAGCAACTGGCCTTCGAGATTCACTTTGCCCGAGTTCCCGGCGAAGCCGTAGACTTCCGTCGCCTTGGTCGCTTCGGCGAAGGAAACGATCTGAAGATGGCGCTGCCAGTTGGTCATGTTCCGCATGCGGGCTCCGTCGTCCTGTTTCGTATCGCGGACGCCTCATGTCGGCGCCCGTCCCGTCGCCTGTGTTATCCCGAGTGTGTTCCGTCGCCGGATGGGGAGCCTTGGCGCGCGCGTTGCGCGGCGTTGATCGCCTCCCAGACGCGCGCCGGCGTTGCCGGCATGTCGATATGCTCCACCCCGAATTCAGAGAGTGCATCGGTGATCGCGTTGATGGTCGACGCCAGCGCCGGCGTGATCCCGCTCTCGCCGCCCCCTTTTACCCGCAGCGGGTTTCCGCTCGTGGGGTCCTCCACCAGGTCGACGCGAATGTCGGGCATGGTATCGGCACGCGGCATGGCGTAGTCCATGTAGGTTCCGGTCGTGACCTGCCCGCCTTCGTGTACAAAGGCTTCGCAGAGCGCCTGCCCCACGCCTTGTGCGATACCGCCATGCACCTGTCCGTGCAGGATCAGCGGGTTGATGGGCTGGCCGACATCATCGACGCTCGCATAGCGCGTAATCTCCACCTGCCCCGTACCGGGATCGATCTCCACCTCGCAGACGGCCGCTCCCGTTGGATAGGCTGGAATGCGGCCGGTGAAACTGGCCGTCGCCTGAAGCGGCGAACGGCGTTCGTCCGGAAGACTCGGATCGTCCTCGATCCGCGCGGCATCGAAGATCGTGAAGCTTCTGTTGGTATCCCTGATGCGAAAGAGCCCGTCATCGAAGGCCACGTCGTGGACCTCGACCTGGAAACGCCGGGCGATCGCCGCGCGCGCCTGTGCAACGATTTTCGAGGAGCTTTCGACCAGCAGGGTTCCGCCCAGACGCATCGAACGATCCGAATGCGTACCGCCGCCGGACTTGACCCGAACCGTGTCCCCGGTCACGAGGCTGACCCGGTCGGGATGCACGCCGAGCGCATCCGCCACGACCTGCGCAAAGCTCGTCTCGTGGCCTTGCCCGGTTGATTGCGTGCCGGCGACGACGATGATTATCTCCTCCGCCGCGTCGACGCTTAGATCGATCCTCTCATGGGGGATGCCCACCGGCGACTCGACATAATTGGCCAGCCCGATGCCCGCCAGCCGGCCGCGAGACCGCGCGTCGGCGCGACGCGCGGCAAAACCCGGATGATCGGAAACCGCCAGCACGCGCTCCATGTTGGCAACGAAATCCCCGCTGTCATAGGTCAGGCCGACCGCCGTTCGATACGGCAGCTGCGCACGCCCGACGAGGTTGCGGCGACGCAGTTCCATCCGGTCGATCCCCAGCCTTCGTGCCGCGATGTCGAGTGTGCGTTCCATCGCATGTGTGGCTTCCGGCCGGCCAGCACCTCGATAGGGAGCGGTCGGCACGGTGTTGGTCATCACGCCCCGGATCGAGACCGCGGCCAGCGGCACGTGATAGGGCCCCGGCAGGACACGATAGCTGTTGGAGAGCGGTACGAAGGCCACCGTGTAGGCGCCGACATTGCCGGTCAGTTCCGCGGCACAGGCAATGATGTCCCCCTCGCGCGAAAAGCCCAGGCGCATGCGCACCCTGATGTCCCGGCCCTGGTAGTCGCTGAGGAATGCCTCGCCCCGGGTGCTGGTCCAGCGGACCGGACGGCCGAGTGCCTTGGCCGCCAGGGCCAGCATCGGCTGTTCGGGCGCCAGATTGGTGCGCGGCCCGAAGCCGCCGCCGACATCGGGACAGATGAGCTCGACCTTGTCGCGCTCCATGTTCAGACATTGTGCCAGGGTGTCGCGCTGGCGCACAGCGCCCTGGCTGCCGGCGACCATTCTGAGCACGCCGCGCTCTGCATCCCACTCGGCGATGGCTGCGCGCGGTTCCATCTGCGCGTTGACGATTCGCTGGTGCACGTAGTCCTGCGAGACCACGAGATGCGCACCTGCAAGCGCTTCCTCGACCGCGGCCGCATCGCCGACCTCGGCGCGCACGGCCAGATTGCCTGCGATCTCCGGCTCGATCGTTATCGCGCCGTCCGCCAGCGCCTCGTGAATGTCAATCAGACAGGGCAGTTCCTCGAGTTCGATGTCCACCAGGTCGGCGGCGTCCTGGGCTTCGGCCTGCGACCTTGCCACCACCATGGCATAGGGCTCGCCGACATAGCGCAACCGGTCGGTGGGGAGCGGCAGCTGGGGAATGTCGATGGAGATCGCCCCCGGCAGATCTCTGAAAGCGCGCCGGGTGTGGTCGAGCGCATCGGCCGGATCAGCGAAATGCTGGATCGGAACGCCGCCGGCGGCGAGATAATCCTCGCCCGTGAGCACCGCCAGGACGCCCGGCTGCCGCAATGCCTGCGACACGTCGAGCGACAGGATACGGGCGTGTGCCATCTCCGAACGGCAGAACACCGCGTGGCATTCGTCTTGGAACCTGAAGTCGGACGTGTAGCGCCCGCGACCTGAAATCAGCCGCGCATCCTCGAATCGTGGCAGCGGCCGGCCAATCCACGGTCCGTCCGCCTCCGGCACCGGCTCAGCCATTCTCCGCCGCCGCCGCACCGGTCGGCCCCGTCTCGAAACTGGATATTTCGCGCGCGCCAGGCGATCCGATTGCCGCAACTGGCGCGAACTGCAAGGGGCGGTTGCGAAGACCGATTTCATCGAGATCGAAAAATGTCTTTTCCAGGTCACCGGAAAACATGACGCCTCCGCCCGTGGTTTGATTTTGTTGAATTCAATTCTATTATGAGCATGCATCGCCGCGGTCAACCAAGCCGCCTGAAAAGGAGCGGATATTCACCCGGCATCTCGTCGATGACATGAAAAAGGCCCGGCCTTCGCGGGGAAGGTCGGGCCCTGGAGGCAAGGAAAAGAAACGCTTGCGTCAAGACCTTGCGGCCAGCATGTCCTGCTTCTTGCGGGTCCACTGATTCAGCACATCGTGAGCTTCCCTGGCCTGCTGCTCCAAGAAGCCGGGCTCGTCGACCCGCGCGGTCACCTCGAGGCGCAGTCCGTTGGGGTCGAAAAAGTAGATCGACTTGATGAAATGGTGGTCCACCACATCGGTCGTCTTGATGCCTGCCTCCACCAAGCGTGCCTTCATGTCCTCGACCTTCGCCACGCTGTCCACCTCCATGGCGAAGTGCATCACCCAGTCAGGCGTGTTGGGCGAAGGTAACGGCATCTCGTTCTCTCCGAGGTCGAAGAAAGCGAGATAGGAGCCGTCGCCCATTTCGAAGAAGAAGTGCGAATAGGGCTTTTCTTCTCCCGTGCTCGGCACCTTGTCCGCCATCATGCAGGCGACGAGCGGCATGCCCAGAATGTCCTCGTAGAACTTGCGGGTTTCCTCACCGTCGCGGCACGGAAACGAGAAATGATAGAGCCGATTCAATGTCGGGGCTTGTTGCATGAAGATCCTCCTCGAACGTAGCGGGCAATGCGGGACAATGGCTGCCCTTGCAGTTGACACACTAGCCAGCCACGCCGATGCTGGTGTCCCCATTCAAGAGGGACAAAGACCATCCGATTGATGGACGATCTTGCGACGCTGGTCGCGCATATCGGCGCCGAGGGGTTTTCCGCGACCCTGATGCGGCTCTTTCATCACCATTGCGGGGCGGACATGTGCTCCGCCTTCGTTCTGGCTGACGGCTCGCCGGGTGTGCTGCTGGCGGAAAGTCACGACCCGTCGGCCTCGCCTTTCGCGCGCATCGCCTCGCTTCGTTATGCGCAACGCTACTGGAAACGCGACACCGCCGCCCTTTCGACCCTTGGGCGCGCCCACAGACGCGTCCAGATGCTTCAGCGCACCGCGCGCGTCATCCGCGACCTCGATTATCAGCACGAATGCTACACCGCCGGAGAAGTGACCGAGCGCCTGTCTCTCTACCGTCACGGAAAGCCCGCCATCATCGCCAATGCCTATCGCCTGCGCACGAGCGGCGCGTTCGAGCCGGCGCATGTCGAGGCATTCGCTGAAATGGCGACCTTGGTGCATGCCGCGCTGGAGAAGCATGCTCGACTAACCGACGGCCCCGCAGCCCTTGCCCATCCCGATACGCTGGCCAGATCCCTGGAAGGAGCCGCTGGCCTCAGCCATCGCGAAGCACAGGTTGCCGCCTGCACGCTAGCTGGCCTCTCGCAGAGCGAAATCTCCGCTCGACTGGGCTTTGCCAAGAGTTCTGTCATCACCTACCGAAAACGCGCCTATGCGAAGCTCGGCGTGACCAACCGTGCGCAGATGCGCGTCCGCCTCGATTTGCTGACCGCCCCATGACTCGCATCAAGCCACTCGCGATCAACGGCGATGTCGAATTTCGCCAACGTTGAGGTGTTGTGCAATCGCTCGCTGGCCAGAAGCATCCACCAAGCGCTTACGCCTGGTGGATGGCCTTGGTAACGAGGCAGGCCTCGACGCCTTCGGGGCCGTCTTCCTTGCCGTCGCCGCTCTGCTTGACGCCGCCGAAGGGTGAATCGGCGCCGGCGATCATCGTCGTGTTGATGCCCACCATGCCCGCCTCGAGCGCATCGCCGATCAGATTGGCGCGGCGGCCGTTTTCGGTGAAGGCGAAGGCGGCGAGGCCGAATGGCAGCCTGTTGGCTTGTTCCACGACCTCGTCGAAATCGCGGAACGAGGCCATGGCCGCGACCGGGCCGAAGGGCTCCTCGTTCATGATGCGCGCGCTCACCGGCACGTCCGAAAGCACCGTCGGCTTCCAGAAGAAGCCGGGCCCGTCGATCGGCTCGCCGCCGCCATGCAGCCGCGCGCCCGAGGTCAGCGCGTCGGAAATGAGCTGACCGACCGCCTCGGGGCGGCGCGGATTGGCCATCGGGCCCATCCGGCTTGCCTCATCGAGGCCGTCTCCCACCTTGACCGCCGCCATGCGCTCCGCGAAACCCGTCACGAAGCGTTCGTAGACGCCTTCCTGCACGTAGAAGCGCGTCGGCGACACGCAGACCTGACCGGCATTGCGGCACTTGGCCATGGCCAGCAAATCGAGCGCCTTGGTCAAATCGGCATCGTCGAAGATGATGACAGGCGCATGGCCGCCAAGTTCCATGGTGGAACGCAGCGCCCTGTCGGCTGCAAGCTTCATGAGATGCTTGCCCACCACCGTCGAGCCCGTGAAGCTGAGCTTGCGGATGACGGGGCTTGCCAGCAGATGGCGCGAGACCTCATCCGGCACCCCGAAGACCAGCTGGGCGACATTCTTCGGCAGGCCCGCATCGAGCAGCGCCTGGACGACGGCCATGGCCGAGCCCGGCGATTCCTCTGCCGGCTTCAGGATTACCGAACAGCCGGCCGCGATGGGCGCGCCGAGCTTGCGGGCGGGGTTGGCGATCGGGAAGTTCCACGGCGCGAAGGCTGCCACCGGACCGATCGGCTGCTTGACGACCATCGAACGCTGGCCGGTCGGCCGCGCCAGCACGCGCCCGTAGATGCGCTTGCACTCGCCGGCATAGAAGTCGAACAGATTGGCGGCCATGTGCACTTCAATCCGCGTCTCCATGATCGTCTTGCCTTCCTCCATGGTCGCCGTGCGCGCGATCTCCTCGCCGCGCTCGCGGATCAGCCTTGCGGCGCCGGACAGCACGCTGGCGCGCTCGTCGGGCGTCGCCTTCCGCCAGACCTTGAAGCCCTCTTCCGCCGCTTCCAGCGCACGGTCGAGATCGGCACTGTCGGCCAGCGGCAGATCGCCGATGGCGGCGCCGGTGGCCGGATTGAGCACCGTATGGGCACGCCGCGTCGTCGCGCCCAGCCACTCGCCGCCAATGTGAAGGCCAAGTTTCGGATAGGTGTGAAGCATGGTTGGGACCTCGGGCTGGGTTTCGGCCGCATCGATGGCAGCCACGGACGGGATCGGTTTCGACAAGCGATAAGGCAGGCGGCCGGATAAGGCCAGAGTGGAGCGCCCCCGAGCGCCCCACTCCAGCTGTTTTTACCAGTTCGGGATTTCGTGCGCCTTGGCGAAGCAGCCATGGAAGGCAATCGGCTGGTTGAAGGGCAGCCCTCGAAGCAAGACTTGACCAAACTGCGCAGCCCATGTTCGTCTCATCGTACTTGACCCTAGGATGCCAGTACTGGTGGACGGGATATGGCTTGAATTCGATCGGTGTTGCGGATAGCCCGGGGCTGGGCAGTTCCATCATGCCGTCGGCCCGCATGGTCCAGGCTGCGCCGATGTTCGCAGGGGTGATCCTCCTGGGCATCACGGGCTACGCGTCATCCATCCTTCTCGACGTTGCGGAAGGCAAATTGCTCGTCTGGCGCAAATAGGGCTCCAAGAGACGCGCAGGCTGCCCTGGTTTCGCAGCTGTTGAGGTTCCACCATCCTGCTGCGTCGAGCACGCCTTGAGGGGCCCATCCCGACCAGACTGCCACGTGCCGAGTCAGCCAAATCAAGGGCTTGCAATCGGCCGTAACGCTCAAATACCCCCCTCGGGCTCGTCTTCGCCGGTTTGTCGAGAGCGACTCTTCCGCCAGAAATCGAGCCGCTTCCTCACCTCACGCTCGAACCCTCGCTCGTTCGGTTGATAGAATTCAGGGCGCGCGGCACCACTTAGTTCATCCGGGAAGAACTCTTGGCCAGAAAACCCATCTGGGTAATCGTGGTCGTATTGGTAGCCGACGCCGTATCCCAAATTCCGCATCAGGCTTGTCGGGGCGTTGAGGATGTGTTTGGGCGGCGGAAGCGACCCTGTTCGGGTGGCGAGTTCCAGTGCAGCGTCAAACGCGCGATAGGCGGCATTGGACTTGGGTGCGGTCGCAACGTAAGCAATTGCCTGCGCCAGGAAGAGGCGTCCCTCAGGCCACCCCACTCTTTCAAACGCATTCCAGGCCGAGATGACTTGCGGCATAGCCTGGGGATCAGCCAGGCCCACGTCCTCCGACGCCGCACAGGCCAATCTGCGAAACAGCGTGTTGGGGTCTTCTCCACCGACAATCATTCTTGCCGACCAATAGAGGGCGGCTTGCACGTCGCTTCCACGAAGACTCTTGTGGAAGCAACTCTGGAGGTTGTAGTGGGCCTCCTGCGCCCGATCGTAGACGGCCGCGCGCCTCTGAACGGTCTCTGCAAGTCCCTGAACGTCGAGCAAAACACTGTCGGCAAGGCCCAGCAGTTCTTCGCAAAGGGTGAGGAGGTATCTCGCGTCGCCGTCAGCCATTTCCAGCAGGGCGGTGCGAGCATCGGGGTCGAGGGGCAGAGCATGCCCAGCATGCTGCTCAGCCCGCTCCAGCAGCCGCTCCAGGTCAGCGAATTCGAGCCGCCTGACAGTGAAAACCCTGGCGCGAGACAGAATCGCAGCCACAAGACTGAAGCTTGGGTTCTCGGTCGTTGCGCCTATCAGAACGAGCGTGCCATCTTCGATATGCGGCAACAGCGCGTCTTGCGTCGTCCGATTGAAGCGATGCAATTCGTCGATGAAGAGTGCGGTCTGCCTTCCCGCCGCGGCTCGAAGCTGCCGAGCGCCTTCGATCACCTTGCGGAGATCAGCAATTCCCGCCGAGACAGCAGACATTTGAGTGAATTCAATACCAGCTTCCTTCGCGACAAGGCGGGCAATCGTCGTTTTCCCAGTACCCGGAGGTCCCCACAGCACGAAAGATGAGAGCTTTCGCGCCGTCACCATTCTGCCAATGGGCGAAGCTGGGCCCAGCAGGTGATCTTGCCCCACAACATCCACTAGCCGTTTCGGCCTGAGGGTCTCCGCCAGCGGCCTGCTGGCGGTCGATTCGAACAGGCTCATCCGTTTGCCCTGCGGTTGGATGTGTCGGTCGTCACGAAGGCGAAGTCCGTCTGTCCGGCGGGCAGGCGCGCGACCGTGGTCTTGCCCGTAGCCTGCTGTCCCCAGAAGACCATCGTGCCGAGTGTATGCGAGGCGACGATGCGGGTCAGCGCGCCTGCCGCACCGGTCGGCCATTCCGGCCCCACCATTTCGGCGGGCGACCGCGGCGGTGGGCGATCGGCGAGCAGGCGGCCCTTTTCCGCACGGGGCGGGCTTTCGTCTGACTGGGTGTGGTCGGCCATCGACCGTTCAGTAGATCATGCGCTGGCGCAGCAGGTGGCCGTCACGTTCGACTGTGAACAGCCATTGCCGCGTCTGCTGGGAGGTCACCTGGCGCAACGCCTCGGCGGAATCGATGCGGTAGCCATTGACCTCGCGCACGATGTCGCGCGGGCGCAGGCCGAGTTCGGCGGCAGGCGTATTGCGCGTAACCTCGACGACCGCGACGCCGGTCGTATCCGTTGGCAGGCGCAGGCGCTGGGCGAGCCGCGGCGACAGCTCGGCGACACGGGCGCCGGAAAAGGGGCTGCGGCCATCGATCGTCACCTCGGCGCCGCCATCGGGCGCGCGTGCCAGTTCGAAGGTGACCTCCCTCTCCTGCCCCCGCGACAGCACACCGAGGCGCGCGGTGGAGCCGATCGGCTGGGTGGCGAGGCGGTAGCCCAGCGCATCGGGGTGTTCGATCGTGGCGCCGTTCATGGACAGGATGACGTCGCCCGATCGCAGGCCCGCACCATGCGCCGGCCCGTTTTCGACGACTCCGGTGACGAGCGCGCCCTGCGGCCGGTCGAGTCCCAGCGCCTCGGCCTCCTGCGGGCCGACCTGCTGGAAACTTGCCCCTACATAGGGGCGCTCGAAATAGTCGTCGCCGCGCAGGGCTGCCTCGAGGACGGCTCTCGCCATGTTGGAGGGGATGGCGAAGCCGATGCCGATCGACCCGCCGGTCTGGCTGTAGATGGCGGTGTTGATGCCCACCACCTCACCGTTCATGGCCACCAGCGCACCGCCGGAATTGCCGGGATTGATGGCCGCGTCGGTCTGGATGAAGAAACCGAAATCGGTGACGCCGATATGCGAGCGCGCGAGGCCCGAGACAATGCCGCTGGTCGTCGTCTGGCCGACGCCGAACGGGTTGCCGATGGCCAGCACCAGATCGCCCACTTCGAGCGCGTCGGAATCGCCCAGCTCGGCGGTCGGGAATGGCCCGTCGGATTCCAGCTTCAGGACGGCAAGATCGAGCGATTCGTCGGTGAGCAGGATCTCGGTTTGGTACTCACGCCCGTCATGGAGCGCGACGCGCACCTCGTCGGCATTCCGAATGACGTGGTGGTTGGTGATGACGATCCCGCTTTCCTCGACAAGCACGCCCGAACCCAACGAGGATTCGACGCGAGGCGGCACCTGGCGGCCGAAGAAGAACTTTTCGAAGAACGGGTCGCCGGCGAAGGGCGAACGGGCCTGCACGTTCTGCGAAGCATAGACGTTGACGACGGCGGGGGCCGCCTCGCGCACCAGGGGCGCGAAGGACAGCTGCATCTCGCGTTCGCTGAAGGGGACCCGGCGTGGACCCTGGTCGGTGACCGGCTCTTCGGGCGACCCGCGCAGCAACCCTTCCAGCAACGAGCCCAGCGGCCCGTCCTGCGCCATGGCGTGGGCCGGTGCCAGTGCGAGCGCTGCTCCGAGCGCGATCCGCAGCGCAACAAAACGGAAGTACCGTGCCATCAATGATTCCCCCATGCGGACATGGCGGCAATCTGCCCCGCGAATGTGCAAATTGAAAGACCGCGAGGCCTGCTGCCGAAAAGACAAAAGGCCCCGCAGGGCCTTTCGGAACAAGCTTGCCAGGGTTGCCGCGATCAGGCTTCGGCGGTGCCTTCGGCCTCGTCGGCCTTGGCGGTCTTCTTCTTGGCGGGCGCCTTCTTCTTGGCGGCCTTCTTCTCGTCGGCGGCCTCGGCCCTGGTCTCTGCCTCGTCCTCGTCGTCAGCCATCAGCTCTTCGCGGGTGACCTTCTGGTCGGTGACCTTGACCTCGTTCATGAGGTGGTCGACGACCTTCTCCTCGAACAGCGGCGCGCGGATGTTGGCAAGCGCGCTGGGATTGCTGCGGAAGTGCTCGTAGACCTGCTGCTGCTGGTTCTGCGGATAACGACGGATGGTCTCGACGAGAGCACGCTGCATCTCGTCATCGGTGACCTGGACGCCGGCCTTGTCGCCGATCTCGGCCAGCACCAGACCGAGACGGACGCGACGCTCGGCGAGACGCTGATATTCGGTGCGGGCCTCGTCCTCGGTCGTGTCCTCGTCCTCGAAGCTGCGGCCGGCCTGGTCGAGGTCGCGCGTCACCTGGGTCCAGATGTTGTTGAACTCGGCCTCGACGAGCGTCGACGGCGCCTCGAACTTGTAGGCCTCGTCGAGCGCGTCGAGCAGCTGGCGCTTGGCCTTCTGGCGAGTGACCGAACCGAACTGGTTCTCGATCTGGCCGCGCACGATCTCGCGCAGCTTGTCGGCCGACTCGACGCCGAGCGTCTTGGCCAGCTCGTCATTGATCTCGAGTTCGCCTGGTGCGGCGACTTCCTTGACCTTGACGTCGAAGACGGCGTCGCGGCCGGCGAGATGGGCGGCGGCGTATTCCTCGGGGAAGGTCACCTTCACTTCGCGCTCGTCACCGGCCTCGGCACCGATCAGCTGGTCCTCGAAACCCTCGATGAACTGGTAGGAGCCGAGCACCAGGTGCGAATCCTCGGCGGCGCCGCCCTCGAAGGCCTCGCCGTCGATCTTGCCGAGATAATCAATGGTCACGCGGTCGCCCTTGGCGGCCTTGCCTTTCTTGGTCTCGTAGCTGCGCGCCGAGTCGGCGATACGGCCGACCTGCTCCTCGACGTCGGCATCCGGCACGTCATAGACCTGACGCGTGATCTCGATGCCCGAGACGTCCTTGAGCTCGATCTGCGGCAGGATCTCGTAGTCAAGCGAGAATTCGAAATCGGCCTTGCCCTCGAGAACCTTCTCGGCTTCCTTCTCGTCCTCGGTCATCTGGACCTCGGGCTGCATGGCCGGCTTCTCGCCGCGCTCCTCGATGATCGACCGGGTCGAATCCGACAGGATCTCGTTGACGACTTCGGCCATGAAGGACTTGCCGTACATCTTGCGCAGATGCCCGACGGGGACCTTGCCGGGACGGAAGCCGTTCAGCTTCACCTTGTCCTTGGCCTCATAGAGGCGGGTCTGGAGCCGCGCTTCCAGATCACTTGCCGGCACGGTCACCTTGATCTGGCGCTTCAGCCCGGAGTTCACCGTTTCGGTTACCTGCATGTTCAAACCTTTTCTTGCCACGGCGCCCAGGAGCGGATTTTCGCTCGGCGCGCCAGAATCTTTTTGCCGCGGGGGTGGTCGTTGGTGCGGGTGAAAGGACTTGAACCTTCACGACTTGCGTCACAGGAACCTAAATCCCTAATTGGTGCGGGCGGAGGGACTTGAACCCCCAATCTTTTCAAGAACTTGGACCTAAACCAAGCGTGTCTACCAATTCCACCACGCCCGCAATTTCAACCGATCTCCCACCAAATCTCCCACAAGTTACGCCGCTTCAAGAGCATCCCGCGCCAGTTCCAAGTCTCGGGGTGAGAGGTGGGCGTAGCGCATGGTGGTCTCGATCCGCTTGTGGCCAAGCCACTCCTGTACGCGGCGCAAATCTACGCCAGCCTGGACGAGGCGTGAGGCGCAGGTGTGCCGTAGTGTATGAAACACCACGTCGTCAAGAGACAGATGCCTCGTCACGCGGTCAAACATGGACCGGAAGGTGGACGGAAGCATCCTGACGAACGGCCCGTCGTGGTCGTTGGTGGCCCTGCGGCGGCGCTTGATGATCTCCCGCGCCCGCTTGGTGAGCGGCACAGTGCGAGGGTGATCCGCCTTGTTCTCCCAGATCGTCCACCGCTCATAGGTGGCGTCGAAGTCCACCCACTTGGCCGACAGTATCTCCCCGCGCCGCGCCCCGCTGTCGATAGCGAAGGCGATGAGGTCGTGGAGGTCCTGCTGTCCCCACCGCTGGAGCAAGGTGAGCATCGCCACCTCCTCGTCGCGGGTCAGGAACCGGATGCGGCCCTGATGCTCCCTCGTGAGGGGCACGGCGGGCTTGCGGTCGATGATGCGGAGCTTCTGCTGGGCAATCGTGAGCGCCTTGGACAGGGCCGCGAGCTTGCGGTTGACCGTGGCGTCGGAGTTGCCCTCCTTGCGGAAGTGTTCGGCCAGCCTGTCGAGCGTCTCCTCATCCACGTCGGCCACCGGCGTCTCCTCGCCCAGGAACTCCAGGCAGAGACGAAGGTTGCGCTCGGCCCAGTCGAGGGACCGGCGCGCGTGGACCGCGTAGTGGTTCTTGAGAACGTAGTCGCGGAGTTGGCCGAGGGTGCGGACCCTGCCGCCACCCTGCGTCTTCCCATTGTTGTTCGGCTCGGGAGCCGGTCGGCCCATCTTGAGGGCGTGACGGACATCGGCCTCCCATTTCACGCCGTCCTCGTAGTGGTCGAAAGAGGCCCTGTAGCGGACCCCCTTGACCACGAAGTCGGTGGCGTATGTGTTTCCTCTTGGCTTAGTTCCCATTCTTGAACCTCTCTATGATGCTGTTGATGACGGCCCTTCCCTTCCCGGTCAGGAACAGTTGCTTGTTGCGCCGGTCTATCGGGTCCTCGCGGGCAACGATCACGTCGTGTCCCGGTCGGCCCTTGCGGTGGTACTTTGAGAGTGCCGCCACGTTTCGGGAGACTGACGCGCTGGTCAGCCCGGTGTGCTGCATGAGGTCTCGGCTGTGTAAGCCTTCCTCTCGCGCGATGAGCAGGAAGATCATTGCAGTCTGCATCTGCATCTCCTGGTCCATCTTGCGGAACTCTTCGATCACTCGGATGGCGTCTGTTATGACGCTTCTTTCTCCACTCATTTTTTTGCTCACTGATAGAACCATGACGCATCCCCTTTTCGTGGTCGGATTGGCTACATTGGCGGTCCCCCATTCGCAGCCAACAACGACTACCTAAGAGGGAACCTTATCGTAGTCGAAGTTGTCTCCACCTGCCACATAATTCGCGTCTATGGGGCTCTCAAGGACATCACGGCAAATGTCCTCTGGAAAGAGAGCCGTTTCGGGATTGCCGTTAAAGTAGAAGGGCCTTTCGTCGTTGTCGGCCCTCTCTGCCATGACGATGGCCTCGGGAAGGAGGTCGATTGGACCGCTCGGCAGAAGGTCGAAAGCCTCGGGATTTGTGTCTCTGAAAACCGTTACGGGGTTCACAAGTTTCTCACTCATGGTGGTCCTTCTCCCTTGCCGTTGGACCCGGTTCTTTCGGGGTGGTCAGAGCCTATAGGTCTCTCGCCCGCTAATTAAACCGGGGTCCAACTGACATTTCATTTCTAACTGTTACGCCTTCTTCGCGGGCACCTTCTGGCGCGATGGGAAGCGGTCGAAGACCTGGGCGTAGAAGCGGCTATGGTCCATGAGGAGGGCCATGAGGGCGTCCTTGGGGACCGAGACGGCCTTGGTAGTCGAGCGGGCCTTACCTGCGACATCCCAGAGAGCCTCGAAATGCTCGTCGGTGGTCTTGAGGTCGGCCCGCTTCATGTTCGCGGTAGTGCTGGCCCACTCGGGGCGGTCAGGCATGGCTGATCTCCTCCCCCATAGCGAGGAGGCCCTCCAGGTCCTCGTCCATCTTGTCGCGCAGGAGGCGGAGCATGTGGAGGTCACGCTCGTAGGTCTGCTCCAGCTTCTCAATGGTCTCGTCTAGGCGCTTGCGCCACCATGCGAGGCTCGGGCTGCCGCGTAGCTCCTCGATCCGCTTGGCCCACTCCTTGTGGAACTGGTCGAGGAACATCTGGCGGCGGATTTCTTCGGTCCCGTGAATGTTCATGCTGTCGATCCTCCTTTCGAGGGTGTCATCTTGCGCTCGACGTGCCGGGTCAGTTCGCGGCGGCGGGAATGCCACTCGCGGTAGCCTCGGAGGTCGATCACTCGGTTGCTGATGTCGGGCTTGCGCCGGTCGTGCTCGACTATGGCGGCGAACACGCCGGTCACCGTGACGCGGCCCAGCTTGAGGGCCACGTCGGTCACGTTGGGGCTCATGGTGCCTCCTATGGTGTCGGGGTGAAGGGTGCGAACAGATCGCCGGTCTCGGGGCAGCGGTAAGGCGGCTCCCAGTCAGGATCGTCGGCCTTTGCCTCGGCTTCCTTCTCCTCGCGAAGCTCCCTCACCTTCTGGTCGAGCTTGTCCCAGTCCACGCCGTCCTGAAACTCTTGGAACAGGCCGTCGCCGTCGATCATGAGCCACATGAACGCTTCGCCAGATGGCTCCCCGTTGTCCTCTTGATTGATCCCCATGCAGCGCATGGCGGCGAGGAGGAGCGTTCCGAGTTCGTTGTGATCCCACTCGGTCACGTCCCGCTCGAACCACTCCTCGACAGCGTTTGTGTAGTGCGAGATGAAGCCCGAGCGGCTGGTGTGGCGCTCGCGGATTGCCTGGGCGAGCGTCAGGAAGCTGTCATGCTCGGCGTTCACTTGGAGTAGACGCATGACCGCCGCTGGTTCAACGAGGATGAACAGTCGATCCGTCTCGAAATTGTAGAACCGGGGCGAGGTCATCTCCTCATACTCGGCTCCCAATTCGATCCGACCGTCTGGCCCAAGGCTGTCTTCCGACCACTCTCCGAACCAATGGTTGAAGGCGTCGGCGTAGGTCTTGGCGACCGCGAAGTGCATGGCCGAATGGTCGGCCACGTCGAACAGGATTTCATGGAACTCCCCCTCGTCTAGGCGAAGCTCCTCGGGCTGGTAGTGCTCGGGGTGATAGGTCTGGTCGGACTGCTTCTCGACCATCCACTCGACCTCTCGGTCGGCAAGGTGGTCAAGCTCCTGATCGAGCCAGCTAGGGTAGAAGCCGGGGAAGTTGGGGAGGCATATGGATAGCTTGTGCGTCATGGCTGATCTCCTTTCTATCTAGCCGGTGACTGGGTGGTGTTCCCACCGCTACACTGGGAGAAGTCGCTCCCCCAGTGCAGAAGAAGGGACACGTCAAGAGGCGCGGAACAGGTATGTGATCCCGTCCAGTTCGGCCTCGCTGTAGTCCATTGCGATGTTGTCGGAGGTGCCCTCCCAGTCGATCACGATGTAACCGGGGAGGTTCTCTGGGATGTCCCCGATGTCCGACAGAAGCTCTTTCGCGTACTCCTCGAACTCGTCCTCCCGAATGAAGGTCACCCCGTGGTGCCAGTCGGGGCAGTAGGGTTCGGCCTCGGATCGGAAGTCGCGGAGGTCAGAAAGCTCGATTTGCTCCTCCTCGGTCATCCCGTCACAGTCCAGCATCTCCTCCAGTTCATGGATACGGTATTCAACCTCGCGGCTGTCGAGCCGTCCGTCTCCTCGAATATCTCTACTCATAGCGTAGTCACTCCTTGTGTGTAGGGGTTAGGTCAAACCTCGATCCCACAGGCGCGCAGGAAGCGGTCCCGGTCGAAGCGTGGGTTGTCCTTGGCGAGCGCGGTGGAAATGGCCTTGGCGGTCTTCCCGACCATGTGCTGGCTCTCCGATCCGTCGCGCCACAGGTTGACCTCCTCGCGGATAGCGGCGGCGATCAGTTCGTAGTCCTTGCGGGTCATAGGCGGTCCTCCATCGTGCTCTGTAGGATGATGTCTTCAAGGTTATCGGCCACCCCTCCGAGGCAGAGACGACCGTCGTCCAGAGGCAGTTGGTACTCGCGTATCGCGTCGCGAGCCTCGGCCAGTGGCGCGAGGATTGCATTCATGGCCTCGAAGGCAGCGTCGAAGCTCTTGAAGTCGCCAATCGCGGCAGCGATCCCGTCCTCCATCCCGTACAGGGTCCAGAAGAGCTTCCCACCATACTTGGCCTGATACGCCTTGGCGGCTTCCAGCGCGGCCTCTGGGGTGCGGATGTGTGAGCCCCGGCTGTTGCACCATTGGGGCTCCCCGAGGAAGCTCTTGACGTGGCCAGCGCGTTCCACACATGGCCTGATCTCATAATAGTCAAAGCGTTCGGTCATGGCCTAGTCTCCCTGCCACTTGATGATTTCCTCCAGCGCCCCGGCTGCATTCAGGAGGCACTGGCGCTCGTATTCGGTCACGAGGTCGGCGTGTTCGGCGTTCTCGCGGAGCCACCTTGTGATCTCTCCACAGGCGCTCCGATTGAGCGCGTTGGCGACGGTCCTCGCGTAGCTGCTGGTCTTCATGTGTCGATCCTTTCGTAGATGGCCTCACCATTGGAGAAGGCGCCGATCCTGCGGAACTCACCGAAGGCGCGCTCGAAGGCCGGGGCAAACTGTGCCGCCCATGCCGCCGCAATCTCCTCGTGGTCGATGTCAGGGCGAACCCGCATCCAGATCGCGGCAAGGCCGCAATACTCGCTCACGCCGATCTCGACGTGGCCATTCTGGAGGAGGATGCGGTCCTCGCGACCGGCCCAGCCGTCAGCCTCATAGAGGCTCGGGCGGAGGCTCATGGCGAACTGCTGAACGTCGTCAACGAAGTCCTGCCAGTCCAGGCAGTCCCCCATCTCGGTCACGTCGCGGTAACAGACGGCAATCAGGTTGCCGCTGGGCGTTGAAACGCTCCTACCCATTGGTGATCTCCTCTCGGATTGCGCGGGCGCACCATGCGTCAAAGGCGTCCTCATTCATGGTGGCGATGGTGGACACGGAAGGGACTTGGCGAACCCACTTGTAGAGGATCGGCGCGTCCCGGCAGGTGATGGCGTAGCCGCCACCCGGCGCGCTCCTTATGCGCCAGCGTTTGCTTGAAATATCCATTGCGCTTGCTCCTTTCTCATTGCGCGGTGAACTCAATGAGCGGCTCCGTAGAGCCGCCTGTTGAACTCACTAGGCTGCGAGGAAATAGCCGCCGTTCTGCGGGTCGTGGGTCCATGCGTCACTGGCCAGAGCCGTGTCGCGATCTACGCCGCCAAAGGCTCCCAGAGGGACCGTTTCGCCGCTGTCGACAAAGTAGAGGGACGCCTTGCGGGTCGCCCCATTCTTGCGGAGGCGATGGCCGAGGAGGAGGATGCTTTCCTCGTCCTTAATCCATGCGGCGATGTGCGGATAATAGGCCGCGTCGATCAGGAAGGAATGCTCCTCCTGCCCCTTGTAGGAGCCGACCAGCGGCTTGATCGGAATGTCCAGGACATCCGCATATTCATGGAAGCGCGCGATGCGCTCCTCCTCCTGACCTACACAAAAGATGATCTGCTCGGCAGCGAGGATTGCGGCGCAGGGCTTGTTAAATCGGATAGGTGCGTTCATGTGGGTTTCTCCTCTAGTGTAACGATTAGGCCAAAGCGACAGACAGAGCGACCAAGCCAAGGCCAGCGGCTGCGGTCACGGCTTGCCAGATAAAGGCGACCGCCCTGTGCCGCCGATTGTCGGCATTCAGGATCAGGGGCGGATTGCCTTCACCATTGGGAAGGACAAGCGGCGTATGCGGCGGAATAGGGTTGCCCATTAGTCAATCTCCTCTCTTGTGAGCGTTCAAGCGAACGCCCTAGTAACCAAGCCAGCCCAGCAATTCGCGGCCTGAATAGCCGCCCTTGCGGAGCTTTGCGACGGTCTCACCTGTCGCCTTTTCCACGATGTTTCCCGTGTCTTCGCACTGGGCAAACTCGCAGCGGTAGAGGCCATGAGCGGCCAATTCATTGAGAGCCGCGCGGAACCCCACACGGCTCGTTACAGCTTGTTCGTAAGTCATAGTGTAATCTCTCCCATAGTGGAACGATTAGGGCATGACATAACGCAAACGGCGCGACTCCAGCCCATTCAGCATTAGGGCAGAGATGCAACCGCGCGTCTCGAAATTGGCCATGCCAGCGTTTGAAAGAAGATGGACAAACCAACCGCGCCAATGCGGGCCGTGTCCTTCGTGGGGTTGTCCCGCACGGGATAGCTTTTGATCCCAGCTATCGGCCCAGTGGGCCACTTCGTGCGCTATGATAACGTCAGTCCAGCCCCATTCTGCGAAGTAGCAGCCGACCAGATTTGCGTTGCAATGGTTGATCCGCTCCTTCGTGAATGCAGCCTTGAAGCTCTTGCGCATAATTTCGGCTTGCTTCTCATTGGCCTTGCCGGTCTCCACCAGACGCCGAATGGCTATCTTGGCGCAGAGCCGCGCATAACCTTTTGCCGCCTGTCGCGTCTTGAAGACGTTAGAGACAGGGCGCAAGTCTTCCCATTCCCACTTGTAACAACGCTTGCGGTTGCTATCCCGCTTTTGTTGCCAAGTGACGAATTGAGCGCCGGTTGCCAGCACAACTAGACTGGCCCCTAGCCTTTGACGTTCCCGCCAAAACTCGGAATGAATGGTCATGATGAACCTCATTTTGAGCTAACCAAAAGAGCCCCTAGCGAGGCTCCTTTGGAATGCCCAAAAGGCGAACTTACGGAATGTCTGTAGACCGCAAACCGCCTTTGGCATTCTGCCCAGATTGATTGTCAACGCTACACGGTAGCTCCCGCCATCTAGGTCTAGACGGGCCGACTATTTCGAGCTTTGCGGTCTTCCCTGTTTCACTTGCGGCTCAATCTTCCCCCAGTGACCGTTACCAAGGCCGGTCTATGGCTTCCGATTGACTTCGCCCGCTTGTCCTTCACAGGGACGCATTGCGCGCTTTCGTCGGTACATATTCGATTTTCAAAGAACTGGACCTTGCCGGTCTCTTGCTTTTGCGGCCACCTTGGCGGCTCGTTCTGCTATCGCTTGGCTTGCCTTGGTGCCCCGAGAACCTCGTTGGCTGGCTTGCCGTGTTGCGATGTTGAACCGAACATAGGTCACGCTAAGCGCAATGGTCAATCCCAGTGTAGCGATTTTTTGGGAAGAAAGTGATAAGCCGTTGTTTTCATTGGGATAAAAATGATGTGCCGAATGCTGCATTGTGTGGAATGGTCTAGCGTTGGCATGGTGATTTGGCCCGTGCTGGCCTTGTGTGGCGCATAGTGCGACTAGGTGATTTGCCCCCTGCCCTGCCCTGCCCTGCCCTATCGCTTGCCGGTCTCGTGCTCGTGCTCCTCGTGCTTCCCCCAGTGCTTCCCCCAGTGCTTCCCAGTGAGCCACGCCGGGAATAGGTCAGCACTGCTGCCATGTTCACAATCGTTGAACGGATAGGCATGGATTGTTCATAGGAAAAAACACCAGTCTCCAGACAGACGGCTGACCATGTGGCCCCGCGCTCCTCCTCGTGGCTCTCCTCGTGGCCAGATCATGCGCCAATGGGACAGCATATCCCGTGTTAGCCCAGTGTTTTCAATGGGTTAGCGCAAGATGTGGCGGAATGTGTGGGAATTGGCCCCATGCGGCCAGCAGATCGGCCCCCCTTGCCACCCTGAGCCAGCCGGGGGGGGCCACCGGGGGAACCGCGCGTTCATCTTCTCCGAGGGGGTCACTCACAAATTTCTGTCAAACATCCGGGGATGCTCCCACAGCGGCCCCCACCGGGATCACCGGCAGAGGCCCTGGGGAATACAGAGAGGCAGGGGGAGGCCCTGTAGAGGGGGGATACCTACATGGTAGGTGCTATCCCCTACCCCAGAGGCCCACTAGCCCCCTAGAGCCACACAATGGTAGCCCAGGGAGGTCATTGTAGCTCTCTAGGAGATACCCCCTAAGACCCCCTAACCTTTAGAGGCTCCCTCTATATAGTGGTGAGTAATTTATCCCACTGATCTCAAAGGGTTTTTAGCGACGGGATTTCCGGCTGCGGAGGGCTCTGTTCTTGCCCATCCAGCCACCACGCCGCTTCGGTCGGGCCGGTCGTTCACCACCGGGAGTTCCCAGGGTGTGCGTGCTGCGCTTCCACCGCTTGAGTTCCTCCTTGAGTTGGCGGTCCTCGTAGTCCGACTTGGCCTTGGTGGTGTCCCTGGACAGGTAGTCGAGCCAGTAGCCCACTCCCATAGCCAGGGCGTCCAGGCGGTCATCCTTGGCGAGCGAGCCGCGCTCCCTGGTGACCCTGGTCATCTGGTAGAACAGGCGGTAGCGGTTCTGCTCCTCGGTCGGATACTCCTCGGTGCTGCGGAAGTCCTGCTCGATCACGCTGGGGCTCACGATGAGCCTGTGGGCGTTGAGCACGGGCTCCAGGGTGTCGATGATCCTGGCCTCCTTCTGCTGCCGGGACCACTTGCTGTCCTCGATAGCCACTCGGTAGACCTTGTAGCTGACCGCGCGGAGAAGCTGGGCGAACATGCCGTCACCGAAGTTCGGCTCGACAATCACCTTCTTCACCTCCTCGCGCTCTGCGATCTTCATGAGCTTCACGAGGGTGTCCTCGGAGTAGCCGCCCTTGATGCCGCCAGCGGCGGTCAGGTAGAGCCTCCCGTGGAGCATCTTGAGGACGACGTAGGCCGTCTCGTCAGAGCCTCGACCGGCAGGGTCAATGGCCATGATGGCCCCGGTATACTCTGTCCACTCGTTCTCCACCGACATGGGCCGGTAGTAACGGTCTCCGTCGAGCCCCACGTTGGGGAGGTTCTCGATGGTGAGGTCGGGGCTGGATGCCCAGATGACATCGGTCGGAGCCTTCTTGGGGTTGGTGTCCATGACCACGAGGTCGGAGATGCGGAGCGGGTGTCGGTCGGCGTCCGATAGGCTCGTGTCGAGCATGAACTGGAGGGCGAACCCTGTGCGACCGTAGGAGAGCTTGCGCTCCTCCAGGTCCTCCAGGCCGAACCGCTTGGGGTCCGTAGGCTTGCCCACTAGGCTGGGATCGTCCTGTAGCTCCTGGGCGATCTTGGGGGCTAGGCGGGTGCCGTACTTCCCCACCTGATCCTCGTCGGGATACAGGGCGGGCCAGATGCGGAGGACGTAGCCGCGTTGAGGTAGGGTGTTGTAGAGGGACTGCTCCGTCTGGGGCGTCCCGAGGTAGATCACTCGGCCACCCGGCTTGAGCACGGCGTCGAACTCCTTGACGAGTTCCAGGATGTGCTCCCGCATGGTGTTGGTGGCGGAGTTGCTGACCACCTCAATGTCATCGGCTACGATCACGTTGGCGCGCGAGCCGGTGATCTGCCCGGTGATCCCAACGGACTTGACCGAGGGGCTGTCGTCGGCCCTGGCCGGTCCCACGTCGAAAGCGATCTTCGAGGTCCGCTGATCTCCCCTGGGCACCAGGTGGCGTAGCTGGGGGATTTCGTAGATGAGCCGTAGTGCGAAGGTCGAGAAGTTGTCGGCGCGGCTCTTGGATGCCGACACGACCATGATGCGTGTCTGTGGATCGCAGTAGAGAAGCCAGACCACGAATGCGACGGTGATCCAGGATTTCCCTACGCCTCGGAATGCCTCAATGATGAGGCGGCGCGGTCCATGCTGTAGGAACTGCGCCATGTCGTACTGGACTGGGGTCGGCTCTGGTAGAGCCAGATGGTTCCAGACCAGCCATAGGAAATTGCGGAAGTCGAGGAGCGGGTCTTTGACTTGGGTGTGGCTCGTACTCGACTGTAGTTGTTGCTTGGTGATAGGGGGGTCCCCTTAAAACGCAGAAACCCCCCAGCGCGGCTCACCTATGGGGGCAGAGCGCGCGCCAGGGGGTTCTGACGATTGGTTACACTTGAGGAGGCGTTGGGAGCCGCTGACGGGCTCCTGTGGCCGATTTAGGCTGCGGCAGCGTCGTCCGACTTGAACGGCAGGAGGTCTGCGAGTTTCTCGCGCTCCTCATTGCTGTCGCCCTCGGGCACGAAGTCCACGCCGTTGTCCTTGAGGAACTGGCGCACGACATTGAGGTCGGCTGCGGTAGCTTCGCCATCGTCCAGGCGCTCCTTGAGAGCATCCACGAAGGCGTCGAATAGGGTGTCTAGGGTTTTCTCGGTGGTCTTCTTAGCCATTCCAGAGGTTCCCTACTGCCTCTCGGATGCCCTCCTGAAAGAGCATCCATACGGCACCCACTGCGGCTACCGCACCGGCCACCCAGGCGGCGTAACGATTGACCTTGTGCTCGACGCGAACGACGCGCTCCTTGGTATCGTTGACCTCCTTTTCGAGGTCTGCCTGTTTGAGGGCCTGTTGGTCGATCCTCCAGAGCATCAAGTCCTGCTTACCCTCGATCCTCATAAGGGACGCGGATAGCTCGTACTGGCTCTGGGGGACGTTTGGTGTTTCGTCGGTCATGTCTCCATTCTTCTTGTTCTTCTTATAGGTCCGCTGCCCACTCCCAGAGGTCATCGACCTGCTCGGCGGGAAGCTCGAACTCGTCGGCCAGGGAGAGGACCAGCGGGTGGTTCCGTTCAAATTGCGTGGCGTGCTTCCACTCGATCTGCCCCTCGGGGTTGTCGTCCAGGGCATCGTCCACGTCGCCCTCGGTGATCTCGATGGAGGCCAGGGCAAGTCGCACCTGCCGGGGGGACAGCGGGGACATCACCTCTCGCCGCGACTCCAGGTCCCGAAGGTCCTCGGAGTGGGACGCACGCTTCTCGTTGTAGCGCGCCTCCAGCATCTCGGTGTGGTGCTGCTCCAGCCTCGACATCAGGGGGTCAATATAATCCTGGACGTACTGTAGGAGGTCGTCCTCCAGGCCATCATCGCCGAGGTGGATGTTAGCATCTTTGTCCACGGGGGACTTCCCACCGTGAAGCGTCGTGACGCCGGGGAAGTTCTCCTCGTCGGTGAACTCGATTGACCACTCCACGAGAACCACGAGGTCATCTTCGGAGGGGTCGGCGTGGGCCTTCACCACACGCCATTGCTTGTTGAGTGTCATTAGTCGTTCCTTCGTCCTTGAATTGTTCCTTCGGTCGAGAAGGTGATGGAGGCACCATCAGCCAGCCAGATGGCCCAGTTCGGGTCGGACCCTGCGGACCCTGCTGATCCTGCGGAGCCAGAGCCTTCGCTTCCCGATGCGCCTGTGCTGCCGGTCTCGCCGTCGCCACCGGGTTCACCCCAGTCGCCACCATCGCCGCCCGTGCCGCCAGTGCCACCAGCGCCAGCTTCCTCACCACCAGGGGACCCTGCGGACCCTGGGGAGCCATCGGTACGGTTCACTCCGACTGATCGCCCGGTGCCCCCAGAGCCGCCCGCACCGCCGTCGCCCCCGGTCGTCTCGTAGCCATCCTCAACGAACCTATCGCGGGCGATCTCGTAGAGGTTGCCGGATACCAGCGGGCCGCTGAAATAGGTCCAGCCGTCTGTGCCGGTGAAGCTGTCGGTGTGGCTCGGGTAGGTCTGGCTCGGTGAGCCGGAGGGATCGCCCCAGTGGGCGTATGTCGATCCGCTGCCGTGGAGCATGTAGACGTAGAGGGGCTCTGTGCCGGTATACTCAAAGCCGCTTTCAGGCTGTCGCTCGGTGTACGACGTGTCCGCCCAGCCGGGACCGCCTTGGCCCCCTGTGCCTCCCGTACCGCCGTCGCCCCCGGCAGCGCGGATCGCGCCGAGGTTCTCAACGGTGGCCTCGGAGTTGGGCTGGAGGTACAGCGTCCCGTCATCGGCGCGAACGTCGCCACGGTTGATGATGCGAACGCCCTGGGCGTCCGATGGGACCCTGATGGCACCGAACCCGTCATACGCCATGAAGAAGCTGGAGGTCAGTTCGACCTCGCGGGTCCAGTCGGAGATGGCGTCGTCACCAGCCATAGACAGGACGTTGAGAGTATCGCTCCAGGTCCCGCCAATTTGATAGCTGAACTTCGGCTCGGTCCCGTAGAAGTCCGACATGGACAGTGGGCCGCTCGTGGGGACGCTCTCGGCGTGGTTGGTGCCCTGGTTGTTGGGTGCGTTATCCTTGATGATCCCGGCCCCACGGTAGAGGTCGGTGAGCATCGTCGGGCCGGAAGCCCCATACTCATCCATGACCTCCGAAAGCCACATGGGGCCGGAACTCGGAATTGCCATTCGTTTCTCCTTAGATGTTCTGCTGGACGCCGATGTCGCCCGCCACGAGGAAGTTCCCCGATGCGTCGATCTTGGCGACCGCTGTGCCGTTGACCGTGAAGACCACCTCGCCCGAGCCGTTGATCTCGACAGCGCCGAGTGCCTGGGCTGCGGTCTGGGCCTCGTCGCGGAAGCCCTCCGCCTGATTGCGGTATGTCAGCGTCGTGTTTCGGAACGCCTCCGCTTCGTCTCGGAAGTCGCCAGCGTCGTCTCGATGCTCGGCTGCGGTGTCCATGCTGTTCTGCGCGTTGAGACGGTAGCCGTTGGTGGTGTCTCGGGCAGACTGTGCCTCGTCCCGTGCGTCGTAGGTGTCATCACGGGCCTGGAGGGTATCGTCGCGGAAGCCCTCGGTGGTGTTCCGGTAGTTGAGGGTGGTGGCTCGTGCTTCCTCGGTGTCCTCACGCCATCCGTACACGTCACTGCGGTAGGCATTCACGAGGTCTGCGGTGTCCTCGGCCTCGCTCTCGGCAATCTCTGCGCCGGTCCTGGCTGTGATCGCTTGGGCAAGCTCGGACGACATCGCCGTCTCGGCCCATTGGCGGGTCACCACGTCTTCATCGTCAATAGGATCAGCGACGTTCACGATGCGCCGATCGGTGGCGTCGAGGTTTCCATCGGTGTCCTCTGCCAGCGTGGCGTCGAGCGCGTCGAACGCCTCGGATGTAACGTCGAGGGCCTGTCGGGACTGGAGGTTGATGTCGGAGCCTCGGATGGCTCCTGCGGAGGGGATTTCTGCGATCAGGGTGTCGCGCTCGGTGCGCCGGAAGACCCTGACCTGTGCCCCGTCGTCTGGTGCCGGTGAGACCCTGGCCGTGTTCGGCTGGATGAACTCGAAGGCCACCTCATCGCCGTCTACGGAGACAACGATGTAGTCCTCGCTTAGGAACGAGAACGGGATTGAGAAGTCGGTCTGTTCCCCGTCACCGAGGTACAGTTCATAGGTGCTGCTCATGTTTCCTTATTCATTGGAGGCCCCGCCCTGGATCGGGCGAGGCTCTCGGGGTGTGCGTCTACTCGTCCAGCGCCTGGACATCCTCGAAGTCATCGCTCGGGGGTCTCTCATCGCGCCCTCGTGCGAGGGTGTTCATGAGCATGACCATCGGGATGGCGTTGGAGAATGGTAGGACGCGGAAGAGGCTCTGGATTTCCTGCTTGGTCATCCCCCGTTCGTTCAACAGGGGGTGGGCAATCGCATCCAGGAAGTTGACTGCGCTCTGTGCTGCGTCTGCGGTCGGGTTGCCGAAGATGAGGTCTGTGGCCTGTCCCGTGGTACGGAAGTCGAACCAGTTCTGACCTGTCCCTCTGCCCAGGATGGTGGTGTCAAAGAGCATCGGAAGGACAGACGAATAGCCCGACCTCTCGAACGAGGCGAGGCCAACGGTCATCGGATCGAGCCTCTCTTCGAGGTACTCGTCGGCATCCTCCCGGCCAATCGCGGCGATCTTCGTCCGCACTGCGTAGGAAAGACCACCCAGCATGGAGGAGAAGAGGAAGAACGTCATGGCCCCGATGTCGCCACCCTTCGCAAGGTGGACGTTGTGCATCAGGTTGTTGGTGAAGGCACCGAAGATGAAGCTTCGGAACTGCATGAAGATGCGTCCCATCGGGTGGCTCATCCACTGGGCAACCATGCCGATGTCGTTCTGCTGCACGGCCTGTCTGGTCGCGCGGTAGATCGCGGACTTGAAAGCCTCTCGGGCCTCGGGGTCCTGCCACCTCTCGAAGTGCATCCTCTTGACCTTGTTGCCGGTCAGGACGCCCTTCTCGGTGGTCACGTTGTCGGGGTCGCGGAGTTGTCGGAAGATGCGCTGTGTCATCTCCTCGCTGATACCGTAGCTCCGAAGGCGGCGCTCGGTTAGCCTCCTGCCGCCATTGGCCATGTCAACGAACCGCTGGACCATAGAGTTGGCCATCCATCGCTGCATTCCGACGTTCACCACGTTCATCCCCGACAGGTCCGAAGTCATTCTGGACCACGAGTTGAGGACGTTCTCGGCGTCGTTCATCTTGCTGCCACGGTCGGTGTTGAACGGGCTCCCGCTCATGTCGTCCATGCGCATGTAGTCGTTGCGCGTGAGCCGGTCCAAGCCAACGGCGATACCCTCTTCGAGGTCCCTTGCGAGACCGTTCTGGAGGGACCAGTCGCCAGCCTCGTCCACGGCGCGGCGCATTGCGGGCATCTGGGAAAGCATTGCCTTCCAGCCGGAAGCCCCCATGATGCCAGCCAAGTCCGGTATCTGGGCGAAGCCAGCTTGGTTCATGATGCGGTTGTAGTTGAACTTCTCCATCACGCGGAGGAAGTCACCCCACTGGCTGTTGTCCATGCGGTGCGTGGGCCGTCCGACGATCCAGTTATACATGAAGGCCATGCGGTCGGCCTCGCTCTGCGCCACGCGGTCACTCAATCCCCTGTCCGCTGCGGACTTGAGGATCGGGTTGAGCACGTTGGAGGTGAACTCTGCATCGTTGGTGATGCCGTCAACGAGGACCTCCTTCGTCCTGGGGTCTTCCACCCTGTAGCGGGCCATCGCGATCCTACCGGCCATCTGGCGCGCGTAGCGCCCGAAGAGGTAGTTTGCGTCGTTGACCAGGAGGAGGTCCTGGAGCGTCACCTTGTCCACGCCCGTGCCGTCCCTCCTGCGGAGAGACACCTCGGTGTTCTCCTTCATGAGGACCCTGGAGCGGCCCCTTGCGGTGCGCCCCGTGTCGGTCTTCTTGCTGTAGGAGGAGAGAATGGAAGCTGCCTCGTTCTCCGACATGCCGCCGTAGGTGCGGAGGATGTCAGCGATGTCTTCGATGTCGTTGGAGGAAAGCCGGTTCGCGGCCATGCCCTCCAGGTGGTGGAGGCCGATGGAGTTGTTGGTGATCGCACGGGCGAAACCCGCTGCGGCCTTGCGCTGGATTACCTCTTCAACATCAGGGCGTGCCGCCCTCATGCCAGCGAACACGGCCTCCTGGAGACCCTCGTCGCCGTACACGTTGCGGGCGGTATGGACCTTGTTGCTGTCGAAGACCCTCATCATGTAGTTCGGGTTGTCGGCAAGCTCCTCGAACCCAGCCACCGCGCGTGCGTCCAGCCCCTCCATCATGCGGGGGTTCTGGGCGATCTTGCGGATATGGTCCTGGAGAGACCTGATCTTGTTCCCGACCTTCATGACGTGTGGGCTGTACCGACCGTCTGCCGGGTTCTCGTCGCGGACGTACCGGCCGATCTCCTCGTGGAACTCGGTGGTGGCCTCCCGCTTCTTCCGGTACTGCCAGGGCTTGATGTTGGCGTCCTCTAGGAAGGCCCTCTGCGCTGGCGTCCAGGACCGGAAGTAGTCGCCGGTCCAGGCGTCGAAGAAGCGGAGCGTGTCCTCACTGGCCGTCATCGGGCCGGGTGTGGCCGCGTCCTTGGCGAGTGGCTGTCCCAGGAGCCTCGTAACGGGGTTCTTGGAACGCATGATGATGCCCATGTTGTCGAAGCGGAGATTGCCCCACATTGCCTTGGGGACCTCGCTGTCACCGATCTGCGCAAGCTCCTCGTTCAAGAGGCGCTCCATAGCCGGTGTGCGGGCCGCGCCCACGGTGCTTCCGGGGCTGTCCATGTTGTCCAGTAGGGTACGCTGCATCCGGGACATCTCTGCCCCAACGTCCTGCATCGCAGGGTTGCGGGTGAGCGCGCCCACTGCGGCACCAAAGCCAGCGCCGAAGACGCCACCGGCCAGCACGTCCCAGCCATCCCGCTCGGGGACGATGGGGACCGTTGCTGCCGTACCGGCTACGCCAGCCGTGCCACCCAGGAGGGCGGAGTGACCGGCGCGCACGGCGCGGGAGGCCGAGGCCGTCCGAATGAACGGGGCTGCGGCACCGAGGGTCAGAGCTTCGGCACCCAGGGCAACCGGGTCGAGCAACTCTGCCGCCATACGACGGGCAGCGCCGCTCCAGCCAGCCTCGGCAAGGCGCGTCTCGCGTTCCTCATTCTTGAGGGCAGCTTCGCGGATGGACCGGGCGTGCTCCTCGGAGCGTGCCCTGGAGAACCACTCGGCGTATCGCTGTGGGTCCAGGTCGTCACCAAGGAGTTCCTGGACCTTGCCCTCGGTAAGCTCGAACTCGGGGTCCAAGGTCATCTCTGGGCGGTGCCGGTTGATGGCCGCGATGGTGCTCTGCGTGGTGAAGGCGTCCTTCCACAACTGGATCGAGCCGGGGTCGTCCTTGCGATCCGGCATCTCGTCAGCCGTCATAGGCTCGAAGGTCATCGGCTCCATGCGGTTCTGGCGGTGGAGAGAGGTGCCCTCCCCGCCCTCGAACTGTGGAATGGGTCGCTGCTGTTCGAGCGGCTCGGCGTCAGCCCCGCCTGGGTGCGACACGGTGCCTGTGGAGGTGTCGCCCAGGAGCGCCCGTGCGTTCTCCCGGTGTTCATCCATCTGGAAGTTCACCTTGTCGCGCACGGTGCCTGGAGCGCCGCCATTGTCTTCGTCAGAAGCGTTGAACTTGTTGGCGTCACCGGCATTGATCGCCGCGTAGATGCGGAGGATGCCGTCGCCGGGTTCCACGCCGTTGTCCAGGAGATACTGCCCCGCCGCTCGGACCTGATCTCGAACAGGGGTGTCCTGGCTGACACCGTACTTCTCCGCCTGGGGCTCGCCCCACTGGATCAGTCCCCGGTGCTGGCCCCACTGTGTGCGGGGGCCGGGTTGCCAGGGGTCAAACGTCCCGGCTGTTTCGTAGGACATCACCGTGGCAATGTCCTCGGGGTCCCAACTGTTCTCTTGCGAGACCTCCAGAATGGCGTCACGCAGTTCTCTTGATTGGCTCATGTTTTCCTATCGTTGCTGGTGGATACCGCGCCGCGTCTGTTGCGGCCTGACGGACGGGGTGAAGGCGTCGGGCCTTCCGTCGTCCTCCCGTGAGGGCTGCTGGCGCTGTCGGCGGCGCTGCCGGTCGGTAGCATCGCGAATGGCTTCGCTGTCGCCCTCCCGGATAAGCCGTGCGGCTTCCTGGTTCACTTCGTTGATGTCGGTGGTCATGGCCTGTCCGTTCTCGTTGAGGAGAACCTGCCCATCCATGTCGGTGACGACCAAGGTGCCGCCGCCGTAGTGACGGACGGTAGCCTCCTGTTCATCATCGTCGGACGGGAGGAACTGCTCCTCGAACTTGCCCATGATGCTGTTGAGACCGTCCTGCCAACGCTCGTGCCTCGGGTACTGCTCAAGGCCCACGATGTACGATCCCCGGAAGTGGGGCACCGTGGACGAGTAGTTCTCGGCGGCGATCTCGATAGCGCGGTCCTCGGTGTATTCGCCGGTGGAGTAGAGGATTTCAGCATCACGCTGGACTGCTGCCCGTGCGGTGCCGATGGCGAAGTCTTCGGACTGCGACGGTGCATCACCCCGCTTCCAGAGGAAGCCCAGGGCTCGCGAACGCTTGTCCATGTGGGTGTCGATGGCCTCATCAATGGAGGACATGCGACTACCGAAGCTGCGCCTCATGCCGCGATCACCGGGGTCGAATGCTCGCTGTGCCATCTCGACGGCGCGCGGGGTGTCCATGCCTCGGGTGCGGATCAGGGCGTCAACCGTGCCGAGGAAGCTGTTGGTGTCCTCGGAAAGCTGGCTGGAGACGTAGGTACGGTATGTCTCCTTCATCGAACGCCAGCGGTCCACTCGGTTGGTGATGTCTTCCATGCGGCCCTCGTCCTGGAGGGCGTCCACGCCGAAGCGCGTCTCGATCCCGTCGAGTTCCTCTTTGATGGCCGGATGGTCCATCCCCATGTTCATGAGGACGTGCATCGTCTCGGTGTCCACTACACGCTGGGAAACCCGCTCCTGTTCCTGGAGGCTCTGGCCCCATTGCATGATGTTGCGCTGGAAGTGCTCCCGCTGCTCATCGGCGGTGACCTCGTGGGTGTCCCCCGTGGTCTCGCTTTCGATCACCGTGTCCTCGAAGCGGGAATAGTCCCCGTCCTCGACCACTCGGCGGATGTTGTTGCGGAACACCTCGTTCATGCCGTGCTCCAGCTCGTTCGCACCGATCACCTTGGTGGCCCTCTCGCGGATGCGGTCGGCTTCGCCACGATGGGTGATCTTGGAGGACAGCGGGTCCGATGCTGGACCGGCCCCTTCCCTCGGAGTGTCGATGAGAGCGATGGCGTGCTCGGGGTGCTCGTCTGCGATTGCACCGGCCAGAGACATTACCCAGCGGTCGAGCTTGTCGTAGCCCATGCCGAGTGTGCCCTCCTGGCCGAGGTCCTTGTAAAGACCGCGGACTTGCCGGGGGAACTCATCAGGGCTGTAGTCCTCCTCCAGGAGACGGTAGACATCCCCTTCGAGGTTCTTGAAGGCCACGTCGTCCTGCACCTCTGCGGTGCGCTCGCCGTGGAACTCTTCCTGGCGGTTCTCCGCCCAGCCGCGAACGCGGGACATTTCCTCGAAGAAGCCCCTCTGGGCCATCTCGTCGGTGATCCCACTCTGCTCCAGATACTCGTTCTGGCGCTGGGTGAGGTGGGCGTCGATGTCCCCACTCTCCCAGTTGAAGTCGTTCTGCATCTCGTCGCGAAGCTCGCGGGCGAAGTCGATGGCGTCGGCCCGACCGGCTGCTTTCATGAGCGCCGGGGCTGCGTCGTAGATGACCCTGCCATCGGGGAGACGCCCCGTCCTGGCCACGTCGCGCTGCTGGGCGCTGGTTAGCCTGGAGAACTCGTTCTGGAGCCCCGTGGTGTCCTGCTCCTCCTGCTGCTGTACGGCGGACAGGTTCGACAGGGACTTGGAGAAGCCGCCCAGGGCCTCCGCCAGGGCGAAGTAGTTCTGCCCTGGGTTGGCTACCCTCGGCGCACCCCGGAAGGTGTCCGACTGTAGCGGGGCTGGCTGGATGTCCTGCCGGGGGCGAAGGTCGGGCGCTTGGACCCGACTACCTTGCCGTCTGCTCATTGATTAAACCTCTGCTGCTGTGCGTAGGCGTTCACGCCGCTGGAGAAGATGTTGACGAGGGTCGCGCCGAAGCCGGGTTTACTCGGCTGGGGCACAGAGTTGATCCGGGCGATTGCCTGATCCTGCGTGGCGTCCATCTCGCCCCTCATGTAGTCCTGTGAAATCTCCAGGTTCCTGCCGACCGAAGCGCCGTAGCGGCCTTCCTGCGCGGATAGGTCCTGGAGGAGCGCATTGACAGACAGGCCGGAAACGCCCGCCTCCCCTGCGGCTGTTCTTGCCGTGGATCGAGCGGCCTGACCCTCCAGGGCCACGTCCTGCGTCGTCTGTGCTGCGGCCTCGCCTTCCTGCTGGATGCGAAGCTGTTGTGATGCGTATTGATTGACTGCTGCGCGCTGTGAAGCCTCGCGGTTCGCCTCGAATTGGGCCTGTTGGTGCTCGTACTGGGACATCTGCCCCATGTAACCGACCACGCCCTGGGCGATCCCCGCTACTAGGCTTAGCGCGGCGACTGGAATGCACATTCGTTATATCGTCTCTCTTGTTCGGATGATCTGGAGGAAGGGCTTGCCCCTCCATCCCCAGCGTTCGACACGCTTGATGATCTTGAAGCCCAGCCACTTCACCCATTTCAGGTGGAGTTCATTGCGCTCGTCCACGTAGTTCCCAAGGATGGGATACTGCTCTTGGAGGCGCTCCAGGATTGCCCTGGAAGCTCGGAGGAAGCGCATCTGCGCCTTCCTGTTGTTCTCTAGTTCCTTGGTTGCGACCAGCCATACGATCCCCATGTTCGGGGTCCCGATGACCGGCTCGACGCCCAGCATGACCTGGGGTACCCCCTCGGCATCCAGGCCGACCATCGTGCCCTCCTTCTTGGCCGCGAGCGGCAGGAGGACCGTGGGAGGCACCCCGACATAATCGAGGGCCTCCCTGCGGTCGGCAGATCGGATGCGCGAAGCGATGTCCCGGCCATCCTCTGGGGTGGCTCTGCGGACTAGCTCCATTAGACGCTCCTGTTGCGGTTGACGTAGTTGGCGGTCCACGCCCCCGATACGAGTTTGCACGGGAACGGGCTGCGGTTGGTGACTTCGATCACCGTGCCCCTGGCGTTGCTCATGACGGGCACGCGGAACTCTCCATCGGACAGGGCGATCTCGCCTTCGACGTTCGCGCTGTCGCCGTCCTGCCGCCCGGTGAACTGGTACGAGTACGTCTTGCGGTTCTTCGGTGTCACATGGACCTCGAAGTGAGCCGTCTCGTTGTAGACCAGGGTCAGGTAGCGAAGCTGGATGCGCCCGCCTGTGCGGATCGTGATGCCGCCGCCCGTAGCCTCCTCACGAATGAAGAACTCGGAGAAGCGGTAGAGCATCTCGTAGGGGACGCCCGCCCAGAAGTCGGTATCGGTGAGGTCGCCGCGAACCGTCACTTGGTCGCCGCTCACGTCCTCAACGAACACATGCCGCCCATCAGCCGAGGCCACCTCGATCTCATCAGCCTCGTAGGGAAGCGTGAAGGTCGAAGTATCCTCCTCCTCGTCATAGCTGACAGAGCCGAGGTCGTCGCTGTGGACCCTGCGGTCCAGGAGGGTGGCGTATTCGCCTTCGGGGTCGGTGTAGGCCGGGTCGATGGGAATGCGTTCGAGGGCAGTCTGGCCGTCCTCGTAGCGAACCAGCATGAACATCTCGGAGTTCACGATGTCCACGTTGAGGATCGTTGATCCCTCCTCGATCTCCCACTTGCTCCAGGAGGACTGTAGCTTCTGCCGGTCGTCCCAGTAGTAGACGTAGATGTAGATGGTCCGAGGCTCCTCGCTGGAGACCGCCGCTAGGACGCTCTCGGACGCGGAGGTGGTGACCTTGAAGATACCCGTGGGGACATACGACGGGGCGTGCCCGGTGATGTCGTTGGTGTCGTAGGTGCCAGCCATGTCGTCCATCAGGAAATACTCGTGGAAGGACGAATGGTCGCCACGGTCGGCGGCGAAGTAGATGTAGCGCCCCGACGACACGGGCTTGGCCGTGGTGGAACTCTCGAACTCCGTTGTGGGGTCGATGGAGACCGTCCTGGGTGATAGGAGGTTGTCGGCCTCCAGGGCGAACTGCGTCTGGTCCGAGAAGAGGAACAGGTCGTTTGCCCAGGGAACCGCGAAGTTGAGGATCGACACCTTGTCGTGGGTGGTGTCCACGTCGATGGGGTCATCGTCCAGGATTTGTAGGGCCGTCGTCCTCCAGAAGTTGAAGAAGTCCCCTGCCCTGGAGGCGATGAACGTCTCGTCGGACAGGAAGCCCAGGCGGTTCTTATGGAAGGTCACGTCGGAGATGGTCCTGCCGATGAAGCTCGGCGGGGGAACGATCTCTTCGTCGCCCGATACCCTCGTGTCCCACTCCTGGGACTTGAAGGTGAACGTGCCGTCTGCCTCGGAGATGAGGGTGTGCGGCATGGTCGATGGGAGGAGCGTCGTTCGCACCCCAGGTTCGGGGCACTCGCGCCACACCTTGCCGTTGAACCGGACGAAGTAGTGGTCCATGTCGTTCTCCTGGCTCCCGAAGACCTTGATGACGAAGCCGTCTGGTCCGCTCGGGGGAAGCCGGGAGAAGTTCTGCGTCTCGTCCTTGAGCGCGTACATGGACTGCTGCGCGAAGCCGTCCTCGGTTCGGATGGTGAAGTCCGAGTTGCCGGTGATGTAGAGGACATCCTCGTACCGGGTCCATGAGAAGCCGCTGGGGAGGTTGTCCTCCAGGTTGTTCCCGAACTCGGCTGTATGGGAGGTAGGGAAGTTCACCCCGTCTGCGCCCTCTGCCAGCGCCTTGGCGATGTTGGTGGTGTCGATGGTGTCAACGTCGGTCTCGGGGTCTGTCCCCACGCCGTCGCCTGGGCGGTAGCCCGCGACCTCCACGTCATTGACGAAGATGCGATACCAGCGCCCGTAGTTGCCCGCCTTGACAGGCACGATGGCCTCAAAGGGGCGGCTCGGTTCCGTCTCGTTGGGGTCGAGCCCGGTCACGACCGACTTGTTGGTGATGAACGTGAAGTCGGCCACGGTGACGGCTCGGAAGCCATGCCGGGGGTTGCTGTTGGAAAGGTATGCCTTACCATCGGGGAAGTTGACCGTGCGCTCGTCGCCGGTGTTGGCATCGAACACGCGGAGGTCACCGTCAGCGATTACCGTGTAGTAACGCTCCTCGGTGTCCCGGTTGATGAAGTGGGTGAATGCGCTGTCGCCAACGTCCTGCTGGATCGAGCCAACGTAAATCCTCGGGGGCCTCTTCTTGAGACCCTCAACTACCGTCGAGTAGGCGTTGATCTGTTCGTCGCACTGGGTGGCTAGGCGGAGGCTGGGAGACTGTTGCGAGACCCCATTGATGAGGTTCGCAATGCTGCTGCTGATGCTTGCCATCTTAGCGGCCCGAGGAGACCCTCAAGGGGCGACCATTGCGGCGGCGAAGGATCGCTGCGGCGTGGCGGTTGCGTAGGAGGTTCGCGCCCTTGGTCCTGATCTCGGACTGGCGGAACGCGGAGCGAGCTTCCATCTCGTCATCCTTGGTGAACATATGGGTGGCCTCGTCGCCCATCACGCGATCATGGAAGATGCGCGCCGCGCGGATCGTGATGTAGTGGCGGGTGGCCTCTGGGAGGTGCTCGAAGGGCATGTTGAGGATCATGTCCACGTAGACAGGCTCCCCGATGTTGTAGGTGTGGCCGCGCCGGTCATAGAGGCGCTTGCCGCGCACCACGAGGTCACGCTCGGTGTTGGTCGTGGGCTTTATCTCGTCTGCTTCGATCACGTTGCCGGGGAGAACGATCTCGCCCGTTGAATTTGGTGTGATCCGGTAGCCCTTCTCGGTGTTCGAGTTGAGCCCTCGGGTCTGGACCTGTCGGCTGGTGGTTCGCAGGATGTTCCTGGCGATAGCGGCATCGACATTGATGTCGTCCTCCAGCGAGGATACCGGCGTCTCACCGATGGCCGACAGCATGGTGTTGATCGCCTCTCGCTCCGTAGTGGGCATGAGGGCGTCTGGATTGAACTCGATTGGTTCCTCCTGGGTGAATGATGATGAAAAAAAGGGACGCCCCCAGAGTTAACCGGGAGCGCCCCTAAAGAGGTCGTGCGTGGACCTACTCGCTAGTGATTAAGCGAGTTCGTCCGGGCGGATTTCAACCGCGCAGTCGGGACGGAGAACGCCGTGGCCGACCAGGTACTTCGCCACGATGAGCGTGCCCTGGTAAGGCATCTGGTATTCCATCTCGACACCGAGGTCCATGAGCTTGACCGTGCCAACTGCCTGTCGGTTCATGACCAGTGCGGTCACGCCCGAGAAGTCGTCGCGGTACTTCTCATGGATGTCGTCGTTGGAGGTATCGTCCTCATCAGCAAGGTTGTTCGTCTTGATGATCGGGAGGCCACCCACGGTGTAGATGGTGCCCTTGGAGATCGAACCAGCGCCGTCGTAGTCGCGGTTGATGTACGTCTTGTTCTGCGCCAGCGAGTAGAACTGCGCGGGCTTCACAAAGGCGAAGCGGTCGTTCTCGGGAACGTCCTTCTCATCGAAGTTCTGCTGGGCCGAGAACAGTGCCTCACCCAGGACATCGCTGTCGCTGTCCACGTCGGCGGCTACGATGGTCGAGCCACCGGGGAGATCGTCAACGGGGTTCTCCGAACGCGCGGCCTGTACGCCAACGCGAGCGACGTTCTTGTCGTAGTGTTGCGCAAGCGCCTCACCACACTGGAACGAGTATTCCGAACGCACGTCGTAGTGGTTCATGGCCTCGTCCACGTCCGCGATGAAGACATCCGCAATGAGCTTGTCGTCAATGGTGATGACCTGCTCGTTGTGGTTGACGGACTGGCCGTCGATCTTCGTGCCGGGGGTGTGGTTCCGAGTACCGATGCGGCCAGTTGCCGGGAACTGGGCCGACTTACCGTGGGCGATCTGACGCACACGATGGCGCTCTGCGAACGCGGTCTTGCGGCGGAACGCCGTCATTACTTCGCCGCCGAACACCTTGAGGAAGAGTTCGCGGTCGCCGCCCTCGGCATTGATCTGACCGGAGCGGGAAACCAAAAAGTCTGGCATGTGTATAATCCTGTTGTCTGGGTTGTGGTTTCTTGTTCTCCGTAGTCAGACATCAGAAACAACGAGATTGTCCTCCGGCCACTGGACGCATCCAGTAGTAGAAGGGTCAGGTATTTCACGTTGTCATCTTACGGTGGGGTCACCCCCTAAGGAGGGGTGTGATCTTCCCTTTTCCAGACAAGGAATTGCCTATCAGTTTTGCTTTTTGATAGGCACGTTGGTCGGCGCGGCAGGACTTGAACCTACAACCTCCCCATTATCGGTGGGGTGCTCTACCAGTTGAGCTACGCGCCTCCAGGACCGTTAAAGCAGCGATCAGTGTTCACGCAGGCATCCTGGGATAAGAGGGCCGTGGTTTGCATTGCAGGGACCACAGCCATGTCAGTCTGCGAGGCTGTCGTAGAAGGCGATCAGGCGTTGACCGCATTCCGACTTCTCTGCCTCGGATTGCTTGAGGGCCGCGATCAGGTGGATCACGTCGGCTCTCGTCAGTTCTCCATCGGGCGGTGCCGGGACGGCCTCTTTGAAGCACGTTCGGATGTCCGAGGGGATTTCGGGATAGGTGGCCTCGACCAGCCTACTCCCAGAGCTTGCGCAACTCGTCAGTATCGTCACTGTCAAGGCACATGCGATTATCTTCCAGAGAGGCGACATAGCTTGTCAGTCCTCCTACACGGTTGTTGAGTGCGGTGAGCCGCTCCTGGGCGTCTTCGGCGCGCTGGGCATCCTGTGCCCTAGCCTCGGCCTCACGGGCGATCCGTCTGTCCCGCACCTCGATCTCTGTTTGTAGGGTCTCGACCTGTCGCTCGTTGCGTTCGTCGGAAACCCCTTTGGCGTAGATCGCCCAGACCGCGCCGAGGGCGGCAATCACGGCGATCCCATAGGGTAGGAACCGCAATAGAATTGCTGGTAGCATCTAGCGTTTTCCTCCTGTGATCTTGTTGAGGACCCTTCGGTAATCTAGGTGGCCGATCCCGGTGTAGACGCCATACAGGGTGCCCACGAGGCCGAACCCGGAAGCCACAACTGTGGTGGCTTGGTCGGTCCAGATGGACAGGTAAATGGCGATCCAGACGAGGACCATGTTGATAGCCAGCCAGACCTTCGAGGTCCTACGCTTGCTTCTACGTTCTTCGGCCATTGGTGAAGCCGTCGATGTTCCCGAAGGTGTCGCTGGGTACGTCGAACGAGGGACACGCCTTGCCGGGGTCGAACTCGTTATGGCCCGCGATCCGCACGATGCTCGGGAAACGCTCGGTGAGGTCCTGGAGTAGCCCACGGATGGAACTGACCTGGGCCTCTGTGCGGGTGTCCTGCGCGATGTTCACGTCGTTAGCATCCACGCCGCCAACGTAGCAGATATGGATGTTGTCGCGGTTGTGTCCGTAGACGCCAGCGCCTTCTTGGGAGAGGGGTCGGCCCTCTTCGATGGTGCCGTCCAGGTAGCCGACAAAGTGGTAGCCGATGTCTCGCCAGCCGTTGTCGTTCACATGCCAGTCGCGGATGTCTGCGACGGTGTGCTCACGACCACCGGGCGTGGCCGAACAGTGGATGGTGATGGTTGTTGGGTTCTGGATGGTGTCTCCTTGGGAGCGGCCCCGAGGAGGGGACCGATCTGGCCGGCCCTTCCCTCAACTCGGGGTCTTACGCTGTCTTAAAGGTTCTTGGAGTTGGCGAGCTTCTTCTCGACCTGGGCGCGGAACGCCGGGTCGGAATGGTACTTCTCGTTGTCCATGTCGCGGCTCACCTCGTCCCACGATCCGTAGGTGTCGCCGGAAGTGGCTTGACCTTCGCCGCCGAGGCGCTTGCTCGGAGGCTTACCGTTCGCTGCCTCATACTTGCCCTTGAGGGCGTCGATGGCGAACAGGACGGTGTTCATGTCGCCGCTCTCGAACTGCTTGTTGACCGTCTCCATCTCCTTGTCGGAGAGGTTCTTGCCAGCCCATTCGAGGACTTCCGTCTGCTGCTCCTCGCCGCCGAATGCGTTCTGGATGGTCGAGGTCTGCCGCTCGTTCATGGCCTTGGCACCTTCGATGTAGGTGTCCACCAGGAACTCGGGCACGTCGAACATCTCCAGGATTTTCTCCCGGCTCTCCTCGGAAATCTCACCGGTCTCGGCAAGCTCCTTGGTGTAGTCCTGGAGGTCCTCCTCTGTGATCTCGCTGGCCTTCGGCTTGTCGTCCTTGTCGGACTTGTCGTCGCCGTCAGCGTCCTCGCCATCCTCCCCATCCTCGGCGTCGTCGGCCTTGCCGTTCTTCTTGAGTTCGGCAAGCTCCTGCTGCGCCTTGGTCAGGGCAGACTGCTGCTCCTGATAGGACTTGGCGAGGTCTTCGGGGCTCTTGAAGTTCTCGGGGAGCCACTCGGGGCGGTCGCCGGTGTCGTCGGACTGCTGCTGCTGGTCTCCCTGCTGCTCTTGTCCGTCGCCCTGGGACTGCTCGTCGGAGGCGGTCTCTTCGCCGTCAAAGGTCTTGGCCATCTCGGCGTCGTTGGGACCCTCTTTCGGGGTGCCTTCGGATGTGAACGTGATGTGGTCAGCCATTAGTAGCTGATGACCTTGATGCGCTTGTTCTCGCTGGTGACCTTGCCGCGCTTCGGTGCAGCCTTCTTCGGCTTGGTGGACCGCTTGCGCTTCGTCACCTTAGGGGTCTCTTCCGTCTGCTCGACGGGAGTGCTCTGTTCGTCGCTCATGCTTCTTGCTGTGCTGCTCTCTCTGTTTCTGCCTGTTGCTTCATTCCCTCCTTGGCCATGCCGCCGCCCTGCTGGATAAGCTGGGGGAGCATCTCCTGGAGCATCTGCATCATCTGCTGCTGCTGGCCTTGCTGGCCCTGCTGCTCCTGATTGATGACGAGGTGGCGGGCGTCGATGTTGAGCGCCGCTGCTCGCTGCTTGAAATACTCGGGCAGGTTGATCGTCTCTGCGATCTGCTCGGGCGGGAGGTACTGCGCCGCCGTGCCGATGAGGTTGTCCAGGGACGCGAGCGAGTGGGCTCGGCCAAGGGCCTCAATGCCGGTGACGATGACGGGCTTAACGTCCGCTTCCTTCGGTAGGGCGGGGACGCGCTTGGCCCTCTCCATGCGCTTCTCGTAGAGGCGCACGACTGGTAGCTGGAACTCGATAGCCAGGAGCGAATAGACGCCACCCAGGGCATCATCCAGTTCCTCGGTGAGACGCCTGATCTCCTCGGCGGTGACGCGCTCGGCGTTCCGCTGGACAGACTGGTGCATCATGAAGGCCAGGGACAGCCGCTGTGTGATGTCCTGGATCATTTGCAGCGCAACCTGGAGGTCGGCTTGCTTCTCTACCTGGAGGGCTCTGACCTCTTCGGGCTGGCCTTCGACAAACGCGCCGTTCTCGGCCTCTTCCAACTCCTGGACAGACACGCTGCCATTGGGGTTGACGAGGAAGATGAGACGGGAGCTTGCTGCTGCCCCTTCGAGGACGGCCTCCATGAGACCTTCGAGCGACAGTAGGTCGCCAATGAACTCCTCGATCAGGCCGCGCCCGTAGTCCTCGTTCTCCAGCGAAGTGAAGCGGAGGGGGACGTAGGGGTTAAGCTCGGGGCGGTGGGTGCCCTCGGAGCCCTTAACGACCGTATCCTCAACCTGCTGGTACTCCTCGATCTTCCCGTTTTCGTTGAGGAAGAAGTGGGTGTAGAGGTCGAACTTGTCTTCGTCCTTGATGTCCTTCCCGGCGTAATTGTCCGAGGTCTTAATTGCCTCTTGGACCTCCTCGGGCAGTGCGGTGTAGGCGATCTTCTCTTTGATGACGCCTTCTAGCAGGTTGCCGGTGGGGTCTCTGGCAATGACGTAGCTATCCAGTCGGTAGCCGCGTGGGATCGCCTTGGGATCGGTGGGAACGTACAGGAGGTAGTTGCCGGAAACGACAAGCTGCCTAACGCTCTCAAACGCAAGGGGCCGGAACTTGGAGTTTTCCATCTCCGTCTTGACGGCCCGTGCGCGCCGGTCGAGTGCCTCGTCAAACTCACCGCGTGTACCCTGCTGCTCGGAAAGCTGGTCGATGGTGAAGTCATCAATCTGGTACTTGAAGCACGGTGCGTTCGGCGGGTAGAGCGCGAGGAGGAGCTTCGATGAGATCGTCCTGACGCCCCTGGAGCCAATCGACTGTTGGGGGGTTTCAAATTCGCTGCTTCCGCTATGGCCGTCCTCGGGCATCAGGGTCGGGATAGTAACCTTCGCGGCGTCTCGTGCGCGTTGAAGGAACTGGTCCCGTGACCCTGTGAGGGCGGAATACCGCTTGGCAGCCGTTCCTTGTTTCAATGTTTACCTTGGTACGTTGGTGCCCGCGCTGGACCGTCCGGTCGCTGCCGAAGGGGCACTGCGCCTCACGCGGAGACGGCCTCGGCCACGGCGGCGGCTCTCGGGCTGCTCATTGGTTCCGTAGACAGGGGGTCGCTGTGATGCGGGGGCTGGTGCTGGCGCGGGGGCCTTGTTCTCAATTTTGGGTGGGCTAGGTGGGCACACTCTATCGTTCTCCTTTGCGTTCTTGTCGTCGCTTGAGGGACTTGAGGTGGTCCACGACACGTCGGGAGCCAAGGCGAAGAAGCATCTCCCTCTCATTGGCCATGTCCTCATTGGGCAGGGCATTGGGGAATTTCTCTTCGAGGTAGTCGATCATGAAGTCGTCAACCTCGGGTGCTCGGTCGCTCTTTATCTTCACTCGCGTAGTCATCGAGTAAGACCGGGGGCTCTATTAAGTGGTGAGTAATTCATCCGCGTGTCAGCCTCTTCTCCTCTCGGATGGCGAACCACTTGATCTTGCGGATGTCGTAGAGGGGGTCGTTGCCCTCCTTCTCGCCCAGGCGGAAGCACGCCTTGAAGATGTTGCCGACCGCGAAGTTCATGTTCTTCGCCTCGATCAGGTCCTGTAGCTCGGTCGCGTCGGGTGGAAGCTGGTAGTAGTCGGTCGAGCCTCCATCGGACTTGATGGGTTCGATCTCGTCTAGGATCAGGAGGTCGGCCTTGGAGCCGGTAACGTCCCTCGCCACCTCCACTTTGTTTTCACATGATGTCGGGCATTCCCCCCGTGCCAGTAGGCAGTTGCAGGGGGAATAGTCCCTCAAGTCGGCTCCCAAAGTTTCACTTCTCCTTTCTTGAAGTCGTAGTTCTCGAATTGCAGGATGTAGGCGAGCCGCGCCTGGAGGATCGCGTCTTCCTCGGTGAGGTCGTTGCGCTCGTAGTGGCTCACGATGGCATCCCAGTAGGTGTCCATCGGGGTCTTCTTCCAGCGGGTCTCGGTCTTGCCCTTGCGCGGGCCTCTCTTGAAGGTGTGCTCGTAGGGCTCAATTCCCACGGGCTCCTCACCGCCCAGGAGTTCCTGCGCGCCCTGCATCCCGATGCCGGGGCAACCGGGGAAGTTGTCCACCACGTCGCCCGCCAGGGCTTGACAGTAGAAGTGAAGCTCGGCCTCGTCGGGAGAGACCTTGAGAAGCTCGTCGGACTTCGGGAAGAATACCTCGCCGGGGATCGTCTGGAGGTCCTTGTCCTCGGTGATGATGACCTGCCGCCACTTCTTCCACTTCGGGTGGGTGGCGGAAATGCCAATCACGTCGTCGGCCTCCAGGTTCTCGATTGCCTTCCCGTCCATGTTCTCGACGGCCCACCTGCGGAGCCAGCGGAGGATGATCGGTCGGCCAGAGGCGGGGCGGTTCCCCTTGTAGTCGGGGTAGATGTCGTGCCGGAAGGTGGTGGAAGAGTTGGACACGGCGAAGAGAACCTCATCGGCGTCGAACTCCTCCACCATCCTTTCGACGTACTTCTCGACGGCTTCACACGCTGCCGCGCGATCCGCCCAGACGGTGGAGATGTCATGTGGCTCGGGCCAGTCGATCACCTCCTCTACCGCTGCGGCGGCGGCGAACACGATGTGGTCACCGTCGATCAGTAGCCGAGTGCGCTTGCGCTTAGCCATGAAGTGCGTCGGCACCGTCCAGGATACGCTCGGTGAGGGTCTCGTTCACGGCGGCGTGGTCGGGATAGAAGAGGGTGCCCTCCTCCGTCTGGACCGTCCACTGGGCGGCACGGTTCACGAAGAACTCGGCCCAGCCGAAGGTGTTTCGGGCGGCGACGAGGATGAGACCGGCGAGCCACAGCGGGATCGCGGTGAGGAAGGTCACGAGTGCGCGGGTGCGTACAGCGTTTCGAGTGCTCATATGGTGTTTCCTTTCCAGGTTGTTACACGGTGGATACGAGACAGGACGTAGGAGACGCTCTGGGCGCTGGTGTCGAACCATTCGCCTTCGAGCCGCCTGTCGTCCAGGACCTCGTGGATGATCCGCTCGACCTCGTGGTAGCCACGAATGAAGAAGCGGATGTCTTGAAATGCGAAAGACCTGTAGGGGTCTAGGATGTTGAACTCCTGTAGTCTTTTCAGGGGGTTTTTGGACGAGCCGACCTTGCATAGACCTGGGTAGGCCCTGGAGGTCAGGACGTAGACGAAGCCGGGGGAGCTAGTGCGTTTCCGCCCAGTTAAGTCCAATGTCCGCGCTACCGCTAAGGGGGCAGCGGAAATCGTAGAAGCGTCCTGCTTCCGCGATTGACCACTCGGCGGCTTTGGCAACTGTGTCAGCGATCTCCTCTTTAACTTCGATCTGGAACTCGTCGTGGATGTTGGCTACGAACTCGTAGTGTTCGCCGGGGACAAAGCCCTGCTCCTGTAGGTGCTTGTCCAGGATCACCAGGGCGCGCTTCATGAACACCGAACCAGCCCCCTGGAGGAGGCTGTTGAGTGCTGCGTGGAGGTTGCGGATCGGAATGCGGCGACCGTCAGGTCCCTTGATCCAGCCCCTCTGCTTGCCCCGCTTCTGTACGCTGTCGATCAGCTTGGCGAGCGCCGGGAGCTTCTTGAGGAACCGCTTCTGCGTCTCCTCGCCCTTCTTGATGATGGCGTTCTTGCTGCCCGTGGCACCGGCGTTGACACCGAGGGTGAAGAACCATGCGCCGTAGATGAAGGCATAGAACCAAGTCTTTGCTGCATCTCGGATAATCCCCAGCGCCGTAGCGTTCTGGGAGTGCATGTCTGTGCCCTGCTTCTTGTCCCCGTTGAGGACCGTCTCGATGTAGGCACCGTTGTCCCAGCGGGCCATGTAGCCAGCCAGACAGCGAAGCTCCAGGGCGTCAGCATCACAACCGACGATCCGGCGTCCCTTGGGAGCCGTGAAGAGTTCGCGGCATTCCTTCCCGTAGGGGAGCTTCTCGCCGGTCCTCTTGTCGTAGATGCCGGGGACGTTCGCCACACCGTAGTGCGTCATGCGGCCCGTAACGGCCCCATTGGTGTTGGCCCCTGCGGGGAGCCGACCATCGGAGCGCATGTTCTTGAGCCACGCCTTGTTGCCCTCGGAGACTTGGCCGAGGCGCTTCTGGACGGTGTAGTATTCCGCCACCAGCTTGGCTTCCGGCCAGGGGAGCTTCTCCAGGACCTCTTCCGAGACCTTGGGTGCGCCCCCATCGGTAAGCTCAACGGGCTTCCAGTTGCGGTAGGTGGTGAGCCGGTCGGCCACCTCGTCCCTGCTGCCGGGGTTGAAGGGGGCCAGCTTGACCTTGGTGTATTGGCCGTGGGTGATGCGGGTGGGGTTGCCGTCCGCGTCCTTGACCGTACCGATGATCTCCTCGCCGCCCGTGTAGTGGCACTTAGGTGGGCCGACGTAGGGCTTGAGTTCCTTGCCGGTCTTCTCGGAGAAGCGCCGCACGGTGATGTCGGGGAAGTCCGTCATCTTGACGGAGCGGGACTTCTTTGGACGCTCGCGGCCCTTCTTACGGAACCACGGGGGGAACACCTCCTGTAGCTCCTCCTCGATCTCGGCCCTGCGGCCTACAAGGTGGGCAACCAGTGAACCGGCCTTCTCCTGGTCGATCAGGAAGCCGTGTTGCTCCTGCCTCCAGATGATCTCGGCAACGTCGTGCTCCATCTGAATGGCGTCCATCCCCGGCTTGGGGTGGAAGTCCAGGGGGTCGAGCCCCCACTTCTCGAACTCGGAACAGAGCTTTCTCCAGGTGGCCTCGGTGACCTCCACGTCGGTGACGCAGTAGTCCTGCATCTCCTGGCTCCAGGTGCCCCAGACGTACTGGACAAGCTCGTCGCCCTTGAGGCCCTTGAGCTTTCCTTCGGCCTTCTTGGCGTTCCCATAGTCGCCCTTCCAGAGCCCCAGGCGGTAGCCCCAGGCTTCCAGGCTGTGGCGACCGTAGAACTGCTTCGGTATCCACTCGACGCCCTTCTTCCGCTTCTTCGCCTCGACCTTGTTGTCCGTCGCCCACATATCGGAGTAGGCGAGGTTGGACATGGTGAGGGTGTCGCGGACGTGGGCCTTCGGTTTGAACCAGGGGTAGACCTTCTGGAGCGCCGGGATGTCGAACCGGATGATGTTGTGGCCGATGATGAGGTCGGCCTCTTGGAGCTTTTTGACGCCAGCTTCGATACCGTTCTTGGTCCCGGCATGGATGGGCATGATGAGCCCGTCGTCTTCGTCGTCGTCGTGGTAGCTACCCACCTCCCCTGTGTCGGGGTCCTTGATGACAAGCGAGTGGACGACCGTCAGTTGGTCGAGGAGGCCGTCCGTTTCGATGTCGAAGATGAGTGTCTTGATTGGCAGACCTCATAGATAGCGAGGACCACCTCCTTCCACCGTGAGGCGTCCAGGGTGATCGTCGCGAGTTTCGTTTTGAGGATCAGATTGCCTCCGTCAGTGGAGACGTTTAGATAGCCCTCGTCGGGGTGGATTACTGGCATTCAGGGACGTACTCCGTCACAAGGTCTCCCTTGAGCACCAGCCACTTGTCCGTCAGCCCGCCGTTGGAGCGGATCATGCTGCGAATGTGGACGGGGTACTCGGAGAGAAGTGCGTTGGTGCCGCTGTCGCGGTATTCGACAACGCCGTCCATTGGCTCGCGGAACGGCGCATGGAACCAGAACTCTGCGCCCTCTCGGGCACATACGCGGTCCAGGTCGAGGAACAGGGTGCAAGCGGACATGCAGGAACCGTGGAACTCCACCTTGGTCCCAGCCTGTCGCCACTTCTCGCGGGTCTGGATGAACTCCTGTACGAGACCGCCGCCGTTGTCCTTGATGATTACGCGGTCGGGCGGTGGCGCGGGGTTTGCATTGCTCTCGGGCATCGTCCCCGCTGCGATAGCTGCGACCATCCCGGCTGCTGCTAGAAAGCCAGCGATGGGCCAGACAGCATCAAAACGGGATTTCATCGGCGTCATCGTCAATAGGATCGAAGCCATGATCGTTCTCCTTCTGGTTGGGGTCGTAGTCGGGCTTCTCAAAGAGCCGCCCGGTGGCGGGATCGAAGCCCATGTAGATGACCTCGCCAGTGGCTTGGCCGGTGTAGCGGTCCTTGAGGACGCGGAAGGTTGTCGTCTTGCTCTCCTCCTCATCCTCGGCGTGTTGGTCACGCTCCAGGCCGAACATGAAGAACGACCAGAAGCCGATGGACCGGGAGCCCTTGAAGTGCCGGATCATTACGCGGCCTCCTTCCTCGTGGGGCTTGCCCTCGGGTGTCGTGAGGTGGCTGACGAAGTGGATGATGATGTCGAGTTCCTGGGCTAACCCCGCCATCTCCTTCATGATCTGCTCAATGCTCTCCCGCTCGTTGGCCGTGTCGGCCATCGCGGTGAGGTGGTCGAGGTAGAAGATGCGGATGCCCTGGGTTGCGGCCATGAAGCGGATATGCCCCTTCACGATCTCCCAGTCGGTCTGACCGAAGTTGTCGTAGAAGGTGACCTTTCCCTTGAGCCCCTCACAGGCGTCGAGAAGCTCCTCCTTCGTCCAGAGGGGGTCGCCCTCCTTCGGGTTGGGAACGTGGAACATCTTACCGGCCATCTTCCCGGCGACACGCTTGGCGGTCTCGACGGGCTTCTGCTCCAGGTAGATCGCGCCAACGTGGTGGCCCTGTTCTATGTCGAACATCATCTGCTGCGTCATAAGGTCGGTCTTGCCGATCCCCGTGCCCGCGCCGATGGCGTAGACCTCTCCCCAGCGCCGACCGTAGGTCAGGTTGGTGAGCGTCTGGAGGAACCAGGGTATGCCCCACTCGACCGGCTTGGTGACCTCGGACATGATGTCGTCAATGGACACGAGACCGTCTGGGCGCTGCTCCTTGGCTCCCCAGATGGCGTCGATGATGCCCTTGGAGTTCCCCGCCATGAGCATCTCGTTGGGGTCCTTCTCGGGAAGAGAGGCCACCTTGAGCTTGCCCGGTGTGAGGGGCAGAGAGAGGCAGTCCTGGACCGCCGCTTGGCCGCTGTCGTCCATGTCGAACATGAGGATCACTTCCTCGAACCGTTCGAGCCAGTCGATATGGGCCATCAAGGCTTTCTTCGCGCCATCGTCGCCGTTCGGGACCGAGACCACGGGCCACTTGTGCCCTTGCGCCTGGGATACAGACATGGCGTCCATCTCGCCTGTCACCACGACCAGCTTCTTGCCGCTGTCGCGCCATAGGTGCTGGCCAAAGAGCGGCTTGGAACGCTTGCCGGGGCCGACAAACCGCATGTCCCTCTTGGAACGCGGCCTGATCTTCTGGGCGATGATCTGTTTGGTGTCGGGGTCGCGGTAGTTGAAGACGCGGACTGTCTCGCCTTTGAACTCGGAGCGGGTGAAGCCCCACTTCTTGGCGGTCTCCTCGGTGATCTTCCGGCTGCGCCAGCCCGAGGTCTCCCCTATAGGGATGAGCTTGTCGCTCTTTTTCTGGGACTTGGCGTCCTGGGTAGTCTGTTCGATTGTCTCGCCGTCTCCCTTCTCGTAATACTCGCAGCCCATGCCGAAGCAGTAGGCGTGGCCGTCCGAGTAGCGGGCTAGGTTGTCCCTAGACCCGCACCCTGGACATGGTTCTTTCCCGACGAACTCACTGTCGTCTTCGGGGGTGTGCATTAGGCTTCGAGGAGGTCCTCGATCTTGCGCGCAACGCGGTCGGCGCGCGCCGCCTCTTCGATAGCGTTACCGCTTTCCTTGGTGAGGGCGTTGGCCTCCTCGGCCAGGGCGTCGGCGCGGTAGCTCTGGGCGTCGGAATGCGCGCGGAGCTTGGTGGCCATCTTCTTGAGGCCCTTGGTGATTTTCTCGACGGAATTGTTGTCAAACATGAATGGTGTCTCCTTGAGTGTAACGGTTGGGATCAAGCGGCAAGCTGGTAGCGGACGTAACGCTGGCCGGTGGCGTCCTTCTTGAACTGCGAGGCGATGGGCCAGCCGTTCTCCTTGAGGTCGCGGATGCGGCGCGGAAGGGCACGGCACTTGTAGAGATCGTTGGCCTCGCGACCGGAGATCGTGCCGACCGACTGGAGGTGGGCCAGGATGTCCCGCGTCATGGGTGCCGTGGGGTTCGTCGGGATGACCTCCACTTCCTTGGTCTCGAAAGGCAGCGGTATGTCATCGCCGTCCAGGACCACGAGGACCGGATACGGGTCTCCGCTGTCCACGCTATCGACAATCCCCTGCTTGCCAACAAGGTTCTCGGCGTTGGGGCCGAGGGATGCGGCGAGCTTGTCCTCAATGATGCGGACGCGGTTGCCGGGGATGATGTCAGTCTTTGCCATTGCGCTTTTTCCTCTTTGGCTTGGTCTTCGGGGTGGGTGGGTTCCAGTCCAGGAGGTCCATCGTGGCGTTCACCACGTCTGGGTGTAGCTCCTCCTGGAGCCATGCCGTTGGGATCGTCTTTGCTGCGTACTCGAACTGGTTTTTCTCACACCACTTCGCGTAGGTCGTCTTGCTCTGCTTGCTGATCCGATTGCGCGGATTGGAGAAGACGAAACGGATGTCGAGGAGCGGGTACTGGCTCGCAATCATGAGGTGCTTCTGGCGGTCAGCCGTGACGAAGCGCCCCTTGGTCTCGACAATGATCCCATTGGGCAAAATGAAGTCGGGAGTGTAGCTCCTGACCTTGGCGGGTTGTTCGTAGGAGAGCTTGTGCTCCTCGAACGTGAAGGGGATGCTCTGGGCCGACAGGTCCCCAGCGACACTCTTTTCGAGGCCGCTGCGGAACCCGTATTTCAGCCCTACGGACTTACTTGAGGCCACGATCAGAAGTCGTCGTGACCCTCATCGTCCTCATCGTCGGCGTCGTCGTTGTCATCCATGTCGTCGGAGTGCGAACCGTCGTCGGTCCAGCCACCCTCAACGGCACCGAAGCCTGGGTCCTGATCGGCACCGTCGCCGCCAGCCAGTTCGACCACCTGGACGCCCTGGATGTAGAGCGTCACGCCAACCTTGCCGGTGGAGCCCATGTAGTAGGGCTTGACGTAGGTCTTCACGCGCAGCTTGGAGCCGCCAAAGACCAGCACGTCTGTCTTCTCGCCCTGGGCATCAACGATGGGGAAGCGGCGCTTGCCCTTCTTGTTTGGGCCGCTCTTGAAACGGACGATGTAGTCGCCGGTCTCTTCGCCGTCCTCGTCCTCTTCCTCGGTCCAAGGGTAAGCCTTGTCGAGTTCGTCCAGAGCCTTCTTGAGCTTGCGCCCCTTGAGGCTCTCTTCGAGGTCGGCCTTGGTCTCCTCGTAGAAGGCGTCGATTGCCTCCTCGATCTTCTCCCGTCCGAACTCGTCAAGCTGGTCATCGTCCATGACGAGTTCCGTCTTGAAGTTCTTCTGGCCCTTGTATTCGTCGGGCTCGTTGAGGTGGTTCCACTTCGAGCGGCAGATGGGTGTGAAAAGGACGAGCATGTCATCGTCCTTCTTCTTCTTGGTCAATCGTTTCTCCTGTGTAGGTGTTTGGTCACATCTCGAAGATGTCGTAGAGGTGCTCGACGTTGTAGCCCTGGTCGATGAGAACCATCTCCAGGTCCACGGGGAGCGGGTAGCCCAGGTCCAGCGTTTGGAAGGCCAGGGCGTACTCGGGCGTCACAACCGAGATCATGATGCCCGTCTCGGGGCAGCGTTCGATCATATCCGAGCGGCATCCATACCGTGGACGAACTCCAGATACTCCTCGACGTGGGTCGGGCTGACCGCCAACTCCTTGCGGAGGTACTTGATGAGGTCCTCTGCCGATCCGACCGAGGCCAGGATGGGCCTCTGGTTGGACTGGAAGCTGGGCTCGCCGTAGACAATGAAGCCACCGTTCGGGGCCTGTTCGACCGAGAAGCGAAGTGGCTCCTCGGGGCGGGGTGATTGCTCCTTGAGTGTAGGGGTCATCGCGTAAGGACCTCCTTCATGGTTGCGGTGTCGGTGCCCATGCCCTGCCGCGTCATGTCGGCAATGGTCTGGGCGGTGTTGCGCTTGGGGTTGATCTTGCGGAAGCCCCGTGTCGGGTGGAGGTGCCGGTTCGAGGCCGCGAGGGTCTCGTTGTAGGCGTCCAGGCGGTAGCCACGGCGGCGCTCCTGCTTGAGGGCATAGCGGCGCTGGCGGCGTGCGAAAGTCTGGCTCATTCGGTACTCCTGCTGTCTCGTAGGATGACCTCGACCACTTGCTTCATGTGCTGTGTGTCCGCGAAGGAGCGGATCGTGGTCTCAAAGGTCTTCATGGTGTCTTGGATGGCTTGCTCGATGATGGGCTCTGCGGCCTCCTCGAAGCGGGCGCGGAGGGCCGACCGTAGGTGGCTGTCCAGCCCGTCGAGCATCGCTTTGTGGATGGTCTCGGCTCCTAGATGCCGACCGGCCTCCTCGGCGGCGGCGAGGGCCATTAGGGTTCCGTTCTCGCCCCTCATTCCTTGGCGACCTCCTCTAACTGCTGGATGGTGTCGTAGAGGTGAGCACCAGCCCGGTAGAAGCGATCTCGCTCCAGTTCCCTCCAGGCGTCCTCCATCGTGGCGTCGGGGCCGGACAGCTTGATGTCCACTTGGCCGAACGATGCGTTGCCGATCATGTGGATGATGCTGTCGTCGCCGTTGGGCTCGACGTAGAAGAGGAACTCTTGGCCACAGTGGTCGTGGATGTGCGCTTGGAGCTTGCTCATGGTGAGGTGTCTCCTTTCGGAACGTATTGGATGGTGGTGACCTCGCGGGCCTCGACCTCGGGAAGCTCGATCTCGTCGGTCTCAAATTCGAGGGGGCGCTCGTCCTGGTACTCGGTGGCCCCTTCGGACCATGACAGGAGGAAGAAGCGGTCACCGTGCTGGAACACGAGGTCCTTGTGGACGGACCAGCGGGTGGTATCAGCCACTCGCTCTGGACGGGCCACGGCGAAACCCTCGGGGGCCTCTCCGTAGATCAGGTCCAGTAGGTCCTGCTTGGCGAACTTCATCGCGCCACCTCATGGATCATGTAGTCCTGGATGGCGCGGAACTCGGAGTGCCGTTCCCCTTCGGAGGCCATGAGGTTCTTCGTCACGGCCATGACATCTTGTGCCTCGATGCGGTGGTGCTTGCACAGCATCAGGAAGAGTGCGGCGGTCCCGACAAGCTGGCTTGCGGGCTGTAGGTCCTGCGCCCTGTCGAGGAGCGTGAAGGCTCCACGGGCGGCGACCTTGGGGTCAATGTTGTTGATCTTGTCTCGATTAATCGAGGACATCGAATGGCTCCCTTGAGAGTGCGTAGGTAATAAGGATGAGGGCTGCGACCGGGGCCGCAACCATTACGACAGTGGAGGCATCCATGCCTAGAAGCCCCTCGTGAAGCGGCGGCGCTTGGCGTCCACAGCGTCCTCGCCGGGAAGGCGGAAGTTAGGAAGCTGGACGAGCAGTTCGAGTTCGGTGTGGGTGGTCAGACAGAGGCGCTTGGTGAGCCAGTCGGTCTGCTCCCAGCCCTTGAAGAAGGTCGCCTTCTCGAAGGTGAGCGTGTAGGGCACCTCACCATAGAGGCCGTATGGGAACGCCTCCATCCGAGGCATCACGGCGAACTCCAGGATGCGTGCAAACTCGGGGCTCTCGGGGATGTCCCGCTCGGAGAAGTGGCCGAGGAGCCGGTCGGGGTTCTGGTGGTCGTAGACGTTGATAAGTCGTTCGTTCATTCGTTCCTCCAGTGTAGGTATTTGGTCAATGAGAAGCGCGGCGGGCGCGGCGGCGGTTACCTGGGAGGGGCTTGCCTCGGCGGCGTTGGAAGTAGCCCTTCTGGCGGAGCGCCTCGATCACCATGCGGCGTACCGTCTGGCGCTGGCTTCGGTTCATCTCCACGAAGTCGAAGGTCGTTGTGCCTTCGTCCTCCTGGATCGTCATGTCCCAGTAGGACGAGCCTCGGCGGATCGTGATTTCCAAGGTGTTCTCCTTATCGGTTGATGAGTTTGTGGAGGTGGGCGGCGGCGGGCTTGCTGTACGGGTGTCGCTCCAGGTGCCCTTCGACCGCCTTGATCTTGCGCGCCGTGACGTTCGGGTCGGGACCTCGTGCGGTGCTGACCTTCTTGTGCTTGGTGCGGCCCTTCACCACTCGCGGGTGAATGCTCTGCCGGTTTCGGCTCATGCTGCTCCTCTGGGTTGGAGTTGAATGGGTTGGTTCCTCAAGTGGTGAGTAAATGCTACGCCAGTGTAACGATCACGAGAAAAAGAAGTCCGAACGCAGGACCTCTCGGATGTCGAGCGAGCCCTTGGCGGGCGTCGGCGGGACATCCCCGTGAGCCTCCTCGGGCAGCATGGCGAGCACGTCATTGCGGAAGTCCTCCAGCACGTCGTGACGCTCGTACATCTCGACAAACGCCTCGCGGATCAGGACCGAGAACCGCTGGGTGTCTGCGGCCAGGGTCCCGTAGCTGTCGTGGATCATGGCGAAGTCGGTGATGTTGTCGCCCAGTCCCTTGAGGATCGTGAGGACCATTGCGGAGGCGTCGAGCGAGTGGACGAAGTTCGGGGCAATCGCCAGAGCTTGCTTGCTCTCCTTGAGGGTGTCCGTCTGCTCCTGGTAGGAGAGCGTCGTGACCGAGCCGAACAGTTGCGTCCTGACCCGGCGCGGCTCCATGTCCACATAGTGCTGCTTCGCGCGGAAGCCGCTGGGGGTGGTCCACTCGACGGTCAGGTCGTGCTTGGCCATCACGCGGGCCACCTTCTGGAGCCACGACATGGCGAGGCGCGCGGCCTCGATCTTGACGCCCATGCCTTCCCAGACCTTCTTGGACAGGTAGATCATCGCGCCCCGGTAGTCGTCACCGAACGGATCATCACTGCCCATCTTCTCCCGCACTGCCTCCTCGACATACTCACGGCAGGACGAGAAGGTGCCGCCATAGGGCAGGACCATGACGGGGCGCTTGGTGACCTTCCGGTCGATCCCAAGCTGGAGGAAGGTGCCAGCCATAAGCTGGTGCTTGGGGTCCTCTCCCCCTTCCCTCGCCTCACGCTGGAGCGCGTCCGTCACCCAGTCGGCCACGGTCTGGTAGATGTCGGCAGGGGTATCGGAAGGTCGGAGGTTGACAGCCGCCCCTCCCACGGGATCACGCAGCATGGCGCTGTAGTGTTGAAGGCCGTTGCAGGTGCCGTCGAGGGCAATAGGTAGCGAGGACCGAAAAGCCAGTCCCTCACGCTTATATCCCGCCCACTCGAAGCAGAAGGCGAGGAAGGAGAACGGCTTGTCGGCTTGGTGCCACCAGTCGAACTTGATGGGGTCCTCGGCGCACCAGAGGATTTCCTCCTCGTGCTCGTAGACCCACTGCATCCGGTCGTCCAAGGATACCTTATCCTCGCCATATGTATTAGCGCCGTGAATGGCCAGCCAACGGACTGCATCGTAGTCTCCCAGGGGTTTGCCGTGCGCGAAGGTGAGCAACGACCGTGAGAAGTCGGAGCCCTGCGGATTGAGGTTGCCGGTCGAGGGATACACGCGGCCCCGGAAGTCCAGGTAGTGGGGGAAGTAGAGTTCCGCGTCGTTCTCGAACCGGCGAGCGGTGTTGAGGGTCATGGCGATGTTGATGCGCCGACCGATGGACTTTGCGTTGGTGTCATGGACCTCACGCGCTGCCCTCTTCCAGTTGGCGACCTGTTCCTCGGTGCCTCCCTCGGGATACCGGGGGACCGGCAGGTTCTCCCGCTGGGGCAGACCGGGCATCGGGAGACCACGGGTCCACATGAAGTCCATTACGCGGAGGACATCCTTGTTGACGGCCCAGGGCGTCTCCTGAATGGCGCTGACGGCATCGAACACGTCGCCCATCGTGCCGGGGTCATCCTTGAAGGACGCACGGTTGTCATGGCGGGGCTGGACGAGGGCCTGGGAGGGCATCACGTCGGTGTGGTAGACGTGCTGGTGCATCCGGTCCCAAGGCTTCGGAGGGACCACGCAGGGCAACGTGGTGGGGCGTAGGGCCTCACCGATCTCGTTCCTGCCCTCGATCCACTCCATCAGTTCCTCGGTCGGGGTGATGGCAAGCTCCTGCCCCTTGCGTCCCTTGGCGGGGCGCTTGGCGATCTTCACGAAGCCGGTCACGTCGGTGAACAGTTCGATCAGCTTGAGGCCAACGATCATCGTCTCGTTCTTGGTCCAGTGGTCGAAGCCCTCCACCTCGAACTTGTTCATGGAGTAGACCAGTACCTTGCGGCGGCGCTTCCAGTCGGCGGCGTTCTTCTTGGCGGTCTCGTCCACCTTGTCGAACAGGTAGGGCTTCTCGGCAGCGAAGTGCTGGAACCGGGCCTCGTCCATCACGGCCTGTCCCACTCGGATGGCTGCGTTGTTGATCGTGTCGGACCTGTAGAGCCTCGACAGGATGATCTTGGTGGCGACGTAGGCCACGCCTCGGGGGTCCATGAACTCGATACGCTTGGCAGCGCGGGACCTGCGGCCTCGACCAGCGGCGAGGGCCTCGTTCTTCCATCCCCTGATTGCGTCGGCTAGGGGCTCGACCGCCATCTTGGTCAGGGTGATGCCGGGATAGGTCTCATCCCACTTGTCCTTGGACTTGGAGCGGTCGTAGTGGGAGCGGTAGCGTTCCGCCCCCAGGTTCACCATGTCCAGTTCGATCTCCTCCTGTCTCTCAAGTAGCTCCTTGTTGGTGTCGAGCATTCAGTGCCTCCTTCGCATACGAAAAGAGGCCCCCCTACTGGGAGGCCCCCGTTATACAGTGGTGAGTAATTATTGGTGGTGGGTGTCGGCTAGAGGTTGGGGTCCCAGATGAGACGCACGGCCCCCACGACGATCAGGCTGGTGATGACGCCGACCGTGACGGCCACGGGCCACTCATACCCAAGCCACCCTGCGAACATGCCGGTGGCCTGGAAGGGGATGAGGGCGAGGAAGAGGTAGTTCGGGTTCATGATGTCCTCCTTAGCATCTCTCCATAGGGGGGCACTTAGGGCGGGTCGTTGTCAACCGGGGGTGGTCGCTTCGAGCCTCCTTTGCATCTCCTCCTGCAACTGATCCATCGCACGTCGAAGTTCTGCGAGGCGACGAAGGTCAGCCATGAACTGCTCGTAGCTTGCATATGGTTTCATCCGTATCTCCTGACGATCTCCCACATCTCCCACAGAAAATTCCCACATTCGGGCCTCCCACCGTATCTCGTTACACTGGTGGAGCGATCCCGATTGACATGAAAAAGGCCCCGCAATCGCTTGGATCACAGGGCCTTGGGGGAGTAGTTGCGGGTGTGTATCTAGTGTGGACGGGAACCTAAATCCTGCGTGTCTACCAATTCCACCACACCCGCCTCTTGGGCAATCCAGCCCATGAAAGCGGCGGTTCTATATCACCAGCATGCGGGCGATCAAAGCCTTTGTGCCGTCCGGACCGCCTTTTTTTGGCGAATTCCCGGTGCCGGCTTCAATTCAGTACCACGGTTCTTCGTAAAGCAGGCGTCCATCATCATGAAACGAGCGGATCTGAGCGGTCCCTGAAGCCGAGACCGCCACGCGCATGACGAAGTCGCGCTCCATCATGCCCTCCTCGATGGCCAGCCCCTCGCCTTCCGGAACGTAATAGCGCTCGATGCCGTAATCGACGAAAAAGCCGTGCTGGCGCCCGGCAGCCCAGGAGCGGACCATTCCCCTGACATCGACTTCCTCGGGGCCCTTTTCGGCTTCCGGCGGATGGTCGAGCCGCGCGGCGACGGGCTGATGGAACCCATCGGCGTCCGGCGCAAGCCTGACGTAGATCGTACGGTCCCCCTGCTCCTCGTCGCCGTCATAAGCGGACTGGATCAGCTCAGCGGGCAGCACCGAGATGCCATAGCTGAGAACCACATAATCGCCGCGCAACAAGTCGCGGGGATCGACCGGCTCGGTCTTCAGCAATATCTCGGTTCCGTCGCGCAGGATCGCCGCGCGACCGGTGATCATGGTCACCAGGAAACCGATCTGGACGAGCGCGACCGCGATGGCTGCGACAAGAAGATAACGCCGGTTGTTCATGTCGCGGCCTCCCCGCTGGACGGGTGTACCCATCTGGCCTCGAAACGCCTGATGCCCCAGGCCAGCGCGCCCAGGCTGAGCCCGGCAAACAATAGCACAATCGCCGTATCGATCATTGTTCCGAGCAGCGCCACATAGACGTAGCAGAGCTCGATGGCGAAGGCCGCGTAGGCGATCCAGCGCAGCGGCCGGTCATGGCGGCCCGCAAGCACGAGGATGGCGGCGAGGCCTGCCAGCGTCACCAGAACGAACAGGAAGAACAAGGCCTCATCGGCATAGAGCACGTGGATCATCAGCATGGCCGACAGGAAATGAACGAGGCCATGCACGGCGGTCTTGCCATCCAGGCCGAGCAGCCGGACGGCGACAGGAGTGTAGACCCGTGCGGCGATGAGCGCGCCGGCCAGGACCAGCACGAGCAGCGGCATCACCAGGGTCTCTTGATTGAAGAAGATCACCCAGGTGAAGAAGACCAGCACGAGCGAGAGAAGATGCCTGGCGGGCGGCGCATCCGTCCAAAAGGAAACGAGCCAGACGCCGCCGGCAAGCGCCAGCCACCAGTAGGGTATCTCCGGCCGGAAGACGCCGAAATCGATCGACATGGCGAGCCAGACCGCGCTCAGGATCACGGCCCCGATCGTCAGGGTGGGCGAGCGCAGCAACACCGCCGCGAGTACGCTACCGAAGAACCAGGTGAGGATCGCATCGGCTTCTTCGCCGGAGAGGTGATACATCTGGGCAATGAGGGCGATCGACCCGCCGAAGGCGATGGCCGCCAGGAGATAGGCGGCTTCGCCGAAGGCCCCATGGCCGCGCAGTTTCAAGACCGCGCCACCGACATAACCGACGAGGATCAGGGTCAACAGGAGCGCGACCCTCAGGAGGCGCGGCATCGCTTCCCAATTGGCCGCAACGAGCAGCAGCAGCGCCGCGCCGAGCAGGATCGCGGCCATCATCGAAAAGACCGTCGTGAAGCTGATGCGCGAGACTGCCTTCGCATCGACATCGGTCGTGAGGCGCGTTGCCGTCGCGGCATCGATCAGGCCTTCGCCCGTCCAACGCTCGATGTCCTTCTTCAACCGTTCGGCGTAGCGCGCCATTGGGCCCCATTTCCCCGCATTCCAAAGAGCATGCTGGTTGCGTGAATCAGTCGCAATTGTGGCCGTCCTACCACCCTGCCGATTGCCGACACAGATTTGCCATTGTGCATTGCACAAAACGCATTGGTGCTATGCAAACTCAAAGCTTCAAGATGGCGATTATCGCGCCTATATCCCGATCACAAGACAGACACGAACGCATAAACGAGCAAGAAAAATGAACCTGATCCGCAACTATCGCAACTGGCGCCGCTACCGCGAGACCGTGACCGAGCTGGGCCGCCTGTCCAACCGCGAACTCAACGACCTTGGCATCAACCGTGGGGATATCCCCTTCGTCGCCCGGAAGTCGATCTAATTCAGCTTCGGCAGGGCCTACCTCCTCCCAGGCCCCGTCAAGAAAGATCGGCGACTACCTCCTCCCAGTCGTCGATCATCCAAACGACACCCGCCGGACCTCCTCCCCCGGCGGGTGTTGTGATTCCGGGCCCAGGCAATCGCTTCTCGCGCTCCGAAATCCCGGCGCTTCGGCAACGCGGCCAAGGGCTGCAGCGAGCCCGAGGGCAAGCAGGCCCAACCTACCATCTCTGACTGGTTGACGTGCCGGCTCGCGACAAGCCGGCTGCGCGCATTGCAATGCGTGATCACGCGTTCTATCTCGACCTCATGAGCATCAAACCCGTTCACGTCATCGGCGGCGGCCTCGCCGGCTCGGAAGCTGCCTGGCAGATCGCCAAGGCCGGCGTCCCGGTCATCCTGCATGAAATGCGCCCCGTGCGCGGGACCGAGGTCCACAAGAGCGACGGCCTGGCCGAACTCGTCTGCTCGAACTCCTTCCGCTCCGATGATGCCGAAAGCAATGCCGTCGGCCTGCTGCATGCCGAGATGCGGCTGGCAGGCTCGCTGATCATGTCGAGCGGCGATGCCAACCAGGTGCCGGCCGGCGGGGCGCTGGCGGTCGACCGCGAGGCATTTTCCGCCGCCGTCACGCGCCAGATCGAGGCGCATCCGCTGATCTCGATCGAGCGCGAGGAAGTCGGCGGCCTTCCGCCCGAGGCGTGGGACCAGGCGATCATCGCCACCGGCCCGCTCACCGCGCCTTCGCTGGCCGAAGCGATCGCGCAGGCGACCAGCGCGGACGCGCTGGCCTTTTTCGATGCCATCGCGCCGATCGTTCATTTCGACACGATCGACATGAATGTGGCCTGGTTCCAGTCGCGCTACGACAAGGTCGGGCCCGGCGGCACGGGCAAGGACTACATCAACTGCCCGATGGACAAGGCGCAGTACGAGACCTTAGTCGCCGCCCTCGTCGCCGGTGACAAGACCGCCTTCCGCGAATGGGAAGGCACGCCCTATTTCGACGGCTGCCTGCCGATCGAGATCATGGCGGAACGCGGACCGGAAACGCTTCGCCACGGCCCGATGAAGCCGATGGGTCTCACCAACGCGCATAATCCGTCAGTGAAGGCTTACGCAGTCGTCCAGCTGCGGCAGGATAATGCGCTGGGCACGCTCTACAACATGGTCGGCTTCCAGACGAAGCTCAAATATGCCGAGCAGGTGCGCATCTTCCGCAGCATTCCGGGGCTGGAGAATGCCGATTTCGCAAGGCTGGGCGGCCTGCACCGCAACACCTACATCAATTCGCCACAGCTCCTCGACGGATCGCTTCAGCTGAAAGGGCGTGCCGGTCTGCGCTTTGCCGGCCAGATTACCGGCTGCGAGGGTTATGTGGAAAGCGCGGCCATCGGCCTGCTGGCCGGTCGCTTTGCCGCCGCCGAGCGGCTGGGGCGGACGCTGTCGCTGCCGCCGGCGACCACGGCCTTCGGCGCGTTGCTGGGCCACATTACGGGCGGGCATCTGGCCGCTGACGACGAGCCAGGCAAACGCTCCTTCCAGCCCATGAACATCAATTTCGGCCTGTTCCCGCCACTCGAGCCGGGCACGCAGATCAAGCCGGACGGCTGGGAAGGCCGGTTCCGCGGCAAGGACAAATCGCAGGCCAAGAAGAAGGCCGTCACCGCGCGCGCGCTGGCCGACTGCCGCGCCTGGATCGGGGCGGATCGGCCCGCGCAGGCCGCCGAATAGGCCGCCTGACCTTTACCCAACGTCATCTTCGCCTTAGGGTTGCCGTACAACCTGGGAGGCAATCTTGTTCGATCGAATGACAACCGGCACCGCCATCGTCGGCATCATCTTCCTCGGCGCCTGCACCTCGACCGTCGGCCAGCTGCAGGAAATGGGTGACCGCAACTACATGCGATATGCGGTCGGCAAGCCCTATCACGAGGTGGCAAGCCTCAATCCGATGACCTTCGAAAGCCTGACGACCGGCGGCGATACGGCCTATGGTCCGGTCATCGGCGCCTACCGGCTGGAGAATGGCGACCGCGTGTACCGCCACGCCGCCAACATCGAGTCTTCCGAATCGACCGTCGATGTCGGGATCATCATGCAGAGAAGCGAGGTCGAGACGCGCCACCGGCTGGCTTATTTCCGCGTTGGCGCGGACGGCATCGTATCGGATTGGGCGACGGGTACCTTGCCCGGAGAGCGCATCGGCTGCACGGCCTATGCCGCCGGCATCTTTCGGCGCTGCAGTTCCGAGATGGAAATCCGCCAGAGCATGACGGTCTACGATTCGCTGGTTCAGACTTCGGGCGGCCAGCCGCTGTCGTCCTGGGGCACGAATGTCGGCGAGATCGAGCCGGGCAGCGCCGAGATGGTCAGCACCAACTGAACAACCGGCTGCTTAGCCAGGAGCGCTGCCGCGGTCGATCCGGCGCGGCACGGGCCAGCGGGGTGGCAGCCAGCGGCGCGCGGCGGTCAGCCTCTCGCCGGTGTCGAGCGCGAATACGGCCTGCCGCAGGTGCCCGATCAGTGCGTTGCGGTCCCGGAACGCGGCCAGTTCCTCGGGTCCCATGATGCGGCCGATATGCATGTCGATGGTCTTTCCCGATAGTCTGGCGAATTCGTGGATCAGTAGTGAGGTGCGCGCGGTCGGCGAGAAGCGGCTCGCCATGTGGAACAGCACACCGTTCTGGCCCGGGAAGTGCACCGGTAGCACCGAGGCCTTCCCCTCCTGGATCAGGCGCGCCGGAAAGAGCTTCCAGGGCAGATCCTCGGCCGGGCCGAAGCCGCGCGGTGCGGTGGCAACGCCGCCGGCCGGGAAGACGACGATGGTCACCCCCTCGCGCAGCAGGCGCAGGGCCTCATGGCGAACCTGCATGTTGCGTTTGACCGCCTCGCGCGTCTCCGAAAAATCGACGGGCAGCGCGTAGCCGGCCATTTCGCTGACGCGCAGGAGGTCGGCATGGATCATGACGCGGAACGGGCGACCAAGCGATTCGGCGAGCGCCAGGACCGCGATGCCGTCGCCGATGCCGAAGGGGTGGTTGGCCACGATGACCAGTGGCTCGCCGGGCGCAGGCACCGCGCAGGCGCCCATGCGGCGAACCTTCAATTCGATGAGGTCGAGCATGCGGGCGAAGACACGATCGCCGGAGGGGAAAACCTGGCTTCGCCACTGGTCGTAGAGCCCGGCAAAGCGGTCGCGACCAGCCAGCGCCTCCACCAGGCGAATGAAGGCGCGCTTGGCCGGTCTCTGGCTGTCATTGGCGTAGGACAGTTCCGGGAACCGTCGTCTTGGCTTGAATGGAACGAGCATGGACATGCCATGCCCGATTCCGATGACAGCCAGATGAAGCCGGCGGAATTCACCGCCGGCTGCAAACTCATTCGGCGGCGAACTCGAGTTCGCGGCGCTTGACGTCCGGGGGCGTCGCTTCGTCGACCAGCGCGGCTATGGCCTCCTCGAGCGTCATCGCGACCTGGTCGCGCGAGCCGAAGCGGCGGATGTTGACGCTCTCCTCCTCGGCCTCGCGGCGGCCGCAAACGAGGATGACCGGCACCTTGGCCAGCGAGTGTTCGCGGACCTTGTAGTTGATCTTCTCGTTGCGCAGGTCGGTCTCGACGATCAGGCCGGCCCGCTTGAGTTTTGCGGCGACCTTGGTGGCGTAGCCGTCGGCCTCCTCCGAGATGGTGGCGACGACCACCTGGAGCGGTGCAAACCACAACGGGAAATGGCCCGAGAAGTTCTCCATCAGGATGCCGAGGAAGCGCTCCATGGAGCCGCAGATGGCGCGGTGGATCATTACCGGTTGCTTCTTTTCCGAATCCTTGCCGATGTAGAAGGCACCGAAGCGTTCCGGCAGGTTGAAATCGACCTGCGTCGTGCCGCACTGCCACTCGCGGCCGATGGCGTCACGCAGCGTGTACTCGAATTTCGGGCCGTAAAAAGTGCCCTCGCCTTCATTGATCCCGATCTTGATGCGGTTGTCGTCGCGGGCCATCTTTTCCAGCGACCGGCGCAGGATGTTCTCCGCGTGGTCCCACATCGCGTCGGTGCCGACGCGCTTTTCGGGACGCGTGGCGAGCTTGACCACGACCTCGTCGAAGCCGAAATCCTTGTAGACCGACATCATGAGGTCGTTGATCTTGAGGATCTCCGCCTCCAGCTGGTCTTCCGTACAGAAGACATGCGCGTCGTCCTGCGTGAAGCCGCGGACACGCATCAGCCCGTGCAGCGAGCCGGACGGCTCGTAGCGATGAACCATGCCAAACTCGGCAAGTCGGACGGGCAGTTCGCGGTAGGACTTCAGGCCGTGCTTGAAGAGCTGCACGTGGCCGGGGCAGTTCATTGGCTTCAGCGCGAAGACACGCTTGTCCTCGGCATCCTCGCCGGCAGACTGCACGGCGAACATGTTCTCCTTGTACCAACCCCAGTGGCCGGAGGTCTCCCACAGGCCGTGGTCGAGCACCTGCGGGGCGTTTACCTCCTCATAGTCGCCGTCGAGACGGCGGCGCATGTAGGAGGTGAGCGTCTGGAACATGCGCCAGCCCTTGGCGTGCCAGAAGACGACGCCCGGCCCCTCCTCCTGGAAGTGGAACAGGTCCATCTCGCGGCCGAGCCGGCGGTGGTCGCGCTTTTCGGCCTCTTCTAGTATGTGGAGATACTGGTCGAGCTGGGCCTGGTCGGCCCAGGCGGTGCCGTAGATGCGCGTCAGCATCGGGTTGTTGGAATCGCCGCGCCAATAGGCGCCGGCCACGCGCATCAGCTTGAAGGCATTACCGATCTGGCCGGTGGCGGCCATGTGCGGGCCGCGGCAGAGATCGAACCAGTCTCCCTGGCGGTAGATCTTGAGGTCCTGGTCCTCGGGGATCGCGTCGATCAGCTCGATCTTGTAGGCCTCGCCCTTCTCGGAAAAGACCTTCTTTGCCTGCTCGCGCGACCACACTTCCTTGGTGAAGGGCGCGTTGCGGGCGATGATCTCGCGCATCTTTTTCTCGATGACCGGCAGGTCGTCGGGTGTAAAGGGCTTGTCGCGGGCGAAATCGTAATAGAATCCGTTCTCGATGACCGGGCCGATGGTCACCTGGGTTCCCGGCCACAGTTCCTGAACGGCCTCGGCCATCACATGCGCGGTGTCGTGGCGGATCAGCTCGAGCGCGCGCGGATCGTCGCGCAGCACGATCTCGACCGAGCCCGAGCGCTGCAGCGGATCGCTCAGATCGCGCACCGTGCCGTCCAGCGCGTAGGCGACAGCCTTCTTGGCGAGCGATTTGGAGATCGAGGCAGCGAGTTCGGCACCGGTCAAGGCGGCGTCATAGTCGCGCACGGAGCCGTCGGGAAATGTGAGGGAAACCTGCGACATCATCTTCTCCTATCCAGTCCCGCCTACGAGCGCGGGTGGTTATCTGACGGCGCCGCGTTTAGCGGCTTTGCGCGTCGAGGTAAAGACGATGAAGTGCCTCAGCGAAGCTTTGCGAGACGGGCCTCCACATCCGCGCGCACCTTGGCCGCGGCCTCCTCCTTGACGGGCCCGTAGCCGCGGATCTGCATCGGCGCGACGCAGATCTCGGCGATTTGGTCCGCTGTCTCGGGCGTCAGCTTCGCCAGGCAGGTTTGGACAACGTTCTCGTACCAGCCGATCAGGGCGCGCTCCATGCGGCGTTCGGCCGTGTAGCCGAAGGGATCGAAAGCTGTGCCCCGCAGCCGCTTGAGGCGGGCGAGCACGCCGAAGGGCGCCCGGATCCACGGGCCAAAGGCGCGCTTCAGCGGCCGGCCCCTGGCGTCGGTGCCGGTGTTGAGCATCGGCGGGGCGAGATGGTGGACGAGCCTGAAGCCCTCCTCGAACTCGCCGCGCAGGCGCTCCTCGAAACCTGTCCGGGTGTGAAGCCGCGAGACCTCGTATTCGTCCTTGTAGGCCATCAGCTTGAACAGCGAACGCGCCACGGCCTCCGTGAGCTTCTCGGACCTGAGCGGCTTTTCCGCTGCGCGAACCTTTTCCACGAAGCTGCGGTAGCGCGCCGCCGATGCCGCATCCTGATAGTCGGTCAGGAAGGCCTCGCGGCGGGTGACGATCTCGTCCAGCGTTGCCGCAGGCCGCGCTTCAGGCTCTAGCAGCGCCCGCAGGCGCTCGGGATGGGTTGCGGCCACGCGACCGAGCAGGAAGGCGCGGTGATTGGCCTCGATGGCGACGCCGTTGAGTTCGATCGCCTGGCGGAGCGATTCGAGCCCGACGGGAACCAGCCCCTTTTGCCAGGCAAAACCCAGCATGATGACATTGGCAAAGACCGCATCGCCCATCAGCCGCTCCGACAGGCGATTGGCGTCGAGTGCCGAGACGTTTTCGCTACCCGCCGCCTTCTCTATCTCAACCAGCCGGTCGCCGGTCCTGAGGCTCGCATCGCGGACCCGAACGATATCGCCGGTGGGCATCTCCGCGAGGTTCACGGCCGCCTTCATGCCCGGCCGATAGGCAGAAGAGGCCTTGGGCGAGGACGACACGACGATGTCGCAACCGATCAGCGCATCGGCGGCGCCGGTGTCGATGCGGACCTGGTTGATGGCGTCCGGGCTCGGCGCGAGGCGGACATAGGACAGTACCGGCCCGAATTTCTGGGCAAAGCCGGTGAAGTCGAGCACTGAGGCGCCGCGCGCCTCGAGATGGGCGGCCATGGTGACCAGCTGGCCGACGGTGATCACGCCGGTGCCGCCGACGCCGGTGATCAGCAGATCCCAGGGTGCGTCCAGAGCGGGCCGGTCGGGTTCGGGCAGATCGGCGGCGAGTGCGGTCAGATCGAGCTCGACGCCCGTCTTCTTCCGGCGCGCCACGCCTTCCACGGTGACGAAGCTCGGGCAGAAACCGTCGAGGCAGGAAAAATCCTTGTTGCAGGTCGACTGGTTGATGCGGCGCTTGGGGCCGAACTCGGTCTCGATGGGCTCGACCGACAGGCAGTTGGAGGCCACCGAACAATCGCCGCAGCCTTCGCAGACCAGCTCGTTGATGACGACGAAACGTTTGGGGTCTTCCATCGTGCCGCGCTTGCGGCGACGGCGCTTTTCCGTGGCACAAGCCTGTTCGTAGATCAGCACGCTGACGCCCGGCACCTCGCGCAGCTCGCGCTGCAGCGCGTCCATCTCGCGGCGATGGTGAATGGTGGTGCCGTGCGGAAAGTCCTGGGCGGCGAATTTTTCCGGGTGGTCGGAGGCGAGCGCGATGCGCGCAACGCCCTCGGCGCGGCAGATCTGGGCGATGGCCTGGACGCTGACCGGCCCGTCGACCGGCTGGCCGCCGGTCATGGCGACGGCATCGTTGTAGAGGATCTTGTAGGTGATGTTGGCCCTGGCCGCGATCGCCTGGCGGATCGCCATCGAGCCGGAATGATACCAAGTCCCCTCGCCCAGATTCTGGAACACGTGGTTCTTGCCGGTGAAGAGCGAGGAGGCAGCCCAGTTGACCCCCTCGCCGCCCATTTGGATCAGCGAGGTGGTGTCGCGGTCCATCCACGATGCCATGAAATGGCAGCCGATGCCGGCCAAGGCCTTCGATCCCTCGGGGACTTTGGTCGAGGTGTTGTGCGGGCAGCCGGAGCAGAAATAGGGCGTGCGGGTAGCGCCCGACACGGAGATCGAGACGGGTTCGTGCCCCAGGATGCGCTCGGCCCGTTCGCCAAAACCCTGGCCCGGGAAGATGCCGTCGAGCCGGCGGGCGACGATGGGCACCAGCTGGCGCGGTGAGAGCTCGCCTGTCCACGGCACGAGGCGCTCGCCATTCTCGTCGCGCTTGCCCACCATGCGCTGCGGCTTGTCGCCCGGCCAGTCGTAGAAATATTCCTTGAACTGGCTCTCGATGATGCCGCGCTTTTCCTCGATGACCAGCACCTCGCGCTTTCCCCGCACGAAATCGAGCGCGTCGCGGCGGGCGAGCGGCCAGACCATGCCGACCTTGTAGATGTCGATGCCGAGTTGACGACATTCGGCCTCGCCGATGCCGAGCAGCCTCAACGCCTCCATCAGGTCGAGATGGCCCTTGCCGGTCGTGACGATGCCGAAGGGGGCGTCCTTCACGTTGTAGATGTGGCGGTCGATCGGGTTGGCGTCGGCGAAGGCGAGAACGGCGTGTTTCTTGTCCTCCATCCGCTCCTCGATCTGGGGTCCAGGCAGGTCCGGCCAGCGATAATGGAGCCCGCCGGGTGGCGGAGTGAAGTCGGGCTGATGGAAAATGCGATCGGGTCGCAGCTCAACGGACGCGGCCGATTCGACGGTCTCCGAGACCGCCTTGAAGCCGACCCACATGCCCGAAAAGCGCGACAGCGCGTAGCCGTACTCGCCGAATTCCAGGTATTCGGCGACACTGGCCGGGTTCAGCGTCGGCATGAACCAGGCCATGAAGGCCACGTCCGACTGGTGCGGCATGGATGACGACACGCAGCCATGGTCGTCGCCGGCCACTACCAGCACGCCGCCATGAGGCGAAGAACCATAGGCATTGCCATGCTTGAGCGCATCGCCCGAACGGTCGACGCCGGGGCCCTTGCCATACCACATGGAAAAGACGCCCTGGACGGTACGATCCGGATTGGTCTCGACCTGCTGGGTCCCGAGCACGGCCGTGGCGGCCAGGTCCTCGTTGACGGCCGGCAGGAATTCGATGCCGTTCTCGGCGATCAGCTTCTTGGCGCGCCAGAGTTCCAGATCGACGGAGCCCAAGGGCGAGCCGCGGTAGCCCGAGACGAAACCTGCGGTCTTCAGCCCCGCGTCGCGATCGCGGCGCGCCTGGTCGAGCATCACGCGCACCAGCGCCTGGGTTCCGGTCATGAAGACGCGGCCGGATCCTTGAGCGTAGCGGTCCTCCAGGCGATAACGTTCACCGTGGCGGATGGGCTCGTGGCGGGTCATGTCGGCCTCCCTTGCTCGATCAAGCCATTCTATCGAGCGCGCGTGGGAAAATCCTTTCGCATTTGGCGGGATCGGCGGCGACGGCTGGCATCATCATTCACAAAAGGCTAGACTTGCGGCAGATGTTGCCGATCAGGAACGGATAGTCGGAATGCCTATCGAAGAACAGGACCGCAGGATACTCCGCGCCCTCCAGGAGGACGGCCGGATCTCCAATCAGGATCTGGCCGATCGGGTCGGCATGTCGGCCTCGGCCTGCTGGCGGCGCGTCCGGGTACTCGAAGATGCGGGCATCCTGCAGGGATATTCCGCCCGTATCGATCCGCCGGCAGCGGGGCTCTCCTTCCACGCAGTCGTACATGTGACGCTGACGCGGCACATGGAAGGCCATGTGGAGACATTCATCCGCGAGGTGGGCGCGCGGCCCGAGGTGCTTGAATGTTTCGCCACCACCGGCGAGGCGGACTATCATCTGCGCGTGATGTGCGCCGATCTCGACGCCTACAACCTGTTTCTGGAAGGGTTTCTGTTTCGACTGCCAGGCATTGCGACAGTGCGCACCAATCTGGTGCTGAAGGAGATCAAGCGGGCGACGGGACTGCCGATCTGAACGTCAGTGATCCATGCCTTGCGGACGGCCCCTGGCGCCCGCCAGGGATCGCCTGATCAGCCACATCAGGCCGCTGCCGGTCAGCATGCCGAGTGCGTAGATCCCGATGATGACGATCGCCAGCGGCGCGTGCACGGAGAAGCCGAGAAAGGCGACGGTGACGGATTCGAGGTTCTGCAGCGCAAGCAGCACCAGCAACGCGATCAGCAAAGCCACGATTCCAGAATAGACCCAGCGCATCAGACTCTCCACGACCACTCGATGAACGGCACTGCAGCACGGCGCGGGTCGGCATGACAAGTGCCCAGCGCAACGGCACTGCAACTCGACCGGCAGTCCAGCCGAGACGCGTCCTGGAAAATAAGCATTTCAGGGAAGAAATGGCGCGAGTGACGGGGCTCGAACCCGCGACCTCCGGCGTGACAGGCCGGCACTCTAACCGACTGAGCTACACCCGCGCTCCAGCGCCGCGCCGAAACGCACCGCCTTGATGGAGGGGGAATTAAGCGCTTCTCCCACCCCTGTCAAGCAGGCATGGAAGCCTTTCGACGGCGAAGCTCCGCGCACCCTGCATTCGGCCTGCCGGACCCCAAAAACGAGCGGCGGGGCGTGCGTTTTTTCTTGCCCCTGCCCACCATCGTGCTTAAACGGTTCGCTTGGACAAGGGCGATTAGCTCAGTTGGTAGAGCGCTTCGTTTACACCGAAGATGTCGGCAGTTCGAGCCTGTCATCGCCCACCATTTTCTCCACAGACGGATTGCGCCGGCTCCATAGCGGACCATCGCCACATCCCTCCGAGGATGTGCATGGCTCGATTACCCCTCCCCCGCCACTACATCCATTGTGCTTTCATCGGTCTCCGTGAATTCCCGGATTCAACTGGTTTTCCAGAAGGCCACATAGCTTGCGGTCCTGCTGACCAACGGCACACAAAGGAAGGAAGTGAGAAATGAACACCGCCAATCTACAGATGGAGGGCCTGCTGCTCGCGCTCGGTTCCTTGATGCGGGCCCTGAAGAAAAAGGGGTTGCTCACCGAGGCTGAAATCCAGGAGATGCTTCGCGAAGCCGAGGGGCGTGCTGCGCGACCGGACGGTCTCTCTGCGGCGAACGTCCACGCGGTCATGTTTCCGGTTCGCTTCCTCGAGCGCGACATTGCGTCTTCGGAGCCGGCAAGCTTTTCGGAACTTGCCGCAGCGGTCGCCAAGGAGCGTCACGGCTGAGGCAGTTTGGCGGAACATCCCCGGGCTTTTGAAGGAACACGCATGGTGTTCGCGGGTTGGGGAGCAACTCAATGATACCATTCACATGATGGAGGATTCCGTGCCAGCCAAGTCAAAATCGCAACAAAAGGCTGCGGGAGCTGCCCTCTCGGCGCAGCGCGGCGAAACGAAAAAGAGTGACCTGCAAGGCGCTTCGCGCGAAATGGCCGACAGCATGAGCGAGAAGGAGCTGCGCGAGATGGCCTCGACAAAACGCAAAGGCAAGAAGGAACACGCGTCAAAGTCGTCCTGACCACCACGTGGCATCCTGCGGCAGAACCTGACAGCGCGTCTTGCGCGACGCGTTGATCTGGATCAGGGGTTGACCCGGCATCTCCATGACATAAGGGACAAGCAGAAACGCATTTCGGGCAAGGCTACCGGCCAGTGGCAGCAGGAAGGTGACCGAGCCATGCAGATTGAGAATCAAAGCGAGGCGATCGCATTTCTGCGCGCAGAACTCGCGCGGATAGACAGCGCAGACGCGGTGCGGACGGTCGAGACGCATATTTCACTCGTCTTCATCGCCCGAACGCTTGCCTGGAAGCTCAAGAAGGCGGTGCGCCACCCCTATCTCGACTTTTCGACCGCAGAGCGGCGGCTGGCGTTCTGCGAGCGCGAACTCCTCCTCAACCGGCGCACCGCGCCGGGCCTCTACCGGCATGTGCGCAGGCTGACACGCAATACCGATGGCAGGCTGGCGCTCGACGGAAAAGGGAGCCTGGTGGACGCGGTGCTGGAGATGGCCCGCTTCGACGACGGCCGGCTGCTCGACCGCCTGGCGCAGCGCGGCGAACTGACCCCACGGCTCGTGACACGGCTTGCTGCCATCGTCGTTGGTTTTCATGCTGCGGCCGCGCGATCGGCTGACGAGGCCGCCAGCGGCAGCGAACGGGTGGCGGCGGTGCTTCGCATCAACGAGGCCGGGCTGGAAGCCGCTCGCAATCTCTTTGGCGACGGGCCTGTCGCCGAATTGGTGGCGGCGACTTCCAATCTGTGGGAACGCCATCGCCCGCTTCTGGATGAGCGCCAGCGCGCGGGCTGTGTGAGGCTGTGCCATGGCGACCTGCATCTGCGCAACATCGTCGAAATCGACGGCGAACCGGTGCTGTTCGACTGCCTTGAATTCGACGAGGAGATGGCCACCACCGACACCCTCTACGACCTTGCGTTCCTGCTCATGGATCTGTGGCACCGCGACCTGCGGCCTCTCTCCAACCTGCTGTTCAACCGGTATCTCGACGGGGCCGACGAAATTCCGGGCCTGCCGCTCTTGCCGCTGTTCCTCGCCATGCGTGCCACGGTGCGGGCGCATGTCCTGGCCACGCAGGCCGTCGAGGGGTCGGCCGAAGGCCGCGAGGCCACCGCGAAGGAGTCGCGCGCCTATCTCGATCTTGCCCGCGATCTGCTGACGCCGAGCCCTGCCCGGCTGATCGCCATCGGCGGCTACAGCGGCTCAGGCAAATCGACGACAGCGGCTGCGATCGCGCACGACGTGGGGGCGCCGCCGGGCGCGCGGATCCTCTGCAGCGACCGCATCCGCAAGAGACTGTTCGGCGTTCAACCGGAGACACGCTTGCCGCTGGAGGCCTACCGGCCTGAGGTTTCGGCGCAGGTCTACGCGCTCCAGCGGGAGGAAGCGGGCAAGGTTCTGGCCACGGGTCAAAGCGTCATCGCCGATGCGGTCTTCGACCGGCTGGAAGAGCGGACGGCGATCGAAACCCTGGCCAGGAAGATGGGCACGCCATTTGTGGGCATCTGGCTCGAAGCCCCGGAGCCCACGCTTGTCGAGCGGATCGCCCACCGTCGCGGCGATCCCTCCGATGCAACCTCAGATGTCGTGCGGATCCAGTTGCTGCATGATCTGGGGCCACTGGATTGGCTCAAGGTAGACTCGACGGCGAAAGATGCAGGCCGCAGGATCGAAGAGGCGATCCAGGCCTGAACTGGACGGCTCTGCCCAACTCGTGACGCACGACCATCGCGATGACCGGGCGCGAAATATCCGATTAGACACTTGGGCTTGGCGCGGCGCTCGATGCAGCCGACATGAACGGCACAACTGGAATGGCTTATCCCGACGCATCTGCTAGTATGACCATGCGTACTTCCGATCCGCGCGCGGTTTGACGCATCACCGCGCAACCAAGAGGGGTGGTCGGACGATGGACCAGCGTGTTGCGAAATTGAACATCGAACACTTCAAGGCTCGACTTGACGGAGAATGCGACGCAGAAACCAGGGCAGTGCTCCTCCGTCTGCTGGTAGAAGAGCAGGAAAAGCTCGCTCTGCTCTTGCAGAACATGGCCCGTCGGAAGAAGGCTGCATCCTGACCGCCACCGGCCTCTGGAACGCCAAGGTGGCGGCGAAATGCCATCCTCTCGCGGTCATCAATGGAGGAGGCCGCAGCCAGGGACGGCTCTGATCCCCGATCCGCTTCTGCAATCAAAAATAGCCCGCAGGAGTGGTGACGACCTGGAGTTTGTCCCACACGCGAACCACCCCCGGCGTGTTCTCCACCGCGACGCGCAGCGCGTCGCGGATGTGCGCGTCCGTCACTGTTCCTTTGAGTTCCACAACGCCTTGTCGGACAATCACATCCACTGTGCCGTGAGGGGCCCATGGCTTGTTCGAGATTTCATCAAGGATATGCCGCCGGATCGTGAGGTCATCCTTGACCTCCGGGGAGACATCGCCGATCCGTCGCGAAAGAGCCATGATCAGGTTGGCTCGGCTGATGATGCCAACGACCTTGCCGTCCCGCACCACCGGGAGCCGCTTGACCCGATGGCGTTCGAGCGTGTCCACCACTTCGCCGAGTTCGGCATCGGGGCTGATGCTGACCACGTCATGGGTCATGATGTCTTCTATCCTGCGACCGTGCTGCTGCGCATATTCCCGCGCCAGAACCTGTGGTTCCATCCACATTTCCAGCCAGCGCAATCTGCGCATTTGGGTGCCGATTTCGGGCCGATGCAGCAGGTCGCCTTCCGTAACGATCCCAACGAGTCTGCCGGAGCCGTCGACCACCGGAAGACCGCTGACGCCGTGATCGATCATCACGCGGGCTGCATGTTCGATTGTCGTGTCGGGACGGATCGTTGCCGCCCCGACGGTCATGATGTCACCTGCTTTCATGCCCGCATTCCCTCTTCTCGTCTAAGCCTTTGAGGCCTCTGCCGCGGCCACCTGTCGCTTCACGGCGATGAAGCTGTCTGGAGTGACCGATATGGAGTCGATGCCGCATTCCACGAGAAAAGCCGCGAACTCCGGATGGTCGCTGGGGGCCTGGCCGCAAAGGCCAATCTTGGCCCCGGCCGCGCGTGCTTCACGGATGACGTTCGCGATCATCCATTTGACGGCGGGATCCTGCTCGTCGAAGAGTCCGGCCAGTTCGTCCGAGTCGCGGTCCACGCCCAGGGTGAGCTGCGTCAGATCATTGGATCCGATCGAGAATCCGTCGAACCGCTTGGCGAACTCTTCTGCCAACACGACGTTCGACGGGACTTCGCACATGACAAAAACCTGCAGGTCATTGTCTCCGCGCCGCAGTCCGTTGTCCGCCATTTCGCTCAAGACAAGGTCGGCTTCGCGCGTCGAACGGCAGAAGGGAATCATGACGATGACGTTCGTGAAACCCATCTCGTTGCGCAGGCGGTGGATGGCTCTGCATTCGAGCCCGAAGCCCTCGCGGTAGCGCGGCGAGTAGTAGCGCGCCGCCCCCCTGAAACCGATCATCGGGTTTTCTTCGTGAGGCTCGAATTCCGCGCCGCCGATCAGACCGGCATATTCGTTGGTCTTGAAATCGCTCATGCGCACGATGACCGGTTTCGGCCAGGAAGCGGCGGCGATGCGGGCGAGACCTCGTGACAGTCTGTCGACAAAGAACTCCGTCTTGTCGGCATATCCTTGCGTGATCTCCGCGATTTTTGCCTTCGCAGCCTCGTCCTTGAGCGTGTCGTAGCGGACCAGGGCCATCGGATGGATACGGATGTGGTTCCCGATGACGAACTCCATACGCGCCAGACCGACACCATCGGTCGGGATCCGCCACCAGCGCAAGGCGGCGGCGGGGTTGGCGAGATTGAGCATGATCGCGGTGCGTGTCTGCGGCAGTTCGCGGATATCGATCATCTCCGTTTCGATCGTCGCCGTCCCGTCGTAGATAAAGCCGCGATCGCCTTCGGCGCACGAAACAGTCACCTCCTGCTGGTCATGCAGCACATGGGTTGCATTGCCGGTGCCGACAATCGCGGGAAGTCCCAGTTCTCGGCTGACAATCGAGGCGTGAGAGGTCCGTCCGCCATGGTCCGTCACGATGGCCGCCGCGCGCTTCATGATGGGCACCCAGTCGGGGTCGGTGTTGCCGGTCACGAGGATCGAGCCGTCGACAAAACTGTCAATGTCGCGCGCGCTTTCGATCAGGCAGACTTGTCCGCTGATGGCCGCGTCACCGATAGCCAGGCCCTCGGCCAGCAGCTTTCCCTTGTCGCGGATCGCATAACTCTTGAATGCGGTCTCACCGCGTTGCGACTGGACAGTCTCGGGTCGAGCCTGGACAATGAAGAGTTCGCCTGTCTCGCCATCCTTGGCCCATTCCATGTCCATGGGGCAGCCATAGTGCTTCTCGATCGTGACGGCCCAGCGAGCCAGGGTCAGAATCTCCTGATCGTCGAGCACAAAGGCCGAGCGCTCGGCCTTTGAGGTCGGCACGTTCCGCGTGGACGTCTTGCCGGTTGAATAGATCATCTTCAACGTCTTGGCACCGCACTTCTTCTCGACGATCGGCACGTGATCCTGCTCGCCAAGAAGAGGTTTGAAGACCTGATACTCGTCCGGGTCCACCGCACCCTGAACGACGTTTTCGCCCAGACCCCAGGCGGCATCGATAACCACCATGTCGGGAAAGCCGGTCTCGGTATCGATCGAGAACATCACGCCAGAGCCGCCGACGTCCGACCGCACCATTCGCTGCACCCCGATCGAGAGCGCGACACGCATGTGATCGAAACCTTTCGCCTGGCGGTAGCTGATGGCGCGATCGGTGAACAAAGAGGCGTAGCAGCGACGACAGGCATCGAGCAGCGCATCGCGCCCGCGGATGTTCAGATACGTCTCCTGCTGCCCGGCAAAGCTCGCATCGGGCAGGTCTTCGGCGGTCGCGCTGGAGCGCACCGCGACGTCGATATCCGGTCGGCCGTCCAGTTCACACAGCCTCCGATAGGCATCATCGATCGCGGCTGAAGTCCTCTCGGGCCATTCGCCGCCGAGGATGAGGGTACGGATGGATTGACCGGTTTGGGAAAGTGTGAGCTTGCCGGCTGCCTGGTCGGCCAGTATCTGGCTGATCTTCGACTTCAGATCGTTCGCCTCAAGATAATGCCAGTAGGCATCCGCCGTTGTCGCAAATCCATTCGGAACGCGAATGCCCTGATTGGCAAGCGTTTGCACCATCTCGCCGAGAGAAGCATTCTTGCCGCCGACACGCGCCAGGTCGGCACGACCGACCTCATCGAACCACAGAACGGGGTAAGGTTCTTCTTGCGTCATGGTGGGCTGCATCGTGGCGATTGTCATGGTCAGGAACTCCCATCCAGCTTCCTGAAGGATGGGCGATTGCAGGCGCCATGGCTTTGACTTCGCTCAATCGAAGGGATCTGTCTCAAAATCCGCGGGTCTCAACGCACCGGGCGAACTTCTTGACGGAGCCTGCTGCCTTCTTCCAGAGGGCAATTCGTCGGAAGCACGCATGCTCATATTCTCCAGCCACGGGCGCCAGTGTGTCGGCACAATGTCGACCTCTTCATTGGTTTCGGCTTTGGCCCAGCCATGCAGCTTCCGGCGACAGGGGAAGACCAGGGAATGCGCACCGCCGATATCGATGACGGCCAACTGCAGTTCTTGGCCAAAGGGAGCTTCGGCTATGGGTTTCCACATCTTTGCGTGCCTGCGAGAGTCTACTTTGCCGCATTATCGACATTCCGAGCCGCAACGAGTTGACCCCGATCAATACCCGGCCGTCCGGCGCTTCGGATCGGCCGTTGCGGCGCCCCGGCTGAGCTGTATCGATGTTCGTCGTCCCGCTGCTTCGGACTTGCCGCTCTTGACGCCGATCAAGGACGTCATGACGAAACGGCTGTCTGCTGCAATCTTCGTCGGACGGCCTTGTGGCACTGTCAGCGACGAGCGGACCCGATCCCGTTCTTCGTGCCCAGGCCGATTACAAACCTGGCGCCGCCCGCGCCGAGGAGCACCGTTCCTTGGACAAGCACATGCACCCATCAGGACCGGACACAAAATGATCTTCCGCGACCGCGGCGAGGCGGGGCGTCTTCTATTCGGGAAAGGAAAGACTAAGATGCGCCGGCCCGTCATCCTGGCCGCAACTGCGGCTCTTCTGTTTGCGGCCCAGGCCGAAGCCGCCGACCGCGAGAGCGAGTTTCGCGGCCGCAGGCTGGCCGAGGCCAATTGCTACGGCTGCCATGCCCTTGCCCTTCACGACGAAGGCCTCGATGAGCGCGCGCCGCCCTTTCGCGACCTGGCAATGCGTCCAGACGTCGACATGCTGCGCCAGGACATGGCCGGCGACCTCTTCCTCCGCCATCCCGAAATGCCGGATTTCGAGCCCACCCCTGCCCAGATTGACGATCTGGTCGACTACATCGAGAGCCTCGCCCCATGACCGAGAACCAGATGATCGTCTGCCCCGGCTGCGGCGGCATCAACCGCGTTCCGGCGGGACGAGACCCAATGGCGGCCAAATGCGGCGTCTGCGGCAAATCTCTCTTCGACGGCCACCCACCTGATGTCGATGCAAAGCTGTTCGACCGCCACATCACGCGTGCTTCGATGCCGGTCTTGGTCGATGTCTGGGCACCATGGTGCGGTCCCTGCAGGATGATGGCGCCGGCCTTCGAGGCGGCGGCCCGGCAGCTCGAGCCGGGCATACGCTTCATCAAGCTCAATTCGGAAGCCGAGCAGGCGCTCGCCAGCAGGCTCGGGATCCGGGGCATTCCCACCCTGCTGCTCTATTCCGGCGGCAGGGAGGTCGCGCGCATGTCCGGCGCCATGACCGCCGGCCAGATTGCCGAATGGGCTCCGGCGCGCCTGCGGGCCACGGGGACGACTTAGCGGCCGAGGCGCGCCAGTCAACGCTCGTTCAATCGAGCGCGTCGGCGCCCAGCGGACCACATTGAGCCAAATCGGACAGCCCGCACGGCGGCAGCTCTCGAGCGATGGCGCGCAGTGCGGTACGCAGGCCCTCCTCCAGTGTCGGATGATAGAAGGGCATGCGGAGCAGATCATGGACCGTCAGGTCCTCGCTGATCGCCAAAGCGAGAAGGTGGCCGATATGCTCGGCCGCGGGCGCCGCCATCTCGGCGCCGAGCAACCGCCCGTCCCGACGTGCCGCCCAGAGCCTCAGCAGTCCCCGGTTTTCCTGCATCGTGCGTGCACGACCCTGAGCGGCGAAGCTGACCTCGCCGACCAGGACCCCTTCCCGCTCGAGTTCGCTGGCCCGTTGGCCGACCGCGACCACTTCCGGATCGCAGAACACGATGCTCAGCGGAACACGACGGGCAAGATGAATCGGGCTTGTGTGGGTGGCGTTGATCCCGGCGATATGACCCTCGTCAGCGCCCTCGTGCAGCAGAGGCTTGTCGCCGTTGGCGTCGCCGGCCAGCAAGACCGGCGTGTCGGCTATCCGCATGGTCGCGGGGTCGACCTCTGGCATACCCTTCCTGTCGAGCGGCACGCCCAAGGTATCGAGCCCGAGGCCCGCGATGTTGGGTTGCCGTCCAACGGCCGCAACAACCTTGTCGACGACAACGCTGCCACCGCTCCATCGAATGGCGATGGCGCCATCGGCCTCCGCGAGTTCAACGCGCACACCCAGGTGGATGGCAAACTCCTCGGCCAGCAGGTCCTGTGCGGCTTGCGCCACCTTCTCGTCCGAAATTCCCGCAATCATCTCCCTGGCATCGAAGCCGTGGACATCAAGCCCGAGCCGCGCCAGGGCCTGAGCGATCTCGATCCCGATGGCACCAAGTCCGACAACGCCGATCCGTGGCGGCAAATCCGCCTGCTCGAAGAGCGTATCAGAGGTCAGGATGCGGTTGCCGAACACTTGCCATGGCTCCGGCACGATCGGGCTGGAGCCGGGTGCCAGCACGATCTGTTCTGCCTGGATGACGCGATCGCCAACGATCAACCGATTGGGGCCGTCGAGCCGCGCATGGCCTGCGATGTTCCGTCGCCCCAGATCCTCAGTCGCCTTCAATACGCCGGATACGAACTGGTCGCGCAACGCCCGCACGCGGTTGAGGACAGCCGGAATGTCGGCCGCGAGCCCCTCCCCGCCGCGGATACCGAACTCGTCGAGCTTTGTGCGGGCGTGGAATGCATTGGCCGCAGCGATCAGCGCCTTCGAAGGCATGCAGCCCACGCGCGCGCAGGTCGTTCCGTAGGGTCCGGCATTGATCAGGACGAAGTCGTCGGTCTGCTTTTGCACTTCGCGCAACGCGGCAAGCCCGGCCGTGCCGGCGCCGACGATGGCGACCTCTACCCGGTCGTGCTCATTCAGAGCCTCTGTCGGTTCCATTTCAGGTTTCATCATCGTTCCCTCCAAAGGCCACGATGAACCACAAACCCTCTTCTCTCAACCAGTCTCAGACATGTCTGTTGGCGGCTGGAGGCGGATGTGCGGGAGACCCGCAAGAATTGTCGCTGCGTCGACTCGAGGAACGACATCACGTCGCTTGAGGCCGCTTTCGGCGCGGCAATGAGGTGAAGAAGGGCCAAAAGTTGACGGGGAAGAGAACGAATACTCGTTCGGCATTTCAGAACGGGGACCGGGGGTTGGCATAGATCCGCCGATACCAAGCCACGGTAGCGGTCATGATCTCGATCAAGGCCAAGCCAGTTTTCCGCCAATATTTGCAAAGGTGTATTCAGACCCTCGCCGGCAAGCGCAAGGGATGCACGACGGCGGAAATGAGCCAGGTTCCAAAGACCAACAGCCAGATGATTCAGGTCGCCGAGATGGGCGGCGGCCGACGCTACAAGTTGTACCTGACGCATATGAAGACACCGAATACAGAGCGACACGGCCCGGAGGCTCTGTTCTGATGGGACCAGCAAAGCGGGCGAATACGCGTCTCGCAACGTCGTGGCGCTCGGCGCTGGTCGCCGTGATGATCGTGCCGGCACTGCTCACCGGCTGCACGACGCTGGAGAATGGACTGGGGCCGGACGAAGGGGAACCCCGCCTGCTTGTCCAGCCGTTGAGAACGATCGGACTGGCGCGCCATCATGTCGACCTTGCATTGGGCCGTCACAGCCGCGGCGTTGGGCCCGCCGCCGAAATCGCGCCGAACGCCTTAACCAATGTGGAACGAGCCTGCAGCGGCGGCCGTCCATCGGTTACGTGGCTCGGCCATTCCTCGGTCATCTTGGATATCGGCGGACGGTGCATCCTTACCGATCCGGTGCTGGAAGAGAACATATCCCCCGTGAGTCCCCTGCCTGTGAGGCTGGTGGAAAGCCCAGTTCGTGTCGACGATCTGCCAGAGATCGACGCAATCATCATTTCGCATGGCGACTACGATCACCTCCATCTGCCGACGATCCGTGCTCTGTCGCGCCGGTTTCCCGATGCGGAGGTTCTGGTCCCTCCCGGCGTGGCCGGGCCGGTGACCCTGGCCGGCTACCCGCGCGTGACGAGACTGCGCCTGGACGAAACGAAGCAGATCCAGGGACTGAGCATCACTGCCGCACGCGCGCATCATGAGACCAGGAGAACTCCCGCCGCGCTCAGGACTGGCGAAGCCTTTTCCTGGATCGTGACGGACGGACGCAAGAAGGTCCTGTTCGTCGGCGACACCGGCTATGGACCTGCATTCTCCGCCATCGGCAGGACCCATGGTCCCTTCGACCTGCTGCTCGTTCCGATCGGCGCTTACGAACCGCGGGAACTGGTGGCCCACATGCATGCAAACCCCGAGGAGGCTGCGCAGATCGCCAGCGAAGTAGAAGCGCGGCTGGCCATCGGCATCCATTGGGGCACTTTCGCGCTTTCGCCGGACCGGCCCGAGGATTCGGTTCGCCGTTTCATGGAGGCCGGGCGCAAGATGGACGTGAACACAAGGGTTCTGGAAATCGGAGGGAGCATATCGGTCCCCTGAATCTGTCAGTACCGTTCATGGCGGGTCCCGCCTCTGAAGTCGCGGAAACGCGCCGCACAGACGGCTTACGGGAACGGAGGGCGCGCGCGAAGATGAGGTGGGGTGGAATGCTCATGATCCAAAGAGGCACAGTCAATCGTTGCTGCTAGCGCATGCCGCTTTCGGGGCAACCAAATTGCGGCAGCCTACCATTCGACCGGACTTCATCTTGCCGCGCAGCGTTTTGACGCGCGTCAAGGCACAGCACCGCGCGGCAAGTTCAATGCCGGGACCTCCCGCCCGCCGGCGGCAACGGTCACTATGGAGTTCGACATGGCAAAACCCATCCTCGCTGCGCTCGCAGCATCGCTCGTTCTCGCCTATCCCCTCACCACCGCACCGGCACATGCCGGCGACTGCACCGGCTACGTGGTGGGCGTGCGCCCGCCGAGCGCCTATAACCAGGCCACCGGATCGGGGTTCCTTGCCGTTCGAACCGGGCCGGGAAGCAGCTACAGGAAGATCGGCGAACTCTATGCCGGTGACGAGGTGTCTGCATATGATCGCCGCGGCAACTGGTATGCGGTGACCTGCATGCAGGGCCAGTGCATGCGTCCCTTCTGGGGTCAGCCCATGCCATCCGGCTGGGCCCATGGAAGCTATCTCAGGCTGGGCGGCGTCTGCCCATGACCGGCGCAATCGAGGCGCCTAGCCGAACGGGCGGATGGGCGGCTTTGACTGCCGCGACACTCCTGCTGGTGTTTCTCGCCGGCTGCGCCACCAGCGCGCAAACCGGCGGCGATCCGGACGTTGAGAGATATCCGGCAGCGCTCATAGCGGCGGCCGAGCCCGTCGCGCCGGCTGTCGGTTTCGTGCTCGCGCGCGTCCGGTGGCGGGGAGGCTATTTGCGAGGCCGGGACGACGTGCTCGAGCATCTGGCCAGGCAGCTCAGGCCGTTGGACATCATGCTGTTGACCAACGAAGGTCGACTGTCGGGGAGAAGCGGCTCCGGGCTGTTCAGCCATGCAGCGGTCTATGTCGGCAATGAGCAACAGTTGCGACGCAACGGCCTGTGGAACCAAGCATCTGTCGTCCCGCACCAAGAGTCGCTGCGCAACGGACAAACCATCATCGAGTCCGAACAGCACCACGGCACCAGCCTCTCGACCCTTCTGCAGGCGAGCGATTCGGATCGGATTGTCATTCTGAGACCCCGGGACCGCGGGGCAGCTTGGCGACGGCAGGCAACAAGCTCTCTGCTCGCCAGAGTCGGCACAGCGTTCGATCACCGTTTCCGGCTCGATGACAAAGTCGCGATCTTCTGCACGCAGCTCGTCGACATGGCCATGCCCGAACTCAATCTGCCGCGCAGAACAGCCTATGGCAGAGAGATCATTCTGCCGGACGACATCGCAACCACGGCGATGCAGGGCAACTGCCTCTCGGTGGTCAGTTACGTTCGCGCCGATGAGAACGGTTGGGAAGCGCTTGGCGCTCGCGAATTGTCGGCCGACATCCGCGAAGCCTGGAGCGGCACAGGGTCCGTTTCCGCGTTTGCCGAGGCGCGGCCGACCTCGCATGCATATTTGCGGCCTTACGTAGCAAGAGCACCACGTTTGGGCGAATTGCAACCGTCTGCGAATGCCCGGGTCGACATAGCGCGTTTCGGGTCGGTAGCAGATGCCGTCATCCTGGCATCCCTGACAGACCAGCTGGATTACGTCGGCACCATATCATCGGCACCATGAGGACCGCCTCCTCGAAGAGAACCTCCACGGTGCCGAAACCAGGGTCTTCCTTCATTTCGCCTTCCCAAGCGTGGAAGGCGACGACATCATCGCCGCGGCTCACCCGGAAATGATCGCGCTAGAATCAATTGCCTTGGCGCGATTGCCCAGCGCAGAGCGAGTTCGCCGTCCGCCCGTTCCCCGGACAATGAGACTGCGGCGTCGACAGGCAGTGGCTGCTCGGGGCAGCGATGGCCGGCGAGAGCATGACAGCGCATGAGTAATGCTGCCGTGATTGGCCGCATCTTGATGCAGCCTCCTTGTGTTGCGACCAAGGGGCGATCGCCGCGGCAACTTAAGGCAGCCTTAAGCGGGGCCGTTGACGAAAGGTCGGGCAGAACTCGAAAATCGGAATGGCATGCGCATACTCATCGTGGAAGACGATCCCAGCCTCGAAAACCCGCTCGGGGCACGGGCACTCCACATCCACCAAGGCGGGCGCGACACGCTCTACCGCCTGCATGGCACCCCGGAGGCGTGGTCGATCGGCAACGTCGTCTCCTCCGGCTGCATCCGCCTCATCAATCAGAACGTGATCCACCTGCACGACAATGTTCGCGACGGCAGCGCGATCGTGGTCATTCCGCACCCGACAATGGACCATCTTTCGGTGTAGGCTGGTGTCTGGAGATGGAAGCAGGCGGCGGCGGCCGGCTGCAATGTCAAAGACCGGAAAGGAAATGTCATGAGCTACACGATAGATCGCACGATCACCGGTGCCTCCTTCGACGAGGTCGATCAGCGCACGCGCGAGGCGCTCGGCAAGCACGGTTTTGGTGTGCTGACGGAAATCGACGTGCAGGCCACGATGAAAAAGAAGATCGACGCCGACATGGCTGGCTACCGGATCCTCGGCGCCTGCAATCCCCAGATGGCCTACAAGGCGATCGAGATCGAACCCAAGGTCGGCGCGATGCTGCCGTGCAACGTGATCCTCAGGGAAGTCGATGGCGGTGTCGAGGTCAGTGCGGTCGATCCCCAGGCATCCATGGCCGGGATCGAGAACGAGCGCCTCATCGCGGTGGCCGGCGAGGTGCGCGACATGCTGGCGGAGGCTGTTCGCGCGATCTGACGGGACGGCAACGCAATCTTCACCGCCAACCGGCGCCTGACGGCGGCCGGGGTGGAGGTCCGTCCGCGGATTGCATGCTTCAGGGCGCCACCGGAACAAAGCCCGACCCTGTTTCTCCCCCATATCTGGAGAACCTGATGAAGTTCGTTCTGCGCGAAGGATACGGCCCGGCGACGGTTCGCGAGATCGGCGATCGGCTTCGGTCCCATGGCAGCGGTCATCACTGGGTCGAGAAGTATCGCGGTAAAACCTTCATCCACGTGCAGCCCGGGGCCGACGAGGCGATCATGCGCAATGAATTCGCCGAACTGGTCAAGCCGGTCGAAGACGGCCATTGAGCGCGGGACAAGACTGGAATCGCCTGCCCATGAAAGCCCTCCTCCCGATGTCGCGCTGTCCCGGCAAGCGAGCGGCCGGACAACCATTCCTCGATCGCCCACATCGGCCCCTGCCCCGGCAAATTGGCAACCGGCTTGTGCCTCCTGGTCGGCTCGGGCATTGGAACTGAGAACAACAGGCAGGAGCGAGCATGAACAGGCTATTCGAGGAGTTGGACTACCAGGTCACCCCGCTCGGAACGCTGGTACTGCGGCGCCGGCAGGACCTCGCCGAGGGTGGCGACATCTACGAGATCAAGCTCAATGACGACTTCCTGATGTCTTCGAAGTTCACGGCATCGGAGGAAGCGCTGGCCCGTCTGGCGCTCGAAGAGCTCGATATGCCCGGGCTGAAGATCGTGGTGGGCGGCCTCGGGCTCGGATACACCGCCGCCACCGCACTCGAGTCCCCGAATGTCGCCTCGATGCTGGTCGTCGACGCCATGCAGCCGATCATCGAATGGCACGAGCAAGGGCTTCTGCCCCTGGGCAAGCTGCTGTCCCCGGACCCCCGCTGCCGCTTCGTGCTTGGCGATTTCTTCGCGATGGCGCTGTCTGCCGAGACCGGCTTTGACCCGGACGAGCCGGCCAGCCGGTTCCACGCGATCATGCTCGACATCGACCATTCGCCTGCCCATGTGTTGCTGCCGTCCAATGCCGCGCTCTACACGCAAGACGGGTTGACTTCGCTGAGCCGGCATCTCCTGCCGGGCGGCATCTTTGCCCTATGGTCGAACGACCCGGCAGACGACGCGTTCGTGTCGCTGCTGGAGGCGGTCTTCGGCGACGCGGGCGCCGCGCCCGTCACCTTCCACAACCCGCTTCAGAACCGGGACGCGCTTCAGACCGTCTACCTCGCGCGCCTTGCTGGCCATGGCTAAGGAGCCGACATCCCTCGGGGCCGGTCATGGCGCACAAGGATGTCGCGGTGGAACCCCCGGGGGCATAACCAGGGCGTACCGGGTTTGGCGGGTAGATGGATAGGGTTCACGGCTGCGCGCGCCGCCCTCCGGACGGCCAAAGCGCAGAAACGGACAGACCGCTCAGGCTTGCGCGCAGTATGCAAATCGTTGATACTCTTCAGAACTTGGCGAACACAATGAATTCGCCCGGGTAAAAACGTTATTGGGAGGAACTTGAATGCATCGTCTTATGTTCTGCAGCGCGGCAGCGCTGATCGTCTCCGGCGGCCTGGCTGGCGCGCAGGATGTCGACCGGACCGGTTGGCCGTCTAGCTTTACCGTGGGCACCGCTAGCCAGGGTGGCACGTTCTTCGTCTACGGCTCGGGCTGGGCGAACCTTGTTGCCGAGGAACTTGGCGTGACGGGCGCCGGCGAGGTCACCGGCGGACCGATGCAGAACATGGCGCTGGTGCACACGGGCGATCTCGCTTTCGGCCTGACCACCATGGGCCCCGCGCAGGAGTCCCTCAACGGCACCAACCCGATCGCGCCAGGCCTGCAGATGGACAATGTCTGCGCCATGTTCCCGATGTACCAGACGCCGTTCCACCTCGCGGCACTCGCCTCCGAGGGCATCACCTCGCTGTCGGAGATTCCGGACGGTTCGGTGATCGGCTTCGGCCCGGCTGGTTCGTCCGCGGACACCTATTTCCCGGCCATGCTCGAAGAGCTCGGCGTCAGCTTCGAGCGCCGCAACGGCGGCTGGGACGATCTGGGCAGCCAGATGCAGGATGGCCTGCTCGACGCGATCGGCTTTGCCGCCGGCGTGCCGATTCCGACCGTGAGCCAGCTCGAGGTGCAGACCGACATCTCCATCGTCGGCTTTACGGCCGACGAACTCGCGACGATTACGGAGAACTTCCCGGTTTCGGAATTCGCGGTGTCGGCCGACACCTATCAGACGCTCGAGGAGGACCTGACGTCGGTGGCGATGTGGAACTTCGCGATCGCCAATTGCGACCTGCCCGAGACCTTCGTCTACGAGGCCACGCGCCTTGCGATGGAAGACAACGATCGGATGGTGAACATCCACAACTCGGCGACCGAGTCGCTGCCCGAGCACTGGGACAAGAACAACGTCCTGAAATGGCATCCGGGCGCTGCGCGCTGGTTCAACGAGCATGGCGGCGCCGAGATCACCGACGACATGATCCACGGCGGCTGATTGCTCGCCATCGGTCTGCGGCCGATCCGGCCTCGACCACTGGCGGCCCGACCGCCAACGCGACCTGACCCGGCCGCAGCTGCAATCCGGCTGCGGCCGCTTTTGGTGAAGCGACCACCGCGTTGGGCGGCATGGTGACGAAGGGGAGGAAAAATGGTGGTCGAGTCGCATAAGCCGGTCCGCGGAAGTGTCGATGAGGATATCGACGTCGTCGTCGCCCAGGGAGTTGACGAAGAACCGGTGGAAGCAAACAGGCGCCTGTTCGAAGGACGGGCCTTCACCATCTTCGCCGCCATCGCCGCAGCCTACGCCTTTTTCCACATCGCGGCGCTCAACGGACTGTCGATCCGCAACATGACCGGCGGTCTCGTCAACCTGCCCTTCCTGCCACGCCTGCCGATGGAGACCTGGAACTTCCGGATCGTCCATATCGCCGGTGCGCTCCTGCTCGGCTTCATCCTGTTCTCGGCCACAAAGTTCAACGACGAGGACCGCCGCTTCGCCAAGCCGGTCAACATCGCCTCAGCGGCATTCTTCCTCGTTGCCCTTTGGGCGTTCGGCGTCGCGCTCTGGTTCGGATCGCAGATCCAGGGCGGCGCGATGTGGAACGGAATGGATCCGACGATCCGCTTCAACGAGATCTGGCTGTTCGGGGCGCCGCTGATCATCGCCACCGTCGCGGGCATCGTGCTCGGTTGGGTCGAGCGTGGACCGCGCACCTGGTTCTCTCTGCCGGACCTGCTGCTCACGATCTGCGGCTTCGCGGTCGCTGCCTATCTGATCACCATCTACGGCACACTGATGCGCAATTCGACGGGCACCCCCTTCGCGCCCATCGGCATCTCGCTCGCCGCCATTGCCGGAACGTTGCTCATCATGGAGCTGACCCGGCGCGTGGCCGGCCTGGCGCTCGTCATCATCGCAGCGCTCTTCCTCCTCTACGTCTTTACCGGTCAGTACCTGCCGGGGTTCCTCAATTCACCGCGGATCGACTGGGCACGCTTCTTCAGCCAGATCTATACCGATGCCGGCATTCTGGGCCCAACGACGGCCGTTTCCTCGACCTACATCATCCTCTTCATCATCTTCGCGGCCTTCCTGCAGGCCTCGAAGGTGGGCGATTATTTCGTCAATTTCGCCTTTGCGGCCGCAGGCCGCGCGCGTGGCGGGCCGGCCAAGGTCGCGATCTTCGCCTCGGGCCTGATGGGCATGATCAACGGCACCTCCGCCGGCAATGTGGTTGCCACCGGATCGCTGACCATTCCGTTGATGAAGCGGCTCGGCTACCCGGCCAGGACCGCAGGTTCCGTCGAGGCAGCCGCCTCGACCGGCGGCCAGATCATGCCGCCGATCATGGGCGCGGGCGCCTTCATCATGGCAGAGGTGACGGGCATCCCCTACCAGGAGATCGCGATCGCCGCGATCATCCCGGCGCTCCTCTACTTCATCTCAATCTACTTCATGGTCGATCTCGAGGCGGCAAAACTCGGCATGCGGGGCATGCGCGAGGACGAGATCCCCAAATTCCGCAAGCTCGTCCGCCAGGTCTACCTCTTCATTCCGATCATCATCCTGATCGCGGCGCTTTTCATGGGCTACTCGGTGATCCGGGCCGGCACGCTGGCGACGGTCTCGGCCGCGATGGTGAGCTGGCTCACACCCTACCGGATGGGACCGCGCTCCATCATCAAGGCGTTCGAACTTGCTGGCGTGATGTCGATCCAGATCATCGCGGTCTGTGCCTGCGCAGGCATCATCGTCGGCGTGATCTCGCTGACCGGCGTCGGATCGCGCTTCTCGAACCTGCTGCTCGGCATTGCCGATACCTCGCAGCTCGCCGCAATGTTCTTCGCCATGTGCATCTCGATCCTGCTCGGGATGGGCATGCCCACCACCGCGGCCTATGCCGTGGCCGCCGCCGTGGTCGCGCCGGGCCTCGTCAACCTGGGGATACCGCTGCTGACGGCGCATTTCTTCGTCTTCTACTTTGCCGTGGTCTCGGCGATCACGCCGCCGGTCGCGCTGGCAAGCTACGCCGCGGCCGGCATATCCGGCGCAAATCCTATGGAGACCTCCGTCACTTCGTTCAAGATGGGCCTCGCGGCTTTCATCGTGCCGTTCATGTTCTTCTACAACGGTGCGCTCCTGATGGATGCCGAATGGCCGGCAATCATCCGCGCGACACTCACCGCAGTGGTGGGGGTCTACCTGCTCGCCTGCGCCGTGCAGGGCTGGTTCCTGGGGCTTGCCGCCGCCTGGTTCATCCGGATCGGCCTGCTTGCAGCCGCGCTGCTGATGATCGAGGGCGGCCTCATCACCGACGTATCCGGCGTCCTACTGGCTGCGGCGCTCTACTTCGTCCAACGCGTCTTCCGGCCGAAGGCGGACGCGCTGATGCCGGTCAAGGGCGCCGACTGACGGACACGGCGACCTGTTGGCGGGTGCCGACCGGCGCCCTGCCCGCCGCCGCGACCGCCGCAAGTCCCCACGGCAACGAGACTGGTAGGGCAAACGGCACATGTATGTCGGAACTGTCGCGTCTGGTGCGTCCTTTGGACGACAGCGGCAGGAGACCTTCGATGAGCAGACTTCAGGCAAAAGCTTCCTCGGCGATCGTTGCGGTGAGCGACATCGAGCGGGCCAGGCGCTTCTACAGCGACGTGTTGGGGCTCGACCTCTTCAACGACAGTGGCGAAGGCGTGCTGGTCTACAAGACCGGTACGACACATCTGGTCGTCTACCCATCCGAGGAAGCCGGCACCAACCGGGCCAACGCCGTCGTGTGGGACTGTGGCGCCGATCTCGAAGCCATCGCGAGCGAGCTACGAACCAAGGGGGTGGTGTTCGAACACTACCAGATGGATGGCGTGGCCTTCGAGGACGGTATCCATGATGCCGGCGGGTTCAAGATGGTCTGGTTCAAGGATCCAGACGGCAACATCCTCCATCTGAACAGCGCGTGAGCCAGGCTGGCGAACAAAACAGCTCACCTGCCGCAGCCAAGGAAGAGAGGACGGATATGCCCGAACCACTGATCATCTGGACATATGACTGGGTACCGGACGGCCCGCGCGGCTTCGTCCGCGACTTTCGGCTGCGCTGGGCCTGCGAAGAGGCCGGGCTGGATTACGCTGTTCGCACGGTTCCCTTCGAAAATCGCGGGCCCACCCACTTTGCGCGCCAGCCCTTTGGCCAGGTGCCGTTCCTCGACGACAACGGCATCGTGATGTTCGAGAGCGGTGCCGCGCTCCTGCATCTCGCGGGCAAGAGCGATGCGCTGATGCCTCCCGACCGACAAGGCGCGGCCGAGACTTTGCAATGGGTCATCGCGGCGCTGAACTCGATCGAGATGGTGACGTTGCCATGGTGGTTCGTGGGGTTGTCGGCGCCCGAGGACAATCCGCTCGAAGGCTGGATGGCCTCCCGGCTCGAGCATCTCGAAACGGTTCTCGCCGCCCGGCAATGGCTCGCCGCCGATCGGTTCACCGCCGCGGACCTCCTGATGGCCGACGTGCTCCGCATTCCGAAGGTCCGCGCCTTCGGTCAGTATCCCGCGCTCCGGGAATATGTGCAGCGGGTCTGCTCCCGGCCCGCCTTCACCAAGGCAAGAGACGACCAGCTGGCGCACTTCGCGGCGGCCGACCTGGAGCGGTCGTCGCGATCTTCCCCGGCATGAACGTGCCGGCGATCAAGCGCGGACGTCACCCTCGCGACGGTCGGTGAGCTGTTCGATCAATACATGCGGCCTACCTGCCGCCTCGCCCAAGTCCTTGCGCGCCGCCACGCCGAGCCGGGGCAGCAACGCGGAACATTAAGTGTGCAACGATGTTCGAGGTGCGACCGTCGTCGTCCAAGAGCGGTCCGACTGCGTGCGGAGATGAACTTCACCGGCGCTTCTGCATCGCGCGACGCCGCGTGATCCCGGCAGGCCCATCGGACAGGCTTTCCGAAGTTCCCCGCGGCCAGACCAAGAAGGAGTTTAAACATGAAGGCACTTTGCTGGCACGGAAAGGGCGACATTCGCTGCGACACCATCGATGACCCCACCATCGAGAACGACGGCGACATCATCATCAAGGTGACGTCCTGCGCGATCTGCGGCTCCGACCTTCATCTGATGAACGGCTACATGCCGACGATGGAATCGGGTGACGTGCTCGGCCACGAGACCATGGGCGAGGTCGTGGAAGTTGGCAAAAGCCACACGAGATTCAAGATGGGCGACCGGGTCGTGGTGCCGTTCAACATCGCCTGCGGCGACTGCTATTTCTGCAAGAAGCAGCTTTTTTCGCTGTGCGATCGTTCCAACCGCAACGCCGAGCAGGCGATCAAGATGATGGGGCATTCTCCCTCGGGCCTGTTCGGCTATTCGCACATGCTGGGCGGCTACGCCGGCGGACAGGCTGAATACCTGCGCGTGCCCTACGGCGATTTCGGTCCGGTCAAGGTGCCTGACGGCATGGATGACGAGCATGCGCTGTTCCTGTCCGACATCTTTCCCACCGGCTGGATGGCGGCGGAAAACGCCGGCATCGAGGAAGGCGACACGGTCGCCATCTGGGGCTGCGGTCCGATCGGCCAGTTCGCCATCCAGAGTGCCTGGATGATGGGCGCCGGCCGTGTCATTGCCATCGACCGGGTTCCCGAACGGCTCGAGATGGCCCGGACGCACGGGCGCGCCGAGACGCTTGATTTCAGCGAGGTGAATATCTACGACGCCCTGATGGAAATGACCAAAGGGCGGGGTCCCGACAGTTGCATCGACTGCGTGGGCACCGAATCCGACCCGGGCGCCAGCGCCGACGCCATGCTCGACAAGGCCAAGGCCGCCCTGCGCATCGGGACCGATCGCCCGCATGTGCTGCGCGAAGCGATCTTCTCCTGCCGCAAGGGCGGCACGATCTCGATCCCGGGGGTGTATATCGGCCTGCTCGACCATATTCCGTTCGGTGCGGCGATGAACAAGGGGCTGAGCTTCAAGATGGGCCAGACCCATACCCACCGATATCTCGAACCGCTTCTCCAGAAGGTCGTGGACGGCGACATCGACCCCACCTTCGTGATCACGCACACCGCGTCGCTCGAGGACGGTCCCGACCTTTACAAGTCGTTCCGCGACAAGACGGACGGCTGCATCAAGGTGGTGATGAAGCCATGAAGAAGCCCCATGACGAGAAGCCCAAAGCAAAGATCGAGGACGATGCGGGAGGCCAGTTCGTCCAGAGCCAGAACGGAAAAGACAACAGCGGCGTGTCGAGCGCCGCGCCGCGGGTGCTGACGGGCGACGAGGACGCGACCTTCTCCAAACACCATGGCACCAAGTGAGTCTCGCTGTCCCGAACGTGGCGTAGAGGCCCGATGGCCTCCGCCACCTTCTCTTTCAAGCACATTGCCGCTCAGCCCGGAGTCGATCGGCGGGGACGGGGACGCGGAAGGAGGTGGGGCGCCGGGGAGGTGCACCCCCTGCGCGGCCATGCAATTGACGTCTTTGCCAGATAAGGCTTACAACTTGTCAATTGTTGGCACCTAAAGGTCGAGGAATTCGGCCTTTCAGGGATGCAAATGCCCGCCCAGACCTTTCGAAAATCCCCCCGCGCGCAGACGCGGCTGACCATCCTCGTGGCGGTGGTATTTGCACTCGTAGGCTCGTCCCTGGGTCTCATCCTCAGCCTCTCGCTGGGCAGCGTGCATGGTCGCCAGACCTGGCTGATCGCCTCCTGCGTGGTCTTCTCGGCGACGATCCTGATGCGCATGCTGACGGCGCCGTCCCAGCTCGATGAATGGGTGGCGCCGGCCGTCAGCCTCTATTTCCTGGGATATCTCAGCACCGGAGGCGCGCTCGCCAATACCGCCCCGGGCATGACCGATGCCTTCTTCATCTTCCTGTCCTGGTTCTTCGTCCTGTTTGCGTTCAACAGCTTCGTGAACACGGCCCGCTACAGCAAGCTGCTCTCGCTTCTCATCTTTGCGGCGCCGCTTGTTCTCGCAGGGACCAGGATGGCCTTTGCGCCGGAGATCGAGCTGCCGGAACGGGTCAATCTTGTCGTTTTCGGTCTCAGCTACATCACCTTCGTCCTGATCATGGGGATGTTCTCCCAGTATCGGGAGGCGCTGATCATCGAGCGCGAGCACTCGCTGGGTCTCGAGGAAATCGCCAAGGTCTCGCGCCAGAGCGAGGAGCGGTTTCGTGCCCTGGTCCAGAATATGTCCGACGTCATCTTGATCATTTCGAACGAAGGACGCCTGAAATACCAAAGTCCCGCCGCCGAAACCGTCTGGGGCTATGGGTTCGATGAACTGGTCGGCCAGGACGTCGCGACGCTGATCCACCCGAGCGACAAGGCGCTGTACCACGACATCTCGAGGCAATTGCTGCAGACGCCAAGGTCTTCCAAGAGCAGCGAGATCCGGTTCAGGACCAGCGACGGAAGCTGGCGTTCGGCAAGCCTGACACTTACCAATCTGATCGACGAGCCTGGCGTCGAGGGACTGGTGGCCACCATCCACGACATTACCGAAAGAAAATCATTCGAAGAGCAGCTGACGCGGCATGCCTTCCATGATTCCCTCACCGGCCTGCCGAACCGGCTCCTGTTCCGCGATCGGCTGGATCAGGCTCTCGCGCGCGTTACAAGACAGAACGGCCGTGCCGGTCTGCTCTTCCTGGATATCGACAACTTCAAACAGATCAACGACAGCCTGGGCCATGGCGTCGGGGACGAACTGATCCAGCAGACCGCGCAGCGTCTCAAGCAATGCGTGCTCGGCGAAGACACGGTCGCGCGGCTGGGCGGCGACGAATTCGTCATCCTCCTGGACTATCTTTCCCATGAAGAGGAAGCGGTCAGCCTGGCCAATCGGATTCTGGCCAGCTTCAGGCAGGCTTTCCGGTTCGGTGGACGAGACTACGTGGTCTCCGTCAGCATCGGCATCGTCACGGGCGGCGCCGATCATGGCGGCGCCGACAACATGCTGAGGGACGCCGACAGCGCGATGTACCACGCCAAGGCCAGCGGCGGGGGACGCTACACGATGTTCGACCCCGCCATGCAGACCGACGGGCTCGCCCGTCTCGAGCTCGAGAACGAGTTGCGCGAAGCCATCGACCGGTGCGAATTGCTGATTCACTATCAGCCGATCGTCGAACTCGACGACTCGCGCATCCGGGCGGCTGAGGCTCTGGTTCGCTGGCAGCACCCGGTGCGTGGCCTGATCCCTCCGCTGGAGTTCATTCCGCTTGCCGAAGAAACCGGCCTCATCGTTCCGATCGGTCGATGGGTTTTGGAGCAGGCTTGCCATCAGGCCGCATCCTGGCAGGCCCTTTACCCCCGCACGCCGCCGCTGACGATCAGCGTCAATCTATCCTTACGCCAGTTTCAGGACCCGGGCCTGTTCGATGACGTCAAGCGCGCGCTGGCCCAGTCGGGCCTCGCCCCCGCCTGTCTCCAGCTGGAGATCACCGAGAGCGCCATCATGCGCGACGTCGAAGCGACCATCTCGACCATGAAGCAGCTCAAGGAACTCGGCATCCAGCTTGCCCTCGACGATTTCGGGACCGGCTATTCCTCGCTCGCCTATCTCAAGCGCCTGCCGCTGGATGTCCTCAAGATCGACCGGTCCTTCGTCAATGGCATCGGCATCGGCCGGGAGGACCAGGCGATCGTCAAGACGATCATCGCGCTGGCCAGTTCCCTCAACCTCTCGACGACGGCCGAGGGGATCGAGACCGACGGCCAGTCGGCACTGCTGCACGATTGGGCATGCGAGCACGGGCAGGGCTACCACTTCTCCCGCCCCCTCTCATCAGCCGACTTTGCGAGCTTGCTGCACGCACCTGACGGGCTCCCCTCCGCGGGCGCCAGGGCCGCATAGCGGCAAGCGGCTGCCGGGTCGGGCCCAGTACGAAGAGCCCTACCCCGCCCGCCGCGCTTCGCCCGGGCAGAGCTGCCGCCACGGCAGGGCGTTTTCAGGGAAATAGCGGCTTGCCGCTTCCAGCAGGAGCATGATCGCCGCGACGACGCTGGTCGCCACGACCGCAAGGGCAGCCGATTCGGAGCCGAGGCCGGCGTCTTCGAGATTGAGGAGAGCGACGCCGAGCGTCTCGGTCCCGGCCGACCACAGCAGCGCCGATATCGTGAGCTCGTTGAAGGCAAGCAGGAACACCATGACACCGCCCGCCGCCACGGCAGGCAGGTTGAGCGGCAGGATGATCGTGCCAAGCCGCCGGCCGATGCCCGCGCCGTCGATCAGCGCGGCTTCCTCCACGTCCCGCTCCAGCGAGGATACCGCCGCCGTGACCGGCTTCAGGGCGATCGCAAGGAAAGATGCGAGATAGGCGAAGACGATGATCCACGCCGTGCCGTAAATGGTGACGCCGATAAAGGGCAACGGGTTGACGAACAGCAGGATACAGGCGATCGCCACCACCACGCCCGGCAGGGCATAGGGCATCTCGATCATCGGCAGAATGACCGCACGCGCCCAGGAAAGCCGCCGATCGATGGCGTAGGCAACGAGCAGAGACGTCGCGGCCAGAACGATGGCGGCAGCGCCCGCATAGGTGAATGAATTGGCGAAGGCGCGGCGGATCAGCGCCTGGCTCCACATCGTGTCGGTGTATTGCGCGAAGGTCAGCGTGTCCCAGCCAAGCGTCACGCCATAGGCTGGCACCAGGGACTTCGCGACCAGCGATGCCAGCGGAAGGAGGATCGTGGCGGCAAAAAAGAGCCAGACGAAGATTTCCGTCGGGACTGTCACTGCCCGGCGCAGAATGAAGGGCTCCATGCCACGCTCGACGTCCGTGCGGACCGTGTGCCGCGATGTCAGCCAGGCAGACGCTATCACGGCGATGCCGGCGATCAGCGCAATCAGCAGGGAGATCATGGCTGCGTCGTTGATCCCCCCGCGCCCGAAACTTGCCAGCTGCCGGTAGATGGTCGTGGGCAGCGTCGTGACCCCGACCGGCAGGCCGAGCAGAGCGGGAATGCCGAAATTGCCGACACCCGCAACGAAGGCAAGGAGCACGGCCGAGAGAATGTTGAGCCGGATGACGGGCAGGATCACCTGGGTGATGATCGCGAGCGGTCGGGCGCCATCGAGCATGGCGGCCTCGATCAGCGCCTTCGGAACGCGCGCCAGACCCGACGCCAGGACGATGGCGACCAGCGGCGCGTGATGCAGCCCCATGACGAAGATCACCCCGCCGAAGCCCAGCATCGGATTGGGCGTGCCGAGCGCCGGCGCGATGCCGAGCGTGTTCAGGATCGGCGAGGACGGCCCCGCCAGTGTCTTGAAGGCGACGGCGGAGACCTGCGGCGCCACCATCAGGGAAAGCACGAAGAAAAAGGCGAGCGCGCGCCTTGTCGCCAGTGCCATGGTAGCCAGCACGAGCGCGACGATGCCGCCGATGGCGACCGCAAGAACCATGGAGGCCGCCGCGATGGCCAGGCTGTTCAGCGTCGCCCGGGTGACCGAGGGGCTCGTCAGCAGCTCGATCGACCCGGCGGGATCGGCTCGGAAGACGCTCGATGCGACTGTGACCAGCTGGACGACGGGCAGCAGGCAGAAAACCAGGACGGCGACAAAAACGAGGGCGGAGATGAAGCCGCCCTCATTATCGAACCATATGCGCGCCTTGCCGGGCGCGAGACCGCGAAGGGACACGAATGGACGTAGCGTCACGAAGGCCAATCGCGTCCCACTCCCTGATCAGTTCTGGCCGAACATGTCGGCAAACGTCTCCTTGTCGGCCTCGGCCGATTCGAGAGCCGCCGCCGGATCGAGCGGCAGGATCTCGATGTCCGACAGCGCAGGAAAACCTTCCGGCGCGGTGACGTCCGGATGCGCCGGCATGTAGCCCTGCGAGGCCGCCATTTCCTGGCCTTCACGCGAGATCAGGAAATCGATGAACGCCCGTGCCGCTTCCGGGTTCTGCGTGTTGGCGAGGATGGCGACCGGTTCGGAAATGGCCGAGACGCCTTCTTCCGGAAACACGAACTCGACCGGCGCGCCCTTGGCCTTCTCGCGGATCGGCAGGAACTCGACGATCATGCCGTACATCTTCTCGCCACCGGCGACCGACTGCAAGACACCGCCGTTGCCGCCGGACGCCTGGGCGCCGTTTGCTGCCAGCTGCTCGTAATAGTCCCAGCCCTGCTCCAAATTCGCGACGATCGCCTGCGTGTGGATGAGGGCGGCGCCCGAGGTCAGCGGCGACGGCATAGCGACCTGGCCCCTGGCTTCCTCCGACAGAAGGTCATTCCACGAGGTGGGCTGCATCGGGGCGTTGGTGTTGTAGATGATGCCGGTGGTGATCAGTTTGGTCGGGAACCACATGCGCTCCGGATCCTGGATCGCCTCATCATAGGCCGAAACGTCGGCTTCGGGGTAGGCCATCAGCCTGCCGTCCCTGGCGAGGCCTTCCATCGTCACGCTGTCGGCGATGAGCAGCAGGTCGGCGGGCGACGAGCCTGCTTCCAGCTCGGCCTGAAGCCGGGCCATGATCATTGTGGTGCCGTCGCGCACGAAGGTGACCTCGACGTCCGGGTACTTGGCCATGAACGCGTCGACGGTCTGCTGCGCGTCGTTGTTGGGCTGGCTCGTATAGAGGGTCAGCGTGCCCTCGACGGCATAAGCGCCGGAAACGGCGCCCAAGAGTGCCGCGCCGGTCAGGAAAGCTCTCAGAATAGTGCGCATCTCATGCTCCTTGGGATCGGGAAACGTGAGTCGGCATAGTGGCGATGTGTTACCTCCCGATGACAGGGATGGACCAACATTCACGAAACAAGCCCGATCAAGCGAATTGACAAGCTGCCTGGAACGGGCGCAATCTGACGTTACGGACGGTGAACATTTGGAGGACGCCATGTCGCAACGCGTGGCTCGTTTCGTCGTCATTCTCCTTGCCACGCTACTCCTGATGCCGCCTGCGCTCCATGCGCAGGACAGCCGGACAGTCGTGACGACCGAGGATGCCGATTATTTCGGTTTCGACCTGCGCACGGAGCGCGACGTCAGCCTCGACGAATGCGAGGCCGTCTGCATCGGCGACAGCCAGTGCCGCGCCTTCACCTACAATGTCCGCGCCCAATGGTGTTTCCTGAAATCCGACCACGGACCGCTCAATCCCTTCGCGGGAGCGGTGGCGGGCCGCATTGTCGAATCAGGAGGCGCGGCCGATATCGGCGCGCCACCGACGCTCTCCTTCCTGTCCGCCGGCCTGCTTGACGAGGCGCGGCAATATCGTGGCGACGTCGCCACGGTCCAGGCCGATCCGTCGCTTGGCGCCGTCCTTCTGACGCAGGCCGCACGCGACGCGCAGGATGCAGGCGACCCCCGCGGCGCCATCGCCTCCTATCGGGCCGCGCTGGCGCTGTCTTCTGACGATTCCGGCCTCTGGAGCGGGCTGGCAGCAGCACTTCTGGCGGCCACGCCAGCCGACTGGAGCGAACGCACCAGCCTGCCGCGCGATGCCTCTTCCGCGGCAATCAATGCCTATCAGACGAGCCGCGCCCGGCCCGACCGGGCCGATGCACTGGCCTGGCTTGCCCGCGCGCTGGATGGCCGTGAACTCTATCGCCCCGCGATGGCGGCTTTTGACGCCAGCCTCGAACTGGTCGACGACGAGAACATCCGCTTCGAGCAGGCCGAACTGCGCAGCCGGCGCGGCTTTCGCGTCATGGACCATACCGTCGATACGGAAGCTGCCGCGCCGCGCATCTGCGTCCAGCTTTCCGAGGAACTCCCGCGCTCGGGCGTCGACTTCTCTTCCTTCGTCACGGTCGATGGCGCCCCTGCCCCGGCGGTCGACGCGTCCGGACAGCAGGTCTGCGTCGAGGGCCTGCAGCACGGACGCAGCTATCAGGTGACGCTGCGCCGCGGTCTTCCCTCAACGGTAGGCGAAGTCCTGGAAGACGATGTCGCGCTGACGATCTATGTGCGCGACCGCTCGCCGGCGCTGCGCTTCACCGGCGACAGTTTCGTGCTGCCATCAGGCATGCGGCGCGGCATTCCGCTGGTCAGCGTCAACACCGATAGTGCCAATATCAGCCTCTATCGCGTCGGCGAACGGACGCTCGCGCGGCTGATGTCGGGATCGGATTTCCTCAGCCAGCTTGGCGGCTGGGAGGTGGAAAACCTGGCCAGCGACCTCGGCGAGCCCGTCTGGGAAGGCAGGCTGGACGTGGCGAATGAGTTGAACCGCGACGTGATCACCTCCTTCCCCGTCGATGAAGCCCTCCCCGAGCGCAAGCCCGGAGTTTACGTGCTCATTGCCGTGCCCGAAGGCGACACCTCGGAGCAGTGGACAGCCCGCGCCACGCAATGGTTCGTCGTGTCCGACATCGGGCTGTCGAGCTTTGCCGGCGAAGACGGGCTGTCGGTCTTTGCCCGCAGCCTCGGCTCCGCCGAGCCGCTCGATGCGGTCGAGCTGCAGCTTCTGGCGCGCAACAACGAGGTGCTGGGCACGGCGACGACCGATGCCGACGGCTTGGCGCGCTTCGACCCTGGCCTGATGCGAGGCGCGGCCGCCATGGCGCCTGTCGCCCTGCTGGCTTCGGGAAGCGACGGCGATTTTGTCTTCCTCGACCTGACGCGCGCGGGTTTTGATCTTTCCGATCGTGGCGTGGAGGGTCGTGCGGCCCCCGGCGCGCTCGACATCTTTGCCTGGACGGAGCGCGGCATTTACCGCGCCGGCGAGACGGTGCATGCGACGGCACTTGCCCGCGACGATGCCGGCGTGGCGGTCGAAAATTTGCCGCTGACCTTCATCCTGTCGCGCCCCGATGGCGTCGAGGACCGCCGGGCAACCAGCGACGGACGCGCGCTTGGCGGCCATACGCTGGCACTGGACCTATCCGACACCGCCATGCGCGGCACCTGGTCGCTGGCGATCCACACGGATGCCGACCGGCCGGCGCTTTCCACCGTCTCCTTTCTGGTCGAGGATTTTGTGCCCGACCGGCTCGAGTTCGACCTTGAGGCGGATGTCGAGGAGATCTCGGCGGATGGCGCGGCAAGTGTCAGCGTCGATGGCCGCTTCCTCTACGGTGCGCCCGCAGAAGGCATGCGCCTCGAAGGCGAGGTGGCGGTGTCGACGACCCGCGACTGGTCGGCCTTCCCGCAATATCAGTTCGGCCTCGCCGACGAGGAGGATCTGGGCGCGACCATCACGACGCTGGAAAATCTTCCCGACACCGATGCGGAGGGCCGCGCGGAATTTAACGTCATGCTGGGCGAACTGCCCTCGACCACCGGGCTCCTGGAAGCCGCGGTCGCGGTACGCATGCGCGAACCGGGCGGGCGCGCCGTGGAGCGGCAGCTCTCCCTGCCGGTGGTGCCCGACGCCACGCTGATCGGCATACGTCCAGATTTTGCGGGCGAGTCGCTGCCCGAGAACTCCACCGCCTCTTTTGCGATCATCGCCGCCGGGCCCGACGGGGAGCGCGAGGCGCTGGATGGCCTGCGCTGGTCGTTGAAGAAGATCGAGCGCAACTACCAGTGGTACCGCACCAGCACCGACTGGAACTACGAGCCGGTGATCACCACCAGCGAGGTGGCGAACGGCACCGTGGATGTCGGCGCGAGCGATGCCGGCCGGGTCTCCTTCCCTGTGCAGTGGGGCCGCTACCGGCTGGAGGTGGAGACGACCGATCCGCTTGGACCCGCCACGAGCGTCGAGTTCGACGCCGGCTGGTTCGTCGAGGCAGCCTCCACCGAGACGCCTGACGCACTGGAGATGGCGCTCGACAAGGAGAGCTACGAGGCAGGCGAGACCGCACGGCTCAACATCTCGCCGCGCTTTGCCGGCGAAGTGCTGGTCACGATCGGCAATGAGCGGCTGGCCGAGACCATCACCGCCTCCATCCCCGCCGAAGGCGGCGATGTGGAAATCCCGATCGGCGAAGACTGGGGTGCCGGTGCCTATGTCACCGCGACCCTCTACCGGCCAGGCGAAGCGGCCGAGACCCGCATGCCCGCACGCGCCATCGGCGTGACTTGGCTGGTCGTCGATCCGGGCGACCGCAGCCTGGAAGTCATCCTCGACGCGCCCGACATGGCCGCGCCGCGCGAGCGGCTGACGATCCCCGTCTCGCTCGCCAACCTGCCCGCCGGGGAGCGCGCCTATGTGACGGTGGCGGCGGTCGATGTCGGCATCCTCAATCTGACCAACTACGCCGCGCCGGACCCGGAAGCATGGTATTTCGGCCAGCGCGGCCTTGGCCTCGAAATCCGCGATCTCTATGGCCGCCTGATCGACGGGTCGCTGGGCGCTGCCGGCCGGCTGCGCACCGGCGGCGATGGCGGCATCCTCATGCAGGGCAGCCCGCCCACCGAGCGGCTGCTCGCTTTCTTCTCCGGTCCTGTCGAACTCGACGAAGACGGCCGAGCAGAAATCTCCTTCGACCTGCCCGAATTCAACGGCACGGCCCGCATCATGGCCGTGGCCTGGACGAAGGACGGGGTGGGCCAGGCGCAAGCCGACGTTATCGTGCGCGATCCGGTCGTTGTCACGGCCAGCACGCCACGTTTCCTGGTCCCCGGCGACCGCGCGCTGATGCGCCTCGACATCGCCAACACCGACGGGCCGGAGGGCGACTACGCGCTGTCGATCCGCACCGAGGGCACCGCAGGCATGGAGATCGCCGATGCGCCGGGCTCGATCTGGCTTGCTCGCGGCGGATCGGAGGCCCTGACCCTGCCGATCAACGCCACGCAAACCGGCGAAGCCGTGGTTACCGTGGCGCTTGAAAGCGAAGACGGGACGCTTATCGAACGCACCGGTTTCGTGACCGTGCGCCCGGCCGCGATGCCCGTGACCGAGCGGCAGATCGTCTCGCTGGCCGCCAATGGCGGCACGATCCGCGTCGATGAAGGCCTGCTTGGCGACAGCTTGCTCGATGGGGCGTTCGTCAGCCTTGGCGTCTCGCCTCTGGCCGCCTTCGACATCCCGTCGGTGCTGCTGGCGCTCGACCGCTACCCCTATGGCTGCGCCGAGCAGATCACCAGCCGGGCCTTGCCGCTGCTCTATGCGGCGGAACTCTCGCAGTTGGCGGGCATGCCGGTCGATCCCGGCCTCGACGAGCGCATTGCGCAGGCGATCACAGGCGTGCTCGATTTCCAGACCTCGACCGGCAGTTTCGGCCTCTGGGGTCCGGGCTGGGGCAATCTGTGGCTCGACGCCTATGTCGGCGAGTTCCTGACGCGGGCCGCCGAACTTGGCCATCCGGTGCCCTCCCAGGCGCTGGCGCGCGTGATCCAGAATCTCCAGAACACGCTCGCCTACACGACCGAAGTCGAGGAAAGCGGGACAGAGATCGCCTACGCGCTCTACGTGCTCGCACGCAACCGCCGCGCCTCGGTCGGCGACCTTCGCTACTATGCCGACACGCGTCTCGACGAATTCGCAAGTCCGATGGCGCGGGCCCAGATCGGCGCCGCCCTTTCCCTTTACGGTGACAGCGAACGGGCCGACCGCGCCTTCAACTCCGCCCTTCGCAAGGCACGCGCCGATGCGCTTTCGGACAATCTGCTGCGTTCGGATTTCGGCTCGGCGTTGCGCGACGGGGCGGCCATTCTGGCACTCGCCGCCGAAACATCCCCGGCGCCGACCGCAATCCCCGCCATGATGCAGATGGTCGAAACGGCGCGTGCCGGGCGCGACCACACCAGCACGCAGGAACAGGCCTGGATGCTGCTCGCCGCACGCGCCATGCGTCTGGCCGATGCCGATATCCGGCTGGAGGTAAACGGTGCCGAACATCGCGGTAGCTTCGCCCGGCGTCTCGAAGGCCGAGACCTGATCGAACAGCCCATCACGCTGGTCAACCGCTCGGACGAGGCCGTCGATCTCGTGATCACCACGGTTGCGGCACCCGCCCAGCCGCTGCCCGCCGGCGGCAACGGCTTCGAGATCGAGCGGTCCTACTTCACGCTCGATGGCGAGGCCGTCAATGTCAGCGAGGTCGTGCAGAACGAGCGCTACCTGGTCGTGCTGCGCTTCACCGAAGAAAACAGCTGGCCGTCGCAGGTCGTCATGACAGACCTGCTGCCGGCCGGGTTCGAGATCGACAATCCGCGCCTCGTCGGATCGGCTGAACTGGCGAATTTCGAGTGGCTGGGCGAGACCAGTGCCGCCCATGTCGAGTTCCGCTACGACCGCTTCACCGCTGCCTTCGACCGCAATGCCGACAGCGCGCGCGAACAGGTCGCGGCCTATGTGGTGCGGGCCGTGACGCCGGGCGTCTACACGCATCCGGCGGCCATCGTCGAGGACATGTACCGCCCGCAATTTTCCGCGCGCACGGCGACGAGCGCCATGGAGGTGCTGGCACCGAGGTGACCATGGCGATCCCCACATGGCGCAGAGCAGCGCTGGCGGGGGCGGGCCTGCTTCTCTTCGGGGCGGTCTGCCTTGTCGCGCTTCACGCGCTCGACCGCGCCTTTCCGCCACCGCTTGAAGCTCACACAGAACGCTCGGTCGAGGTCGTGGACCGCGACGGCAACCTGCTGCGCGTCTATGCCGTCGGCGACGGGCGCTGGCGGCTGGCGGTCGATCCGGCCGCGGTCGATCCGGCCTTTCTCGACATGCTGATCGCCTATGAGGACCGCCGGTTCCGCTCGCATGTCGGCATCGATCCGCTGGCTCTGCTGCGCGCTGCCGGCCAGTTCGCCACGAACGGGCGGATCGTGTCGGGCGGCTCCACCATCACCATGCAGCTTGCCCGGCTGATCGAGCCGCGCGAGGCCCGCTCCATCGGCGCCAAGCTCAGGCAGATGGCGCGCGCGCTGCAGATCGAGAGGCGGCTGTCGAAAGACGAGATCCTGGGACTTTACCTGGCGCTTGCGCCCTATGGCGGCAATCTGGAAGGCATCCGCGCCGCCTCGCTGGCCTGGTTCGGCAAGGAGCCGCGGCGGCTGGAACTGGGCGAGGCAGCCCTTCTGGTCGCCCTGCCCCAGCTGCCCGAACGCCGCCGGCCCGACCGCAACCCCGCAGCCGCAGAAAATGCGCGCGACCGTGTGCTGGCGCGCATGGTATCGGCGGGGCTGATCTCGGACCGGGAAGCGGTCCGCGCGGCGAGCGCGCGGGTGCCCTCGTTCCGGAGGCCGATGCCGGCTCTTGCCGCCCATGCGGCCGACGACGCGATTCGCGCCGCGCCACAGGAGCAGCGCCACCAGCTGTCGCTGCGCGCCGGCATCCAGCGGAACCTCGAACATGTGGCGGGCCAGGCGGCGGAAGGCCTGGGCTCCCGCGTCTCGGTGGCCATCCTGATGGCCGATGCGGTGACCGGCGAAGTGCTGGCGCGCGTCGGCTCCGCGGGCTTCCTTGACGACGCCCGGGCCGGCTGGATCGACATGACACGCGCGGTCCGCTCGCCGGGCTCGACGCTGAAACCTTTCATCTACGGTCTCGCGATCGAAGAAGGCATGGTCGCCCAGGAGACGATGATCGAAGACCGGCCGGCAAATTTCGCCGGCTACCGGCCGCGCAATTTCGACATGGCGTATCAGGGTGATGTGAGCGTGAGGACGGCGCTGCAACTGTCGCTCAACGTGCCGGCGGTGCGGCTGCTCGACACGGTTGGGCCAGCGCGGCTGACCTCGCGCTTCCGCCGCGCGGGCGTCAATGTGTCCCTGCCGCGCGGCGAGGCACCGGGACTCGCCATCGCGCTCGGCGGCGCGGGCATGACGCTGGCCGATCTTGTCGGGCTCTACACGTCCTTTCCCAATGGCGGGCGCGCCGTGACGCTAAGGGAGGCCATCGGCGACCGCCCTGCCCCACGCGAGATCATGGCGCCGCGGGCCGCGTGGCATGTCGCCGACATGCTGGCCGGGGTCGACCCGCCGGAGGGTGCTGCCCGGCGCGGCATCGCCTACAAGACCGGCACCTCCTACGGCTATCGCGACGCCTGGTCCGTCGGCTTCGACGGCCGGCATGTGATCGGCGTGTGGGTGGGGCGGGCCGACGCCGCGCCCGTGCCGGGCATATCCGGCTACACGACGGCGGCACCCATCCTCTTCGAGGCTTTCCAGCGGTCGGGCATCGCCACGACGCCGTTGCCGCGCGCGCCCGCCGGCGCGGTGCGGCTTGCCCGCGACGAACTGCCCGTGACACTGCGCCGCTTCATCTCGGCGCACCAGGCGCCGGGCGCCCGGGTGGCCGTGGAGCCGGCGCCCGAAATCGTGTTCCCGCCCGACGGCGCGCGGGTGGAACTCACATACGGCGCCGATCGGCCGGCCCCGCTGGTGCTCAAGCTGCAGGGGGGACGCGCGCCGTTCCGCTGGCTCGCCAATGGGCGCGCTTTGGCGGAGGTTACGCGCGGTCGCACCAGCCAGTGGCAGCCCGATGGGCTCGGCCAGTCGACCCTCACCGTGATCGATTCCGCCGGACGGGCGGCGAGCGTTCGGGTATATGTCGAGTAGGCATCGGCGCATTTGTTGTGCGATGCGGGGTGGATCGGCTAGCCTTCTCGGCTGTTGCGCGAATCCCCATGCACAAGCCCAGCCGGAGAGACCATGAGTGCCCGCCCGCACCCAAGCGCCATCGAAATCCTGTCCCACCTCGTCGCCTTCGACACGACGAGCCGCCATTCGAACCTGCCGCTGATCGACTACGCGGAATCGCTGCTGGTGGCCTGCGGGGCCAGCGCGGAGCGCACGTATGACGCCACGGGGAGCAAGGCCAATCTCTGGGCGACCATCGGGCCACCGGAGGTCGCGGGCATCGTGCTCTCCGGCCACACCGACACCGTTCCCGTGGACGGCCAGGACTGGGCGAGCAACCCCTTCGAACTGGTCGAACGCGACGGCCTGCTCCACGGGCGGGGCACCTGCGACATGAAGGGATTTCTGGCGGTGGCGCTATCGCTGGCCCCGGCCATCGCCGCGGCGCGACCGGACCGTCCGGTTCATTTCGCCTTGTCCTATGACGAGGAGGTCGGCTGCATCGGCGTCCGCGGACTGGTGGCCGAACTCGTGCGAAAGCCCGTCCTGCCGCTCGGCTGCATCGTCGGCGAGCCGACGCTCATGGAAGTGGCCATCGGCCACAAGGCCAAGCGCAGCCTCAGGATCGTGGTGCGTGGCACGGTGGGGCATTCCTCGCGGGCGCCGGAGTTCGTCAACGCAGTGGAGCATGCCGCGCGGATCGTCGTGAAGATACGGGAGATGGGAAAGGAGCTCGCTTCATCCGGCGCACGAGACGCGCTCTACGACATCGCCCACACGACGGCGCATGTCGGCACCATGCATGGCGGCACGGCGCTGAACATCGTGCCTGACCGGTGCGAGATCACCTGCGAGTTCCGGGTCCTGCCGAACGATGATGCCGACGCGCTGGTGGGCGAGATCACCAGCTTCATCCGCCAGGAGGTCGAACCGGAAATGCAGGCCCTCGCGCCGGAAGCGGGCGTGGACATCGAGATGACCGCGGCGTTTCCGGGCCTCGACATGGCGGGTGACAGCGAGCTGGCCATGGCTGCCAGGCGCGGGGCGCGGCGCAATGACCACATCAAGGTCGCCTACGGCACGGAAGCGGGGCTGTTCCAGGAGGCCGGCATCCCGACAATCGTCTGCGGTCCGGGCTCGATCGCGCAGGCGCACAAGCCGGACGAGTTCGTCGCGATGGAGCAACTGGCGGCCTGCGAGCGATTCCTTGTTGCCCTGCTCAGCGAGCATGGCTGCCTCGTCGCGACTGAATCCTAAGCCGCCACAAGAAGCAGTTCGAAGGTCACCGAGACGGCGTTGGCGCCGGGCGTGAGCTGGCCGCGCGCCATCCGCCCCTCGCGATCGACCACGGCCGCCTCGATGCGCGCGACGCCGGCGTCGAACGCGCCATCCAGGACCAGGACTTCGTTGGCATGCCAGTCGAGGCCTTGGCCGTCTTGGAGACGGCAGCCGACGAGACTGCCGATGCCATGGACGGCGAGTTTCGTCAGTCCATGCCGCCGTGCGATGTCCGCGATGGCGGCGCCAATGTCCTGGTTGGGGCGGACCGAGGCGAGGATCGCAGGGCGCCCAGAAGCAGGAGCGGTGGAAGTGGGGCGTGCCTCCGCCTTGAACAGCTTGAAGTTGGTCTCGGGATCCTCGCGCGCGATCATCGCGGCACCGCTGATGCCCCAGGCGGCCGCCGTCGTGTCCTTGCCGATCACACTGTCGAACGGCAGCAGATGACCCATGCGGATGACACCGTCCGCCTCCCAAAGGCCGTGGCAGTGGAGAAAGGGCTTTTCGTCGCGCAGGCCCGTCATGCAGCCGGCCTCAAGAAGCCGGGCCGATCCGAAACGCTGCGTATCGCTATACCAGGCGATGTGATCGCTGTCGGGTGCGCTGGCAGGAATGACATAGGCGAGCGGAGCAAGGTCGATGTCGCGGAGCATCACATAGCCGGCGTCAAAACCCAGTTCGGCCAGTCCGGCCATCACCGCCTCGTTGACGCTCAATCCGGCCTTTAGCCGAATCTCGACGGGCACAGCGGTGCAGCTAGCAGCGGAGATACGCTCGGCGGCGGCGGGGCCGGGATGGGTGACAGCACGCACCGTTCAGACCGCGAGGCCGGCATTGAGGAAGCCGCCATCGACGGCAAGGATCTGGCCGTTCACATAAGCGGCGTCCGGCGACAGCAGGAAGGCGATGGCGCCGGCCACCTCCTCGGGCAGACCGTAGCGGCGCTGCGGCACGCGCTCCATCCACTGCCGGCGGACATCGTCGGTGTGGACGCTGCGCGCGAGCGGCGTGTCGATCGGACCCGGCGCCACCGCGTTGACGCGGATGCCGTGCGGACCGAGTTCGCTGGCCATGATCATGGTGAGCACGTTGACACCGCCCTTGGATGCGCCATAGGCACTGCGGCCCTTGTTGCCGGTCATGCCCGATACGGACGAGATGTTGACGATGGCGCCCGGCTGGCCCCGGTCGAGCCAGGCACGCGCAGCCATGTGCGCCACGACGAAGCTGCCGATCAGATTGACGTCGAGAATGCGCCGGAAATCGGCGACGCTGGTATCCACGGCAGGCCGGTCGAGCCCGATGCCGGCGGAGTTCACGACCGCCGAGAGGCCCCGAGACGCCAGGCGCGACATCACGGACTCGACGGCGCCCTCATCCGTGACACTGCAGGCCGAGGCGCATGACCTGTCCAGGTCGAGTTCGTCGCAGGCGGCCCAGAGTGCGGCTTCGTTCATGTCGACGAGATGCGGCGTCCATCCGCGTGCTGCCAGCAGGCGGGCAGTCTCGAGGCCGATGCCCGAGGCCCCGCCGGTGATCAGCACGGTGCCGGGACTGGGCGGCATCTGGTCGGACGCGGTCATGCCGGCGCCTTCTCGTCCTGCTGCGAGGGCTCGAGATCGCCACGCCGCTGAAGTTCTTCGCGGATCAGCTTCTTGGCGATCTTGCCATAGGCCGATTTCGGCATCTCGTCCCAGAAGACGAAACGCTTAGGCATCTTGTAGCGGGAGATCTTGTCGCCGAGGAAGTCGCGCAACGCCCCCTCCTCCACGCGCGCACCCTGCCTGGCCACGCACACCGCGATGCCCACTTCGCCCCATTTCGGGTCCGGCACGCCGAGCACGGCGACCTCTGCGATGGACGGGTGGGTGAGTATCTTCTCCTCGATCTCGCGTGGATAGATGTTGGAGCCGCCGGAGATGTACATGTCGGAGGAGCGACCGGTGATGTAGACGAAGCCTTCCGCATCCATGTGGCCGAGATCGCCGGTGCGGAACCAGCCATGACGAAACGCCTTGGCGTTGGCTTCCGGGTTGTCGTGATAGCCGGCAAAGACGGCCGGCCCGATGACGCAGATCTCGCCGGTCTGGCCGGTCGTGACCTCGTTGCCCTGCTCGTCCTGGATCTGGACCTGCATGCCGGTGCGCTCGAAGCCGCAGGTGCCGATGCGGGCGGCGGGTCCGTCCTCCAGCGTGTGAAGGGCCGGCGGCAGCACGGTGATGTTGCCGGTGACCTCGCCCAGCCCGAAATACTGCACCAGCACCGGGCCGAGCTTCTTCAGGGCATGAATCTGGTCGGTCCGGTACATTGGTGCGCCGGCATAGATGACATAGCGCAGCGAGGAATGATCGAACCGGTCGACGGCCGGATCCTCGACGAGCATCTTGAGGATGGTCGGCACGGTGAAGGCATTGGTGACCTTCCATTTCTCGACCAGCGACCAGACGGCCGACACGTCGAGCCTTTCACCGGCCGGCAGGATCGTCTTGGCGCCGTGGGCGACCTGAGCCAGCTGGTGAATACCCGCACCATGCGAAAGCGGCGCCACGACGAGCGAGGCATCGTCGGGTCCGGTGCCCGGCATCAGGTCGCAGAGATGGTTGGTCAGCACGAACCCCATCTGGCCATGGGTCAGCACCGCCGCCTTCGGCCTGCCCGTGGTGCCGGAAGTGAAGAAGAACCAGCACGGGTCGTCGCGGTCGACGGCAACGCAAGGCTGCCTGGTCCCGAGATGTCTTTCGACCAGGGAATCGTAGTCGGGACCGAATTCGGCGGTGCCGATCGAGATGACGAAGTCGAGCGCCTCGCTTTCCTGCCGGCAGGCGGCCGCGTGGTCCGGGAAGGCGGCGCCGCAGATCATGCCGCGCGCGCCGCTGGCCTTGGCCAGATAGGCGACCTCGGCGGGCGACTGGCGGTAGTTCGTCGGCACCCAGACCGCGCCCAGCCGGAAGCAGGCGAACATGGATTCAAACATCTGGTTCGAGTTGGCGGACTGGACCAGGACGCGGTCGCCCTTGCCGATGCCGTATTCTGAGGCGAGTGCCGCGGCCATCGCCTCGACGCGGGCCTCCATCTCAGCCCAAATCCAGTGCCGCTCGCCCCAGACGAAGCCGATCTCGCCCGGATGGCGGCGGGCGGCCTGGGTCAGAAAATGGGCGAGGTTCATCACCCGTGTCGAACAGGGCGTCACGGCGCTGGTCACTTCAACCGCTCCAGAAGCGAGACGTAGTTGGCGACGGCTGCTCCGCCCATGTTGAAGACGCCCGCCAGTTCGGCGCCCGGCAGCTGCATGTCGCCGGCCTCGCCGGCAAGCTGCATGGCGGCCATGATGTGCATGGAAACGCCGGTCGCGCCGATCGGATGGCCTTTCGACTTCAGCCCGCCCGACAAATTGATCGGCAGCTTGCCTTCGCGCGTGGCCATGCCCTCGCGCACCACACGGTGCCCCTGGCCGGGCTCGACCAGCCCCATCGCCTCGTATTCGATCAGCTCGGCGATGGTGAAGCAGTCATGCGTCTCGACCAGGGAGAGATCGTCCAGCGACAGTCCGGACTGCTCGAAGGCGCCGGCCCAGGCGCGACGGGCGCCCTCGAAGGCCAGCACGTCGCGCCGACTCAGAGCCATGATGTCGTTGACATGGCTGCGGGCGCGAAAGGCAATGGCGCGCGGCAGCGTGGCGGCGATCTCCTCGTCGGCCAGCACGATGGCAGCCGCACCGTCGGAGATCAGCGAGCAGTCGGTGCGCCGCAGCGGCCGCGCGACATAGGGGTTCTTGTCGGAAACGGTGTTGCAGAACTCGAAGCCGAAATCCTTGCGCATATGGGCATAGGGATTGGCCATGCCGTTGCCGTGGTTCTTGGCGGCAATCATCGCCAGCTCCTCGGAGCGATCGCCGTAGCGCTGGAAATAGTTCTGGGCGATGCGGCCGAACAGCCCGGCGAAACCGCCGTCTATGTCGGCTTCCTCCTTGCGGTAGCTGGCGCCCAGAAGGATGTCGCCGACATCCGCCGTGGGGGTGGCCGTCATCTTCTCCGCCCCGACCACGATGGCCACGCGGCCACGGCCGGCCTCGATGAAATCCATCGCGGTGTAGAGGGCAGCCGAGCCGGTGGCGCAGGCGTTTTCCATCCGCACGGCCGGCACATGGGCGAACCGCTCGTCGCCCATGGCCACCAGCGCGCCCTGGAAATCCTGCTTCGAAAAGCCGTTGTTCATGACGCCGACAAAGATGCCGTCGACATCGCCGACCTCGACGCCTGCATGGGCCAATGCAGGACCGACGACCGCGGCCATCAGTTCTTCCGTGCCCTCATGTTCCAGCTTGCCGAAAGGCGAATGCGCCCAGCCGACGATGTGTGCCTTGCTCATGTGACTTTCCTTCCCTGAATGCGCCGCTCCGCCTCGACGGGCGCCTTGACGCGCGATGCAAACATCTGCGCCACCTTCTTTTCCACGCGGCCGGCCTCTTCGATGAGCAGGCCGCCCAGTTCCTTCTGGCGCGGCTCCTGCATGCGGCTGTCGATGGCGGCGATGCTCAGCGCGCCGGCGGGCATGCCGTCAGGATAACGTACCACGGCCCCGATGCCCCAGGAATTCGGGACGATGAGGCCCGGATTGAGCGAATAGCCGCGTTGGCGGGTCTTTTCGATATCGGCGCGAATGCGCTCCTGCGGCAAGGCCGGATAATTGTCGTTGAGGACCGTTTCGTTGGTGGCAAGGACGGCCTCGATTTCCTCGTCCGGCAGCGCGGCCAGCAGCGCCAACGAGCCTGCCCCGCAGCCCAGCGGATGCTCGAAACCCGCCTGCAGCGCATGGGTGCGGATCGGGAACGTGCCCTCCTCCCGGTAGAGGCAGACGGAATAGGTGCCGCGCCGCACCGAGATGAAGCTGGCATCCTCTGTCCGCCGCGAGATCCGCACGAGGCTGTCGATCGACAGCTCCAGGAGCCCGAAGCGCCGCGCCGCCAGGCTGCCCAGCACATAGGTTTCCTCGCCAAGGTAGTAGCGCCGGGATGTCTCGTCCTGCTCGACCAACCCGGCGCGGATCAGGGCCAGGAGCAGCCGGCGTACCGTGGGCTTGTTGAGGCCGCTTTCGACAACGATGGCCGAAAGGGTTTCACCACGCTCGGCGGCCCTGCCGACCATCGTCAGGATGGCCAGGGCGCGATCGACGCTCTGCGAACCGAACATTTCCAACGTCAGATGCCTTCACCACAGGTCCACATTATGAATACCCAAATCGTAGATTGGTGGGACAGAAATGTAAAGGAAAACGGTTTGCGGTTGCATTACCGACCAAACCCACTAGTTTGCAGCATTCCCCAGAGCTTCTGGGGTCCATATAGTGGAGCATGCTTGGAGCCCGGAGGAAACCACAGGGCTTTGCGAGCGTGGAAACCGGAGGAAAAGACCATGAATTTCGTCAAATGGGGCGCGACCGCGCTTGCCACCGCCATGATCGGCGCAATGCTTGTCGGCGGTGCCGCCGCGGAGACATTCCGCCTGTCGCACAACACGGGCGACACCACCACCTGGCACAGGGGCGCCGAAAAGTTCAACGAGCTCTTGAAAGAGGCGACGGACGGCGAGATGGAAATCCGCATCTTCCCGAACGCGCAGCTGTCGGGCGGCGACCAGATGCGCCAGGCCGAGATGGTAGGCCGCGGCGCGCTCGACTTCGTGGTCACCTCGGCGATCAACGTCACGCCGCTCGCGCCCGAGATGGCGGTCTTCTCGCTGCCCTATCTCTACGGTTCCTACGAGGATGTCGACGCCACGACCGACGGCGCGCCGGGCGACCGCATGAAGGAGATCATGGAGGGTCACAACATCATGGTCCTGGCGTGGGGCGAGAACGGGTTCCGCGAGGTGACCAACAACACGCGTCCCATCCAGTCGCCGGAAGACATGCGCGGCCTCAACATGCGCGTGGCGGGCCCGATGTATATCGACGTCATGAACGCGCTTGGCGCCAATCCGCAGCAGATGCAGTGGACGGAGACCTTTACGGCGCTGCAGCAGGGCGTGGTCGACGGCCAGGAAAACCCGATCGGCGCGGTGATCATTCCCCAGCGCGTCTACGAGGTGCAGAAATACCTGACCGCGTGGCACTATTCCTACGATCCGATCTTCCTCGGCGTCAGCAAGGAGCTCTGGGATAGCTGGGACGAGGACACACAGACGAAGGTGCGCGCGGCGGCCGAGGAAGCCATGAGCTACCAGAAGCAGATCACGCGTGACGACACGGCGGCCGGCATCGATTATCTGCGCGAGCAGGGCATGGAAGTGTACGAGCCGACCGCAGAGGAACTGCAGGCTTTTCGCGAAGCCACCCAGCCGGCCTTCGATTCCTGGGCCGACCAGGTCGGGCTCGATCTCGTGAGCCTGTTCCAGGACGCGATTGACGGGTCCAACTGAGCCAGTCATTTCTCGGACGACGGGGATCGCCTCGACAGGCGATCCCCGATGGGGGGTAGCTCGCCATGGCATTCATCCTGCGGGACGCGGAAAAGATCATCTGCGTCGTCCTGTTTCTGGGCATGACCCTGCTTGGCTTCGCCAATGTGCTCGTGCGCTATCTCACCAATTTCTCTTTCGCGGCCTCCGAGGAATTGCTGACCAACGGCTTTCTCATCCTGACCATCTTCGGCGCCGCCATCGCCGCCCGCCAGGGCGACCACCTCGCCGTCACGCTGGTCTACGACCTGCTGCCGCCTACGCTGCGCAAGGTTTTGTGGTGGTTCTCCGTCGCATTGTCGGCGCTGCTCCTCCTCCTGTCGGCCTGGTATTGCTGGCAGCTCGTGGTCAACCAGCAGACCAGCGGCATCCGCTCCTACGGTCTGCGCATACCGGCCTGGTATTACAGCATCGCCCTGCCGTTCGGCTTTGCACTTATCACCATCCGCTACCTCGAATACGCGCTGGAATTCCACCGGCAGGTCGTCGCCCAAGAGGCCGCCAATGCCTGACATCGGCGCCGGCACCCAGATGGTGCTGCTCTTTTTCCTGCTGATCTTCCTGCGCATTCCCGTCGCCTTCGCGCTCGGGCTCTCCTCGCTCTACGCCATGTGGCAGATCGGTTTCGGCCTCGATCTGGCCGGCGACCTGATCGCCACGGGCGTCGCCCGCTATTCGCTGCTGGCCATTCCCTTCTTCATCCTGGCAGGCACGCTGATGGGGACACTCGGTATCGCGGAACGCATGATCCGCTTCTTCCGCGTGCTGATCGGCGGGCTGCCGGGCGGCATGGGGGTGGTCGGCACGGTGGTGTGCCTGTTCTGGGGTGCCGTCAGCGGCTCGGGGCCGGCTTCGGTCGCTGCCATCGGTCCGCTGATCATCAAGGGCATGGAGGAGGACGGCTATTCGCGCGCCTTCGCGGCCGGCCTCGTCTGCACGGGGGCCGCCCTGTCTATCGTCATCCCGCCCTCGATCGGCCTCGTCATCTATGGCGTCATCGCCGAGACCTCGATCTCGCAGCTCTTCATCGCCGCCATCATTCCCGGCCTGGTGCTGGGAGTCCTGATGCTGTTCACGCTGCCGCTGGCGCGCAAGCGGAAAGTCGCCCCAACGGGGGCGCCGAGCCTCGACGCGCTGATCCCGATGCCGGATGCCGATCTGCCCTATGGCGTCAGGCTGTGGCGCTCCTTCGTATCGTCCTTCTGGGGCCTGATGACGCCGGTCGTCATCCTGGGCGGCATCTATTCCGGCATCTTCACGCCGACGGAAGCCGCCATCGTGGCCACCGTCTACGCGCTTCTGGTCGGCGGCTTCATCTACCGCACCCTGACAATCCCCCGCCTCTACGATTCGGTCGTGGCCGCGAGCGCGTCATCGGCCGTGGTGATGCTTGTCGTCGCCTATGCCAGCCTCTTCGGATGGGTCGTCACTGTCGACGATCTCGTCGGGCAGTACTCCTCCGCCCTTCTGGCGATCAGCGACAATCCCTGGATCATCCTGCTGGTCATCATGATCATCCTGCTCGTAACCGGCATGTTCATGGATGCCGTCACCATCATGTTCATCACCCTGCCGATCTTCCTGCCGGTGGCGCGCGAGCTCGGTTGGGATCCCGTCTGGTTCGGCGTGCTGGTGATGATCAACCTGGCGATCGGGCTGTTCACGCCGCCCGTCGGCATCAATCTCTATGTGGCGGCGAACATCACGAAGCTGCCGCTGGAGCGCATCGCCCAGGGCGCCCTGCCCTTCCTGCTGACGAGCACCATCGGGCTGGTCATCATCGCGCTGTTTCCTCAGCTCTCCAGTTTTCTGGTCGACGCACTGCGCTGAAGGCCGACCTGATCAGTTCCAGCCGCGAGCGGCGTGTCTGAACAGGCGCCAGTGGCGGCGCAGCGGCGAGATGTCGACCGGGCGGTCCAGCACCTCGGCAGGACGGGCAGCAATCCTAGCGAGATAGGCCGGCGCCGTCGCCACGGGTAGGAATGCCGGCCGCAGGATCGCGGGCATTGACCGCGCCTGCTCGCGAAAATCATTGGCATGCTCGCTGCCCAGCGCCGCGAATGCGGAAACGGCGCGTGTGGCGCCCTCGCGGTCGCGGCGTTCGACGAGTGCCGGCGCGTCGGTGCCCACGGCCGTCAATATATCGAGCGGAATGAAACACTGACCGCGCGCCAGATGGCGCGGCAGCGTACGCGCGATATTCGCGATCGCGTAGGCGCAACCGGCATGTCCGGCGAGATCGGAAACGGAGCGGGCGGCCTGCGGGTCGAGGATCAGCGCCGCCAGTTGGAAGATGACCGAGGCAGTCTCGCCGCAATAGCCCTCGAGATCGTTTCGGCTCGGCATCGGATCGTCATAGAGGTCGAAGATCTTCGCCTCGAGCAGGTCGAGCAGCGGTTGCCGCGGCAGATCATGCGCGGCCACCGCCTTCATCAGCGCTTCGGCAACCGGGCTGCCCTGCCCGGCCTCGCTTCCCGCCTCGATGACATCGCGCCACCATTGCAGCCTGATCTCGCCGGCCAGCGGCTCGCGCACCCGGTCGCGCACCGAGCCGACCTCGATCGAAAAAGCATAGAGCGCCAGCAGCGTGCCGCGCCGGCATTCGGGTGCGTAGAGCGTGGAGATGTAGCGGTCCGGATCGCCCTGCCGCACGAAGTCGGCAATATGGGCATCGAGGTCCATCTCAGTCGACCGCGAGAAGCGCGGCGGCCACCTGCCGGTCCTCGGCCAGAAGAACGTTGAAGGTCCGGACAGCCGTTCCCGTGGACATGGGATCGGCCGAGATGCCGGCCTGGCGGAAAGCCGCCCGCAACTCGGCCTTCAGCGGCCGCAATTCGGTGCCGGTGCCGACCAGCAAGATGTCAATGCCCTTGGCCTCGGCCAGCACACGCTCGAAATCCTCGATCTGCAACTGGCTTTCATCGGCCGGCTCCCAGCCGTGGATGCCCGAGGGCAGGCACAGAAGGGAACCGCGATGCGACATGTCAGCGAAGCGGAAGCCGCCATTGCCATAGGCATCCAGCGGCGCCCGACCCGGAAAATGGGCATCGCGGATGATCATTCCGCCGGACATCCCTGCCTCATGCCTTCGTGGCTTCGGCAGGGGCCTGCTCGGTGTTGGCGGCCGCCTGCTCCTTGTCCTCGCCCAGGGCGCCGGGGCGGAGACGGAAGAGGATCAGCAGCGGACCCGCGACATAAACCGAGGAATAGGTGCCGATCACGATGCCGAAGATCATTGCCAAGGTGAAGGACGCGATGACCTCGCCCCCGAACATGTAGAGGGCCGTCAGGGCAAGTACCGTGGTGACACCGGTCAGGATGGTGCGCGACAACGTCTGGTTGATCGTCAGATCGATCAGCATGTCGATCGGCATCTTCTTGTATTTTCGCAAGTTTTCGCGCACGCGGTCATAGACGACGACCGTGTCGTTGATCGAATAGCCGACCACGGTCAGCACCGCCGCGATACTGGTGAGATTGAACTCCAATCCCAGGATCACATAGAACCCGATAACGAGCACCACATCGTGCAGCGTGGCGATCACGGCACCCACCGCGAACTGCCACTCGAACCTCAGCCAGATATAGACAAGCATCGCCAGCAGCGCCGCGATCACCGCGATCGTACCGGCTTGCGCCAGTTCCTGAGAAATCGTCGGCCCGACCACCTCGACGCGCCGGAACTCATAGTCAGCCTCGAGCGCCGTACGAACCTGCTGGATGGCCTGCTGCTCGGCGGTTTCCTCACCCTGGGCGCCGATCCTGATGAGCAATTCGCGCGGGCTGCCGAATTCCTGGACCTGGACCTCTCCGAGCTCAAGATCCGTCAGGCGGCCACGCACATCGGCAGCGTCGGCTTGCTGGTCGCGCGCCTGAACTTCCAACATCGAACCGCCCCGGAAGTCGATACCGAGATTCATGTTCATGGTGAAGAACAGAACGATGGCCAGAACCGACAGGAAGGCCGAGAAAGAGAACGACCACTTACGTGCCCACATGAAGCGGATGGACGTCACTTCGGGGATGAACCGCACCATTCCGCGCGGCAGATCCTTCGGCTTGCTGCGCCGCAGCCAGAAGGCGATCATCCAGCGTGTCACCAGGAAGGCGGTGAAGACGGTGGTGATGATGCCGATGGCGAGCGTGACGGCAAAGCCGCGGATCGGGCCGGAACCGAGGTAGAACATGATCGCGGCGACGATAAAGGTCGTCACGTTCGCATCCACGATCGTGGAGACTGCGTTGCGGAAACCGGCATCGAGCGACTGTACCAGGGACCGGCCTTGCGCCCGCTCCTCGCGCACGCGCTCGAAGATGATGATGTTGGAATCGACCGCCATACCCATGGTCAGCACAATGCCCGCGATGCCGGGCAGAGTGAGCGTCGCGCCAAGCCCCGACAAGACCGCGATGATCATGCTGATGTTGGCGATCAGCGCGATGTTGGCGATGATGCCAAGCGTGCCGTAGGCGAAGATCATGAAGCCCAGCACAAGTGCTGCGGCGATCAGCGCCGCGATCTGTCCAGCGGCGACCGAATCGGCGCCGAGGCTTGGACCGACCGTGCGCTCCTCGATGATGGTCAGATCGGCCGGCAAGGCACCGGCGCGCAAGAGAACGGCCAGATCATTGGCCGACTGGACCGTGAAGTTGCCCGAAATCTGGCCGGTTCCGCCGAGGATCGGTTCGCGGATCTGCGGTGCCGAGATGACCTGCTCGTCGAGGACGATCGCAAACAGGCGGCCGACATTCTGCTGCGTCGCCTGCCCGAAACGCTGCGCGCCCTGGCTGTCGAAGCGGAAGGAGACAACGGGTTCGTTGGTGCGTGAATCGAAGGTCGCCTGGGCGTCGACGAGGTTCTCACCCGAGACAATGGAGCGGTTCTCGATCAGGTAGGGAGGGCCGCCCTCGTCCGTGGACGGCAGCACCCGGGTGCCCGCAGGTGGTCGCGAATCGATCGCCTCCTGGACCGGCACCGACTGATCGACCATCTGGAAGGTCAGCTGCGCGGTCTGGCCGATGATCTCCTTGAGGCGCTCGGGGTCGTCCAGACCCGGCACCTGGACCAGGATGCGATCCGAGCCCTGGCGCTGGATGATCGGCTCCGTGGTGCCCAGTTCGTTGACGCGGCGGCCCACCACCTCGATCGACTGCGAAAGAGCCGCGTTGATGCGGTAATCGATGCCATCTTCGGTCAAAGTGAACCTGAAGAGCCCCGGCTCGGGCTCCGTCAAGGCCAGTTCGGTCACGACACCGGTTCCGAAGACGCTGGAGGTAATCGGTTCGATCAGTGCCTCGAGCGCCTCGCGGGCCTGGTCAATCGCCTCGGCGTCACGAACACGGACCTGCACGTTGCTGCCGCTTTCGGCAAGACCGGTGTAGCCGATACGCGCATCGCGAAGGGCGACGCGGACCTCGTCGCGCGCCGTATCCAGCCTCTCCTCGACCAGCTGATCGCGGTCGATCTCCAACAGGATGTGCGAACCACCCTGCAGATCGAGACCGAGGGTCATCTGCCGTTTGGGCAACCAGTCGGGCAGACCGGCAAGTGTCGACTGGTTGATCAGATTCGGGACCGCGAACACGACGCCGATAAAGACGACCAGCCAGATGGTTACGGACTTCCAGGGCGAAAAATAGAGCATGATGTCTCGTTTATGGGGATGCCCCGCCAGCCGCGGCGGCGGGCGCATCCATTACCAAATCCGCCGCGATTACGTTTATTTCTTGGCGGTTGGCTTGGTTGTGTTCCTGGACGGACGCCGGCCGGTGGACTTCGCCGCGGGCTTGGCGGCCGCGGCGCTGGCTTCCGTCTGTGTGTTCTCGTTGGCGGCAGGTTCGCCCTTGACGCGCACATCGGCAATCATGCTGCGGATCGAGACGACCTTGTTGCCGCCACCCAGATCGATTTCGAGCTCGTTTTCGTCGATGACACGGGTAACCTTGCCGACCAGACCGCCGCCCGTCACCACCGTGTCGCCCCTGCGGATCGCCGCGATCATCTCCTGACGGCGCTTCATCTGCTGACGCTGAGGCCGGATGAGAAGGAAGTACATGATCACGAAGATCAGCACGAATGGCAGAAGGCTGATGAAGACTTCCGAACCGCCGCCGGCCTGTGCGTATGCGGGTGTAACGAACATCGAGAACTCCTGGAAAAGGGCATGAAATATCGGCGATGGCCGCAAAGCCAAAGTTTGGCGGAATATAAGCGGTTGGCCCCTCAATGCAACCGCGATCGGTCGGCTTTCCGCCTGCATTTGCCCGTGTTAGAGCCCTTACCGGCAATTGAATGCGGAGAATGTTCCAAATGCAGGAGACAACGGCCCTCGAAGCGCTGAACGCGAAACTGGACAGGCTGATCGATGCCGTCGCGCGACTCGCGCCGCCGCCGCTGCCCGAAAACGCCCTGACGGTCGCCGATTGTTTCGTCTGGACCCCGGAAACGCGATTTCTGCAGCCGGTGGCCCGGGTCAATCGTGTGGAACTGGAGCTGATCCGCGGTATCGACCGCGTCCGCGACATCCTTCTCGACAATACGAGGCGTTTCGCCGAGGAACTGCCGGCCAACAATGCGCTGTTGTGGGGCGCGCGCGGCATGGGCAAGTCCAGCCTGGTCAAGGCGGCACATGCAGCGGTCAATGCCCATGCGGCGCGGACAGCCTCACCGCTCAAGCTCGTCGAGATCCATCGCGAGGACATTCATACACTGCCGGCGCTGCTGTCCATCCTGAAGGCCTCGGACTTCCGCTTCATCCTGTTCTGCGACGACCTTTCCTTCGACCAGGACGACACGTCCTACAAATCGCTGAAGGCGGCGCTGGAGGGCGGGGTCGAAGGGAGGCCCGACAATGTCATCTTCTACGCGACGTCCAACCGCCGCCACCTCATTCCCCGCGACATGATCGAGAACGAGCGCTCGACGGCCATCAATCCGTCTGAAGCCGTGGAGGAAAAGGTGTCACTGTCCGACCGCTTCGGTCTTTGGCTGGGCTTCCACAAATGTTCGCAGGAAGACTATCTGGAGATCGTGGAGGGCTATGTCCGACATAATGGGCTAACGATCGAGCCGGAGGAACTGCGCCGCGACGCGCTGGAATGGTCCACGACCCGCGGCAGCCGTTCGGGGCGCGTTGCCTGGCAGTATGTCCAGGATCTGGCCGGCCGGCTGGGGCGCCCGCTGACGGCTGGAGAGTGATCAGCCAAAGCTCGGCACGATCCGCGGGAGGGCATCGAAGCCGTATCCGGCGCGCGACAGCGCGTAGAAGGCGGCGGTGACGGCCACGCTGATCAGCGTGGTGACGAGCATGGCGCGGCCCATGCGGTGAAATGCCGGCGCGCTCTCGGTTGTCCCGAGCGTGACATCCTGGTCGTCGGTCTGCGTGCGCACGCCGAACGGCAGGACGGCAAACAGCACCACCCACCAGATGACGAAGAAGACGGCGAACATCGAGAAAACGTTGAACATGGAAGGCAGTTCTCCTCAGGCCTGTTCGAGTTCGACAAGCGTGCCGGCAAAATCCTTCGGATGAAGGAAAAGCACTGGCTTGCCGTGCGCCCCGATGCGGGGCTTGCCGTCGCCCAGAACACGCGCACCCTGCCCCGCGAGGCGTTTGGCGGCGTCTTCAATATCGGCGACTTCGTAGCACAGATGATGCATGCCTCCCGAGGGGTTCTTCTCGAGAAAGGCGGCGATCGGCGAATCCTCGCCCAGCGGCTCCAGCAACTCGACCTTGCTGTTGTCGAGTTCGACGAAGACCACAGTGACACCGTGCTCGGGCAGCGCCTGCGGCTGGGACACGCGGGCGGCGAGCACGTCTCGGTAAATGGCCGTCGCGGCGGCCAGATCCGGCACGGCTATCGCCACATGGTTCAGCCGACCGAGCATGCTTTTCTCCCGTTCAGATGACGAATACCGTCACGATGGGTTTCTTGCCCCAGGCCTCGTTGGCGGCGCTGCGGACCGCGCGCCGCACGGATTCGGAAACGACGTCCAGATCCTTTCGCCGAACCCGGGGTATGCTTTCAATCGCGCCGATTGCCGCATCGAGCAGCAGATCCTCGATGTTCTTGCCGCGTGGGTCCGACTTCGGCAGGCCGATGGCGACGAGGTCGGGGTCACCATCCAGCTGGTAGCGATCATCCAGCACGACATTGACGGCAACATGGCCGGCGAAAGCCAGCTTGCGCCGGTCGCGCACGCCGATGGCCTCTTCGCTGCCGATGATGCGGCCGTCCTTGAAGATGCGCCCGAAGGGCACCTTGTCGATGATGCCGGGGTCGCCCGGGGCAATCCTCAGCATGTCGCCATTGCGAACCTGGATCGGCCGCTTGATGCCGCATTCGCGCGCCAGCTTTGCCTGACCTGAAAGATGCGCAGCCTCGCCATGGACCGGCACCAGGATTTCGGGGCGAACCCATTCATACATCTGACGCAGTTCGACGCGGCGCGGGTGGCCGGAGACGTGGATCAGCGCGTCGGTATCCTCGATCACATCGATCTCGCGGTCGATCAGCTGGTTCTTGATCTCCAGAATAGCTTTTTCGTTGCCCGGAATGACGCGCGACGAGAAGATGACGCTATCGCCCGCGGCCAGGGCCACGTTGCGCATCTCGTCTCGGGCGAGCTTGGCGAGCGCCGCCCTGGCCTCGCCCTGGCTACCGGTGCACAAAACGACGACGTTTTCACGCGGCACGTAGCCGTAATCCTCCTCCGACAGGAAGGGCGGCAGTCCCTCCAGATAACCCAGTTCCTGGGCCACCGAGATCACACGCTGCATGGACCGGCCGAGCACCAGAAGCTGGCGGCCCGCATCGCGGGCGGCTTCCGCGATGGACCGGATACGCCCCACATTGGAGGAAAAGGTGGTGACGACGACACGATGCTTCGACGCCTCGATGACCTCGCGCAAGCCGCGACTGACCGCGGTCTCCGAGGGCGAGACACCTTCGCGCAGCGCGTTGGTGGAATCGCACATCATCGCCAGCACGCCCTCGTCGCCGAGCTGCCGGAACCGGGCTTCGTCCGTGAGCGGGCCGATCTCAGGCTCGGGGTCGATCTTCCAGTCGCCCGTATGCAGCACCATCCCGAGCGGCGTGCGGATGGCAAGAGATACCGGTTCGGGTATCGAGTGCGTGACGGCAACCGCTTCGATCTCGAACGGCCCGACGGTGAAGCGCTGGCCTGCCTCGTAGATGTTGACCGGCACTTTTGGCGCGCCAGCCTCGCCCTCGCGCTTGGAGGCCAGCATGCCGGCACCAAAGGGGGTCATCCAGACCGGCGCCTTGAGACGCGGCCAGAGGTCGAGAAGCGCGCCGTAGTGGTCCTCATGCGCGTGGGTGATGACGATGCCCGCAAGCCGGTCCAGCTGGTCTTCGATGAAGCGGATGTCGGGCAGGACGAGATCGACGCCGGGCAGCGTGAGGTCGGGGAAGGTCACGCCGCAATCGACGATCATCCATTCCCGCTTCTGCGGCGGGCCGAAACCGTAAAGCGCAAAATTCATGCCGATCTCGCCGACCCCTCCCAGGGGACAGAAAACCAGTTCCGTATTGTCTTTGCGCGCCATGCTTGCTCACTTTCTCATTGATTGGCGACCGTCGCGACCGTCCCGAAATGGACGTCACCGGCCGTGATCGTTTCGGTCGAACCGTCATCGGTCCGGATCACGAAACGGCATTGTTCATCGATCGTCTCGAAGGTCCCCCGTACGACCCGCTGGCCGAGGGTGACCGAAACTGGTGCTCCCGTGCCGGCCGCGTTCTCCAGCCATCGCTGTCGAATTGCGGCCAGGCCACGAGGTTGCGTCCATATATCATAGGCTTCGACCCAGGCATCGGACAGGGCCAGAAAGAGATCAGCCGCCGAACATTGCGCGCCAAGCGCTTTCAGCGACGTCGTCGGATAAGGCAAGCCTTCCGGATGACTTACGACATTGACCCCGATGCCGATCGCCAGCGCCAGGCTGCCATCCGGCAGGAACCGGGATTCCAGCAATGTCCCGGAGAGCTTGCCGCCATCAAACAGCAGGTCGTTCGGCCATTTGAGGACCAGGCGCCCACGCCCAGATGCGAGGTCCGCCACATCCGGCGCCGTGCGCAAGGTCACATCCGGCAGAACCGCCTTCAGCGCATTGGTCAGCGCGACACCGGCGACAAAGCCCAGCGTCGCGACATGGGCAGGCGACTGAGACGTGACCAGGAGAAGCGTTGCGGCGAGGTTTCCCGACCCGTCCTGCCAGGCCCGTCCCCGCCGGCCGCGCCCGCTGGTCTGGTTGTCGGTGACGAACCAGGTCGGACCGGCCACGCCTGCCGCCGCCTGATCGAGCGCTTCGGCATTGGTGGAACCCACCGCGTCGAAGACCTTGAGACCGTAGCCCTTCCGGATGGCGCCTGGCGCGAGGTTGAATCCCATCTCGCCGCGTCAGAAGAAGGATCGTGCAGCCGTCTCGGCAATCGCCGCGATCGGCCCGCCCACCAGCACGTAGAAGAGGACGAAGATGCCCGAGGCACCGAGCACCAGCCGCAACTCGCCGGCCATCGGCTCGAACGCCGCCACCGGCTTGTCGAACCACATGATCTTGATGATGCGCAGATAGTAGTAGGCGCCGACCACGGACGCGACGACACCGATGATGGCGAGCGCGTAGAGTTCGGCGTTGATGGCTGCCAGGAAGACGTACCACTTGCCCCAGAAACCGGCCAAGGGCGGAATGCCGGCCAGCGAGAACATCAGGATCGTCATCACCGTCGCCGTCATCGGGCTGGTCTCGGAGAGACCCGACAGATCGTCGATCTGCTCGACATTTCCCTCGCGCCGACGCATCGCGAGGATGACGGCGAAGGTGCCGAGAGTCATCGCCAGATAGATCAGCATGTAGATGACCACGCCGCGAACGCCTTCCTGCGTACCGGCGGCCAGGCCGACCAGGGCAAAGCCCATATGGGCAATGGATGAATAGGCCATCAGCCGCTTGATATTGGTCTGGCCGATCGCGGCGAAGGCGCCGAGCACCATCGAGGCGATCGAGATGAAGACGACGATCTGCTGCCAGTCCGGCATGATCGGCTCGAAGGCGCCCATGGTGACGCGCACCAGAAGCGCCATGGCGGCGAGCTTCGGCGCGGCGGCGAAGAAGGCGGTGACCGGGGTCGGCGCGCCCTCATAGACGTCCGGCGTCCACATGTGGAACGGCACGGCCGAGATCTTGAAGGCAAGACCGGCCATCAGGAAGACGAGGCCGAAGACGAGACCTAGCTGGCGTTCGCCACCCGTCAGGGCCGCCGCGATGGCGTCGAAGTCGGTGTTGCCGGTGTAGCCGTAGATCAGCGACATGCCGTAGAGCAGCATGCCCGACGAGAGCGCGCCCAGGATGAAGTATTTGAGACCCGCCTCCGTGGAGCGCACATTGTCGCGGTTGAAGGCGGCGACGACGTAAAGCGCCAGCGACGACAGTTCCAGCCCGAGATAAAGCGCGATCATGTCGTTGGCCGAGATCATCAGCATCATGCCGAGCGTGGCGAGCAGGATGAGCACGGGGTATTCGAACTTGTCGAATTTCTCAGCCTTGGCGAAGCCGACGGACATGATCAGGGTCACGACCGAGCCGATCAGGACGAGCACCTTGAACAGGCGGGCGAAGGCATCGCTGATGAAGGCACCGCCGAAAGCCTGACCGTCGCCCGACATCAGGAGCACCCAGCCACCGACGCCGATGAGAACCGCCACGGCCAGTCCGGTAACTGTCGTGTTGGCGCGGCTGCCCGAGAACACGCCGATCATCAAGAGCACCATCGCGGCGACCGCCAGGATGATCTCCGGCGTGGCGAGTACGATGCTCAAATTGAGTTCTGCCGTCGTCATGGACCAGACCCTATTGCTGCGCGGCGGCGCTCTGGGCGCCTTCCAGCGACAGCGTCACGTTGTTGACAAGTGCGTCCACCGAAGCCGCCGTCACGTCGAGGACGGGCGCGGGATAGACACCGAAAAGGATGACGAGGAAAACCAGCGGATAGATGATGGCCTTTTCGCGCCGGCTGAGATCGGCCAGCCCCTTGAGGCCTTCCTTGACGAGCGGCCCGAACACCACGCGGCGGTAGAGCCACAGGGCATAGGCGGCCGACAGGACGACGCCGGTCGTGGCAATGAGCGCCACCCAGGTGTTGACCTGGAACACGGCGACGAGCGTCAGGAACTCACCCACGAAGCCGGACGTGCCCGGCAGGCCGACATTTGCCATGGTGAAGATCAGGAACACGACGGCATAGACCGGCATGTTGTTGACCAGCCCGCCGAAAGCGGTGATCTCGCGGGTGTGCATCCGGTCGTAGATGACGCCGACGCAGAGGAACAGCGCGCCAGAGATCAGCCCGTGGCTCAGCATCTGGAAGATGCCGCCCTGGATACCCTCGGGGTTCATCGCGAAGATGCCCATCGTCACGAAGCCCATATGGGCGACGGAGGAATAGGCGATCAGCTTCTTGATGTCCTCCTGCATGAGGGCCACCAGCGAGGTGTAGACGATGGCGATCACCGACAGCGCGAAGATCATCGGCTGGAAATAGAGCGACGCGTCCGGGAACATCGGCAGCGAGAAACGCAGGAAGCCGTAGCCGCCCATTTTCAGGAGGATGGCTGCCAGGATGACGGAGCCCGCGGTCGGCGCCTCGACGTGGGCGTCCGGCAGCCAGGTGTGGACCGGCCACATCGGCATCTTCACCGCGAAGGAGGCGAAGAAGGCGAGCCACAGCCACTGCTGCATGCCGGTCGGGAAGCTGTGCGTCAGAAGCGTCGGGATGTCGGTCGTGCCGGCCTCGAAGAACATCGCCATGATGGCGAGCATCATCAGCACGGAGCCGAGGAGCGTATAGAGGAAGAATTTGAACGAGGCATAGACCCGGCGCTTGCCGCCCCAGACGCCGATGATGATGAACATCGGGATCAGGCTCGCCTCGAAGAAGACGTAGAAAAGGACCAGATCCAGCGCGCAGAACACGCCGATCATCAGCGTTTCCAGGATCAGGAACGCGATCATGTATTCCTTGACGCGGTTCTGGATCGAGGTCCAGCTGGCCAGCACGCACAGCGGCATCAGGAATGTCGTCAGGATGACGAACAGCATCGAAATGCCGTCGACGCCCATGTGATAGGAGATGCCGGAATCGAGCCAGGCCATCTTCTCCACGAACTGGAAGCCGGCATAGTTGTTGTCGAAGCCGATCCAGATGAAGAGCGACAGCACGAAGGTGAAGGTCGTGGTCAGCAGCGCGACATTGCGGATATTGCGACGCGCGGCCTCGCCTTCGTCCCGGATCAGCAGGATCAGGAACGCGCCGACGAGCGGCAGGAACGTGACCGTGGAGAGAATGGGCCAGTCGGTCATGGTCTAGAAGAATCCCCCGAGCATCATCCAGGTCACGAGCCCGGCCACGCCGATCAGCATCGCGAATGCGTAGTGGTAGAGATAGCCTGTCTGCAGCTTGACGATGCGGTTGGTGACGTCGAGCACGCGGGCCGACACACCGTCTGGGCCGAAGCCGTCGATCGCCCAGCCATCGCCCCGCTTCCAGAGGAAGCGGCCGAGCCGCATCGTCGGACGCACGAAAAGGAAGTCGTACAGTTCGTCGAAGTACCACTTGTTGAGCAGGAAGGCATAGAGCCCGCGATGCTGCTTGGCCAGTTCCTTCGGTCGGTCGGGCTTGCGGATGTAGAATTCGTAGGCGACCAGGAAGCCCACTATCATCGCGGCAAAGGGAGACGCGGCGACCCAAAGGGGCACGTAGTGGAACTCGTGGAGGATGTGGTTGTCCGGCAGCGTGAAGAGAGCGCCCTGCCAGAAGTCGTCATAGTGATGGCCGACAAAATATTCCTTGAAGAGGAAGCCCGCGAAAAGCGAACCGACGGCCAGGACGTAGAGCGGCACCAGCATGACCGGCGGCGATTCATGGACATGGTGCATGACATCGGCCGACGCGCGCGGCTTGCCATGGAAGGTCATGAAGATCAGGCGCCAGGAATAGAAGCTGGTGAAGACGGCGGCCACGACGAGAAGCACGAAGGCGAAGCTTGCCATGGCGCTGTCGGCGGCGAACGCGCCTTCGACGATAGCATCCTTCGAGAAGAAGCCGGCGGTGCCGATGACGGTGGTGGGAATGCCCACGCCGGTCAGAGCGATCGTGCCGATGATCATCATCCAGTAGGTCCTGGGGATCAGTTTTCTCAGGCCGCCCATGCGTCGCATGTCCTGCTCATCGGAAACCGAATGGATGACGGAGCCGGCGCCCAGGAACAGCAGCGCCTTGAAGAAGGCATGGGTGAACAGGTGGAAAATCGCCGCCGCATAAAAGCCGGTGCCGAGCGCCACGAACATGTAGCCGAGCTGCGAGCAGGTCGAATAAGCGATCACGCGCTTGATGTCGTTCTGGACGAGCCCGACCGTCGCCGCGAAGAAGGCGGTGGTGGCGCCGACGAAGATGACAACCATCGAGGCCGTCGACGACAATTCGAAGATCGGCGAGAGGCGGGCGAGCATGAAGACGCCGGCCGTCACCATGGTCGCCGCGTGGATCAGCGCCGAGACGGGAGTCGGGCCTTCCATGGCGTCGGGGAGCCAGGTGTGCAGCGGGACCTGCGCCGACTTGCCCATCGCGCCGAGCAGCAGCAGCAGGCAGACCGCGGTGATCGCACCCGCCTGGTCGAGCGCCATGCCGAGGAAGTTCATCACGACTTCGCCGGTTTCGCCGGCGGCGAAGTTTTCCGCCATGGCGCCGGCCTCGGCGAAGATGACGTCGAACTGCACCGAGCCGAACATCACATAGACGCCGAAGATACCGAGCGCGAAGCCGAAATCGCCGACGCGGTTGACGATGAAGGCCTTCATCGCGGCGGCGTTGGCGGAGGGCTTCTTGAACCAGAATCCGATCAGCAGATAGGAGGCGAGGCCGACGCCCTCCCAGCCGAAGAACAGCTGGACCAGATTGTCGGAGGTCACCAGCATCAGCATGGCGAAGGTGAAGAGCGACAGATAGGCAAAGAAGCGCGGCCGATGCGGGTCGTGGTGCATGTAGCCGATCGAGTAGATGTGCACCAATGCCGAGACGGTGTTGACCACCACCAGCATCACCACCGTCAGCGTATCGATACGCAGCGCCCACGCGGCCGACAGATCGCCTGAATCGATGAAGCGCATCACCGGGACGGTAAAGGAGCCGCCCTCACCCAGCGCGACCGCGAAGAAGGCGACCCACGACAGGACGGCCACAATCACCATCAGGCCGGAGGTGACGTATTCCGATGCCTTGGAGCCGATCGAGCGGCCGAACAGGCCGGCGATCAGGAAGCCCAGAAGGGGCAGGAAGACAATGGCGTGGTACATGGCTGTCCTCTAGCCCTTCATCATGTTGACGTCCTCGACCGCGATCGAACCGCGGTTGCGGAAGAAGACGACGAGTATGGCAAGTCCGATGGCGGCTTCGGCGGCGGCGACGGTGAGAACGAAGAGGGCGAAGACCTGGCCGACCATATCGCCGAGCTCGGCCGAGAATGCCACGAAATTCAGGTTCACCGCGAGCAGGATGAGCTCGATCGACATCAGGATGACGATGACGTTGCGGCGGTTGAGGAAGATGCCGAAGACGCCGATCGTGAACAGGATCGCCGAGACGGTGAGATAGTGCGAGATACCGACGACCAGCATGCTCAGAGCCCCTTGCCCGATTCGACCTTGCGGACCTCGATGGCCGTGTCCGGCGACCGGGCGACCTGCGTGGCGATGTCCTGGCGCTTGACGCCTTCCTTGTGGCGCAGCGTGAGCACGATGGCGCCGATCATGGCGACCAGCAGCAGCATGCCGGCGATCTGGAAGAAGTAGATGTAATCCGTATAGAGAATGTCGCCGAGCGCAGCCGTGTTGGAGCGCACCGCGGCTGGCGGTGTCGGCCGCGAGATCTCCGTGGCCAGCTCCGGCGCGAAGGTGTAGCCGCCAAGCACGACGATCAGTTCGGCAGCGAGGATCAGCCCCACCAGGGCACCGACAGGCGCATATTGCAGCGCGCCGCGCTTCAGCCCCGCGAAGTCGACGTCGAGCATCATGACGACGAAGAGGAACAGCACCGCCACCGCGCCGACATAGACGACAATCAGGATGAGCGCGAGGAACTCGGCGCCCGTCATCAGGAACAGGGCGGCGGCGTTAACGAAGGTCAGGATCAGATACAGCACGGAGTGCACGGGATTGCGCGATGCAATCACCATGAACGCAGCCGCGACCGCGACAAAGGCGAACAGATAGAAAAAGATCGCCTCTAGACCTGTCAGCATGGGTTCCCCCGATTTGCCTCGGCAGCGGCGTGACACGCCCTGCCCTTTGCGAACCCTGCGCCCGTCTGCGGCGCGCGAAGTCGCGTGTCTCTTAGACGAGCCATGGCAGCCCGTCCACACTCATCAAGCCCCCTTGAGGGGCGGTGGACTGCCCTAGCGATAAGGCGCGTCGATCTCCAGATTGCGGGCCAACTCGCGCTCCCAGCGGTCGCCATTGGCCAGCAATTTGTCCTTGTCGTAGTAGAGTTCCTCGCGCGTTTCCGTCGCGAATTCGAAGTTGGGCCCCTCGACGATGGCGTCGACCGGGCATGCCTCCTGGCAGAAGCCGCAATAGATGCACTTCACCATGTCGATGTCGTAGCGCACCGTGCGGCGCGTGCCGTCGTTGCGGCGCGGTCCCGCCTCGATGGTGATCGCCTGGGCGGGGCAGATCGCCTCGCAAAGCTTGCAGGCGATGCAGCGTTCCTCGCCGTTGGGGTAGCGGCGCAGCGCGTGTTCGCCGCGGAAGCGCACGCTGATCGGCCCCTTCTCGTGCGGGTAGTTGACCGTGTATTTCGGCGCGAAGAACTGCCGCATCGAAAGGCCGATCGCCTTGACGAACTCGATCAGCAACAGCGATTTTGCGGCCTGTGCGAGAGCAGACATCGTCAATCTCCAAATGCGTAGTGGCCGACCAGCCAGCCGGTGATCGGAAGCAGAACCAGCTGGCTGAAACCGACAACGTTCAGGACCTGCCTGGTCTCCGGCAGCGACACGCGGCTTGCCAGAAGGCGCAGCAACAGCAGGTCGACTATCGCGACCGCCAACCCGATCAATGCCCCGATCATGCCAGAACTCATGCGACCAGCAGCTCCCACAGCTTGAGGACCGTGGCGGTGGCGACGACCATGAACAGCGACAGGGGCAGGAACACCTTCCAGCCGAGGCGCATGAGCTGATCGTAGCGGAAGCGCGGCACGAACGACTTTACCAGGGCGAACATGAAGAACACCATGACGACCTTGAAGACGAACCAGAACACGCCCGGCAGCCAGTTGAACGGCGCGATGTCGACCGGTGGAAGCCAGCCGCCCAGGAAGAGGATCGTCATCAGTGCGCACATCATGACGATGGCGACGTATTCGCCGAGGAAGAAGAGCAGGAACGGCGTCGACGAATATTCGATCATGTGACCGGCGACGAGTTCCGATTCGGCCTCCACCAGATCGAAGGGCGGCCTGTTCGTCTCGGCCAGTGCCGAGATGAAGAACACGATGAACATCGGGAACAGCGCCAGCCAGTGCCAGTCGAGCAAGGAAGGCGGCAGGCCGAGCCAGGTGCCGATGCCGAATTCCTGCGCCAGCACGATGTGGGTCAGGTTGAGCGAGCCGACACAAAGCAGCACCGTGATGATGACGAAGCCGATCGACACTTCGTAGGACACCATCTGGGCAGCCGAACGAAGCGCGCCCAGGAAGGGGTATTTGGAGTTCGACGCCCAGCCGCCCATCAGCACGCCATAGACCTCGAGCGAGGCGATGGCGAAGATGAAGAGAATGCCGACATTGATGTCGGCGATCACCCAGCCGTAGTCGACCGGGATGACGGCCCAGGTCGTCATCGCAAGCACGGCGGCGACCAGCGGCGCCAGCAGGAACACTCCCTTGTTGGCGCCAGACGGGATCACCGGCTCCTTGAAGACGAATTTGAGCAGATCGGCAAAGGACTGGAGAAGTCCCCAAGGGCCCACAACGTTGGGGCCACGACGCAGTTGAACAGCCGCCCAGATCTTGCGATCGGCGTAGAGCAAATAAGCGATCAGGACCAGCAGCACCACCAGGAGCAGTACCGACTGGAACAGGATCACCAGCCCGGGCCAGACATATATGGAGAAGAAGGAATCCATCGTTTCGTGCCTGTCCCCTATTCCGCTGCCTGCTTGAACCCGCCTTTGGCGAGGGCCGAGCATTCGGCCATCACGGCAGATGCCCGCGCAATTGGGTTCGTCAGATAGAAGTCTTTGACCGGCGATGCAAACGCGCCCTTGTCGATCTCGCCCGCCATTCTGGCCAATGCACCGATATCAGCAGAATTACCGGGCTCGATCTGGTCGATGCGCGCCAGATGCGGATGCTGTTCGTAGAGATTTGCCCGCAACTGGCGCAGCGAATCGAAGGGCAGCTTGTGGCCGAGCGCATCCGACAGCGCGCGAAGTATCGCCCAGTCCTCGCGCGCATCGCCCGGCGCGAAGCCGGCGCGGTTGGTCATCTGCACGCGGCCTTCGGTGTTCACATAGGTGCCGGACTTCTCCGCAAAGGTCGCACCCGGCAGGATGACGTCGGCGCGGTGGGCGCCCGCATCCCCGTGGCTGCCGATATAGACGGTCAAGGTGTCGGCCCCGATCGCGCTCATGTCGATCTCGTCTGCGCCGAGAAGGAAGAGAACGTCCAGCGCCCCCATCATGGCGGCGACGTTCTTGCCGCCCTCGCCCGGCACGAAGCCGATGTCGAGGCCACCAACACGCGCGGCAGCCGTGTGCAGGACGCCAAATCCGTTCCAGTCGGCAGTGACAGCCTGGCAGGCATCCGCCAGCTGCGCGGCGAGCGCCAGCACGGCGGCGCCGTCAGCGCGCGCAATCGCGCCCTGACCGACGATGATCATCGGCCGCTTGGCCTTCTTGAGCACGGACAGGAACTTGTGGTTGCCGCCAACGAGATCCTTGAGGGTCTCGGGGCCGGCGCCCAGCATCTCCGCATCGAAACGCAGATCGCCCATGTCGCCGATCACCGCGATGGGGAAGTCGCCTATGCGCCAGCGCTTGCGGATGCGCGCGTTGAGAACGGAAGCCTCGAAGCGGGGATTGGAGCCGATGATGAGCAGCGCGTCGGACTGCTCGATGCCTTCGATCGTTGGATTGAACAGATAGCTCGCACGGCCCAGCGCCGGGTCAAGGACCGTTCCGTCCTGGCGGCAATCGATGTTGGCCGATCCGAGCGAAGCCGTCAGTTGCTTCAGCGCAAACATTTCCTCGACACTCGCCAGATCGCCGGCGATGGCACCGATGCGGTCGCCGGTGCTTCTCGACAGCGCCGTCTTGATTGCCTCGAAGGCTTCGCTCCAGCTGGACTGAACGAGCTTGCCGCCCTGGCGCACATAGGGCCGGTCGAGCCGCTGGGTGCGCAGGCCATCCCAGACGAAACGCGTCTTGTCCGAGATCCACTCCTCGTTCACCGCATCGTTGATGCGTGGCAGGATACGCATGACTTCGCGGCCACGCGTATCGACACGGATCGCCGAGCCGACGGCGTCCATGACATCGATCGATTCGGTCTTGGTCAGTTCCCAGGGACGGGCCTGGAATGCGTAGGGCTTGGAGGTCAGTGCGCCGACCGGGCACAGATCGATCACGTTGCCCTGCAGTTCCGATGTCATCGCCTGTTCGAGATAGGTGGTGATCTCCATGTCCTCGCCGCGGCCCGTTGCGCCGAGCTCTGAAATGCCGGCCACTTCGGTGGTAAAGCGGACGCAGCGCGTGCAGTGGATGCAGCGCGTCATGATGGTCTTGACGAGCGGTCCGATGTACTTGTCTTCGACCGCGCGCTTGTTCTCGTGGTAGCGCGAGGCATCCACGCCATAGGCCATCGCCTGATCCTGCAGATCGCACTCCCCGCCCTGGTCGCAGATCGGGCAGTCGAGCGGATGGTTGATGAGCAGGAACTCCATCACGCCTTCGCGTGCCTTGCGCACCATCGGCGTGTTGGTGAAGATTTCCGGCGGCTCGCCATTCGGACCGGGCCGCATGTCGCGCACGCCCATGGCGCAGGACGCGGCCGGCTTGGGCGGCCCGCCTTTCACCTCGACGAGGCACATGCGGCAATTGCCGGCAATCGACAGCCGCTCGTGGAAGCAGAAGCGCGGCACCTCCGCGCCCGCCGCCTCCGCTGCCTGAAGCAGCGTGTAGTGATCGGGAACCTCGATCTCGTTGCCGTCGACCTTGAGTATCGTCATCTCAGTCCAATCCCTGCGGCCCCGGCCGCACTCTGCCCGGCTCGATGAGCCGGCTTATTGTCCGCTGGCCAGTTTGCGCGCCTGCCCTGTCCAGTCGTCGCGACCTATCCGTCCGGAAAAGCCGAGTTCGTCGTCGAGCCATGCGATTTCGGCCGCATCGAGCGCCGCGATCTGCGCGTAGGTCCAGATGCCGAAATTGTTGAGCACCTGCTCCAGCTTCGGACCGACACCCGAAATGGCCTTCAGATCGTCGACCGCATCCGGCTTGGCCATGGATTTCGGCCTTGACGGACCGGTTGTCGTGGTCGCGCTAGGCGCCGGTTCGACGGCCGTCTCGATCAGCCTGGTAACCGCATCGGCCGCCTTTTGTGCAGCACCGTTCGACGCGTCGGCGCGCTTCCGTGGCTTGGCCGCAACCTTCCTAGCGACAACCTTTGTCTTGGCGGCCGGGCGCGATGGTGCCACTGCCTGCTCGGCTCCCTCGTTGGAGGAGACCAGTTCGAGCCGTGGTTTCTCCGGCCTCTTTGGCGACGGCGCGGCCATCGGCTGTTCAGCCTCCGCGCCTGCCTCGAAAACCCGTCGCGAAGCCTCTGCGGCTCCTGCCATGGTGCCCATCCACAAGCCGAAGGCGTGGCTGGCGACCCCGAAACCGATCGCCGACATGGCGGCGGCGCCGGCCATCGGATGGATGAACAGATTGACCGTGCCGCCGAATTCCTTCGGCAGCATGGCCTCATAGGCTCTGGCCATCTCGTCGATCGCGCTGTTGTCTTTCATTCTGGCCCTGGGCATGGTCGATTTCGGCATCAGATGCTCCTGTGCGTTTCGGTCCTGCCCCTCCCCTTCCAAATATTCCCGCCGGCCGATTACTCGGCGGCGACCAACACCGGGTCGGCCCGGTGCGCGTTGCGCGAGAACTCATCGATACGACGTTCGATCTCCGGACGGAAATGCCGGATCAGCCCCTGGATCGGCCAGGCCGCGGCATCGCCGAGCGCGCAGATCGTGTGCCCTTCGACCTGCTTGGTCACGTCGAGCAGCATGTCGATCTCGCGCTTCTGCGCCTCGCCGCGCACGAGCCGCTCCATAACGCGCCACATCCAGCCCGTACCCTCGCGGCACGGCGTGCACTGGCCGCAGCTCTCATGCTTGTAGAAATAGGAGAGCCGCGCGATGGCCTTCACGATGTCGGTGGACTTGTCCATCACGATGACGGCCGCGGTGCCGAGACCTGATTTCAGGTCACGCAGCGAGTCGAAGTCCATCGGCGCGTCCATGATCTCGTTCGCGGGCACCAGCGGCACGGACGAGCCGCCGGGGATCACCGCCAGCAGGTTTTCCCAGCCGCCGCGCACGCCGCCGCAGTGTCGCTCGATCAGTTCACGGAAAGAGATCGACATCGCCTCTTCGACCGTGCAGGGCGTCTCGACATGCCCCGAAATGCAGAACAGCTTCGTGCCGGCATTGTTGGGCCGGCCGAAGGAGGAAAACCAGCCGGCGCCGCGACGCAGGATGGTCGGTGCCACGGCGATCGACTCAACATTGTTCACCGTCGTCGGGCAGCCATACAGGCCAACATTGGCCGGGAACGGGGGTTTCAGGCGCGGCTGCCCCTTCTTGCCCTCGAGGCTCTCCAGCAGCGCGGTCTCCTCGCCGCAGATATAGGCGCCGGCGCCGTGGTGAACGAAGATGTCAAAATCCCAGCCGTTCTTGTTGTTCTGGCCCAACAAACCGGCATCGTAGCATTCGTCGATCGCGGCCTGCAGTGCCTCGCGCTCGCGGATGAACTCGCCACGCACATAGATGTAGGCCACATGGGCGCGCATCGAAAAGCCGGCAATGAGGCAGCCCTCGATCAGCGTATGCGGATCGTGGCGAAGGATTTCGCGATCCTTGCACGTGCCTGGCTCGGATTCATCGGCGTTGACGACCAGATAATGCGGGCGCTCGCCCACTTCCTTCGGCATGAAGGACCATTTGAGGCCGGTCGGGAAGCCCGCCCCGCCGCGGCCGCGCAGACCGGAATCCTTCATCTCCTGAATGATCCAGTCACGGCCCTTTTCGATCAGCCCCTTGGTCCCGTCCCAGTGGCCGCGACGCATCGCGCCGGCCAGGGAACGGTCGAACTGACCATAGATGTTGGAGAAGATGCGGTCCTTGTCCTCAAGCATCACGCGGCTCCGCCTTTGTCGTTCTTGCCAGACTTGCGGCCCTTGGGCGCGGCCGATGCACCTGCCTTGCCGTCGGCATGCTTGCGCTGGTGCGCGTCGCCCTCAACCGTCGGCTCCGCGCGATCTGCCGCGTCTTGGTCTATGGCTGGCGCAATCGACTCCGCTGACCCCTCGCCATTCCGAGGGGCCTTTTCGGGCGACGGCGACTTGATGGTCGGATCCGTTTCGATCGCCGAGGTGCGAGGCTTGGCGGCGCGCGAAGGCGCCACCGATTCGGCGTCACTCTTGTGCGCCGCCTTCCGCGAGCTCTTTTGCTCCTTGCCAGTGACCGCCGCCTCGTCGGTGAGGCTCGTCAATCCGCTGGCCGGCGCGGAATAGATGCGCTCGATCTGCGGGCCGGGCTTCACTGTATCGCCTTTGCCGGCGTCGAACGCGTCGATGATCTCTTCCAGCCGTTCGGGCGTCAGATCCTCGTAAGCGTCCTTGAAGATCATCACCATGGGCGCATTCACGCATGCGCCCTGGCATTCGACCTCTTCCCACGACAGTGTGCCAGAAGCGTTGGTATGAAACTGCTCGGGGTGGATCTTCGTCTTGCAAAGTTCGATGAGTTCTTCCGAGCCACGCAGCATGCAAGGCGTCGTGCCGCAGACCTGCACATGGGCCCGGGTGCCGACCGGGGCCAGCTGGAACTGGGTGTAGAAGGTCGCCACTTCCAGCGCCCGGATATACGGCATGCCGATCATGTCGGCGACATGCTCGATGGCCGATTTGGTGACCCAGCCTTCCTGCTCCTGCGCGCGCATCAGCAACGGGATCACCGCCGAATGCTCGCGGCCCCTTGGGTATTTCTTGATGGCCTGCTTGGCCCAGGCTGCGTTGCCACGGCTGAACGCGAAGCCTTCGGGCTGGACACTGGCGTCTGCGAGACGGCGCACACTCATCTAGCGATCGACCTCTCCAAAAACGATATCGAGCGATCCGAGGATCGCGGCAACGTCGGCCAGCAAGTGGCCGCGGGTCATGAAATCCATGGCCTGCAAATGAGCAAAGCCCGGCGCGCGCAACTTGCAGCGGTAAGGCTTGTTGGTCCCGTCGGAGACCAGATAGACGCCGAACTCGCCCTTCGGCGCCTCGACTGCCGCATAGACCTCGCCTTCCGGCACGCGATAGCCCTCGGTGTAGAGCTTGAAGTGGTGGATCAGCGCTTCCATCGACCGCTTCATCGCCGCCCGCTTGGGCGGCACGACCTTGCCGTCGATGACCGACACCGGCCCGACCTTCTCCGCCCCGAGCAGCCGGTCCACGCACTGCCTGATGATGCGGGTCGACTGGCGCATCTCTTCCATGCGGATGAGGTAACGGTCGTAGCAATCGCCGTTCTTGCCGATCGGAATGTCGAATTCCATCTGCTCGTAGCACTCATAGGGCTGTGACTTGCGCAGGTCCCAGGCAGCACCCGAACCGCGCACCATGACGCCCGAAAAGCCCCAGGCCCACGCTTCCTCGATGCCGATGACACCGATATCGACGTTGCGCTGCTTGAAGATCCGGTTGTGGGTCAGAAGGTTGTCGAGATCGTCCAGCGTCTTGAGAAACGGCTCGATCCACTTGCCGATATCCTCGACCAGCCTGTCGGGAATATCCTGATGGACGCCGCCGGGCCGGAAATAGGCCGCGTGCATGCGCGCGCCGCTGGCCCGCTCGTAAAACACCATCAGCTTCTCGCGCTCCTCGAAACCCCAGAGCGGCGGCGTCAGCGCGCCGACGTCCAGCGCCTGAGTCGTGATGTTGAGCAGATGGTTCAGAACGCGGCCGATCTCGGAGTAAAGAACGCGGATCAGCTGGCCGCGGATCGGCACCTCGACACCCAGCAACCGTTCCACGGCGAGCGCGAAGGCGTGCTCCTGGTTCATCGGCGCGACATAATCCAGCCGGTCGAAATAGGGCACGGCCTGCAAATAGGTCTTGTGTTCGATCAGCTTCTCGGTGCCGCGGTGGAGGAGGCCGATATGCGGATCGACACGCTCAACCACCTCGCCGTCAAGCTCCAGCACAAGTCGCAGCACACCGTGCGCGGCGGGATGCTGCGGACCGAAATTGATGTTGAAGTTGCGGACGTTAAGCTCGGCCATATGCCCTACCCAATGCGCCTGATGCGCCAGTCAATTCCACAGCCACCCGCCGCCGAGCAGCATCAGCGCCACGCCCGCAATCACCAGCGCCACGAGGACCCTGCCCACCGTGTCGCTGACGAATGGCCGCCCCGCCATGCGCGTGGCGATGTAGGCCACGGCCGCGCCCGCGACCAGAACCAGCGCGCCCAGGAACAGTAATCGCACCATCGTCCTTCATCGCTCCGGTCACTGCTTCGCCTTCTCGTCGCCCGGCAGGACGTAGTCGGTTCCCTCCCAGGGGGAAAGAAAATCGAAATCGCGGAATTCCTGCTTGAGCTCCACGGGTTCGTAGATGACCCGCTTGACCTCGTCGTCGTAGCGCACCTCGACGAAGCCGGTCAGCGGGAAATCCTTGCGCAGCGGATGCCCCTCGAAGCCGTAATCGGTAAGGATGCGGCGCAGCTCGGGATGGCCCGTGAACAGGATGCCGTAGAGATCGTAGGCCTCGCGCTCGAACCAGTCGGCACCCGGGAAGACCGAGGTCGCGGAGGGAACCGGCGTGTCCTCGTCGGTCGACAGCTTAATGCGGATGCGATGGTTCTGGTAAGGCGACATCAGGTGGTAGACCACCTCGAAACGCTTGTCGCGTGCCGGATAATCGGCGCCGCAGATGTCGATGAACGAGATGAACTGGCACTGCACGTCGTCTTTCAGAAACGACAATACGTCCAGAATATCGCCCGACTCGACGATAAGCGTCAGTTCGCCGAAGGCGATCTGTACGTCCTGGATCTGCGCATCCAGCCGCTCGGTCACATAGGCGGCAAGGTCCTTGAGCGCTTCAACGTTCATCCCCGTCTCCTAGCGCTCGATCGTGCCGGTGCGGCGGATCTTCTTCTGCAGCATCAGAATGCCATAAAGCAGAGCCTCCGCGGTCGGCGGACAACCGGGAACATAGATGTCCACCGGCACCACGCGGTCGCAACCGCGCACCACCGAATAGGAATAGTGATAATAGCCGCCGCCATTGGCGCAGCTGCCCATCGAGATGACGTAGCGCGGCTCCGGCATCTGGTCGTAAACCTTGCGCAGCGCCGGCGCCATCTTGTTGGTCAGCGTGCCGGCCACGATCATCACGTCGGACTGGCGCGGCGAGGCGCGCGGGGCGAAGCCGAAACGCTCGCTGTCGTAGCGCGGCATGGAGGTGTGCATCATCTCGACCGCGCAGCAGGCCAGGCCGAAGGTCATCCACATCAGCGAACCGGTGCGCGCCCAGGTGATCAGCGATTCCGACGAGGTAACGAGGAAACCCTTGTCGGACAGTTCGGCATTGATGTCGCCGTAGAACGCATCGTTCTCGCCGATCGGGCGGCCGGTATTCGGGTCGATGATTCCCTTGGGCTGCTGGGCGACCAGGGTTTCCGAGCGGTTGCTCAATCCCATTCCAGCGCTCCCTTTTTCCACTCATAGATGAAGCCGATGGTCAGCACGCCCAGGAACACCATCATCGACCAGTACCCCATCCAGCCGATATCGGTGAAGGACACCGCCCAGGGGAACAGGAAAGCCACTTCGAGATCGAAAATGATGAACAGGATGGCGACCAGATAGAAACGGATGTCGAACTTCATGCGGGCATCGTCGAATGCGTTGAATCCGCACTCATAGGCCGACAGTTTTTCCGGATCGGGATTACGGTAGGCGATCAGAAACGGCGCCGCGACGAGCGCGATACCGATACCGCCTGCAACCGCGATGAAAATCACGATGGGGAGATAGTCCAGGAGAAGTTCGCTCGCCATAGCTGGTCCGTCGGCCGGGATCTGGCCTTTGATATAGTCGCCTTGCCGGCTGCCGCAAAGCGCGACAGATTCACTCGGGCCGGCTTCGCGGCGATGCTCATGTTGCAACGCGGCGACGGTTAGCGCAGGGCCGAACCGGACGCAAGTCAAACCTTGCCCCTGTCCGCGGTAAGCGGCGCCGCTAGGGCAGTCTGTTTCAATGTCGGAACCTTTGTTCTAGATTTGCGTCTAATTTGAGTTCCCGACATTGTGACAGGAGTTACGGGCGATGATTGAGTGGTTCGAGAGCATGGCCGGACCGGCCTATGCGCCGGCATTGATGTGGACGGCGATCGCCCTCCTGGCCCTCTTCCTCATCCTCGTCGCCGTAAAGGTCTTTGGCAGGCTGAGCGCGGGGACTTTCATCGCCGGCGGGCGAAACCGCAGGGCGCGGCTGGCTGTGCTCGACGCCACCGCAATCGATGGCCAGAGGCGCCTGGTGCTGGTGCGCCGCGACGATGTCGAGCATCTGATTCTGATCGGCGGCGCCAACGATCTGGTGGTTGAGCGCGACATCAGGGCATTTGCGGAAGAACACCACGGTGACACCGACCATGAACACCAGGAACCGCTGACGAGGCAGGAGCGGCCGCTGGCAGAGCCGCGACCGGGGCAGGAACCGCGGATGGCAGCGCCGATGCAGCAGCCGTCCGCGCCTGGCCCGCGACCCGCCGCGCCATCGCGGCCGGCGCCCAACAGTGCCGCCGCGCCCCAGCCTATCGCTGCACCGCCCGTCGGCGCGGCGCCGCGGCCGACGCCCGCCCCGGTCCCGATCCAGAGAGAGCCGCGATTCGACCAGGCATCCGACGCTCCGGTTCGACAGGCGCCGCGCCCTTCGTCCGAGCCGCTCCCCGAGCCTGCAGCATCGATGTCGGCGAGCGCTCCAGCATCCCCTCCCGTCAGGACGGAGCCAGCCGTGGCAAGGCCGGCGAGCGTCGATGCGCCGGCAAAGGGCAATGTGAGCTTAGGATCACGCGCGCGGCAGGACGCCGACCTCGACGACGCGCTGCTGCATGAGCTGGAACTGACCCTGGAGGAGGACGATCGCCGCTCGTCCGCCGCTCCGGCGCCCGGTCCCACGCGCCGCGAGCCCCATCTCGACGACGAGATGGATCGCCTCCTCGGCGAATTGTCGAGCGATCGTCGCTAGGACTGGGAGCGGTCGAGGCCGATGACGCAACGTCCCGAAGACTGGTGGAAGAAGGGTGTCGTCTACCAGATCTATCCCCGTTCGTTCATGGACAGCGACGGAGACGGCGTTGGCGATCTGGCCGGCATCGAATCGCGGCTGGATCATGCCGTCGAACTCGGCGTCGATGCCATCTGGATATCGCCGTTCTACCCCTCGCCCATGGCCGATTTCGGTTATGACGTCTCGGATTATCGCGACGTCGACCCGATGTTCGGCGATCTTGCGGCTTTCGATCGCATGCTCGATGCCGCTCACCGGCGCGGCCTGAAGGTTCTGCTCGACATGGTGCCGAGCCACACCTCCGAGCAACATCCCTGGTTTGTCGAAAGCCGCCAATCGCGCGCCAATCCGAAACGCGACTGGTATGTGTGGAGCGACCCCGGCCCAGATGGCGGCCCGCCCAACAACTGGATCAGCGAGTTCGGCGGCCCGACCTGGACCTTCGACGAGGCGACGGGGCAGTATTACCTGCACATCTTCCTCACCCAGCAGCCGTCGCTCAACTGGCGCAACCCGGACGTCCGCGAGGCGGTCCTGGGCGCGATGCGCTTCTGGTTCGATCGCGGGGTCGACGGGTTTCGCGTCGATGCCATCGAGAACCTCGTCCCCGACGCCCAGCTGCGCGACAACCCGCCCAATCCCGCCTGGCTCGAATCGATGGGCCCGGCGCGCAGCCTTCTCGGGATTCACACCCAGCACCGGCCGGAAGTGTTCGAGTATGTGGCTGAGATGCGCGGCGTCGCGAGCTCATACGTACCGGAACGGCTGCTGATCGGGGAAGCCTACGGCACGCTCGAGCAGATCATCGCCTATTACGGAAAGCGGTCGGACGGTTTCCATCTGCCGTTCAACTTCCAACTCCTCGGCGCGGAATGGTCGCCGCGCAATATAGCGGGGATCGTCGATGCCTACGAGGCAGCGCTGCCGGCAGGCGCGTGGCCCAACTGGGTCCTGTCCAATCATGACCGCTCGCGGTTCGCCTCGCGGGTGGGCCAGGACCAGGCGCGCGTGGCGGCGATGATGCTGCTCACCCTGCGTGGAACGCCGACCATCTACCAGGGCGATGAACTCGGCATGGAGAACGTGCCGATCCCGCCGGACCGCGTGATGGACCCCTGGGAAAAGAACGTTCCGGGCATCAGCCTTGGCCGTGACCCCGTCCGGACACCGATTGCCTGGACCGGCGGGCCGGGCGCCGGCTTTACCACCGGCGAGCCGTGGTTGCCCATCGATACGCGACGAGAGATGCAGGTCGACGCCCAGGCCGGCGACCGGCGTTCGATGCTATCGCTGTATCGACGGCTGCTGGAACTACGACGACGCGAAGACGCGCTGTCGCTCGGCGACTACCGCACGGTGCATGTCGATGAGAGCGTATTCTGCTACGAACGCAACCATGGCGCACGCCGGCTCGCCATCGCGCTGAACTTTTCCCAGTCGAATCAACCATTGGCGATTGCCGGAGAAACGCTGCTGTCGACGCTAACCGAACTGGCGCGGCCGCAAGACAACGTTCTTGCCCCGAATGAGGGGCGGGTTCTGGCAATCGGGTAGAAGCTGCTGCCGCCGCATCGCTGCGGCAACAAAAAAGCGGCCCATGGCCGCTGCAATTCGCTCAATCGTCGCGATAGACTTTCTCGCGTCGTTCGTGGCGCTCCTGCGCCTCGATCGACAACGTAGCGATCGGTCGGGCATCGAGGCGCTTGAGCGAGATCGGCTCGCCGGTCTCCTCGCAATAGCCGTAAGTGCCCTCCTCGATACGCTGCAGCGCCGAGTCGATCTTGGAGATCAGCTTGCGCTGGCGATCCCGCGCCCGCAGCTCGATCGCCCGATCGGTCTCCGAGGAGGCACGGTCGGCAAGATCGGGATGGTTGGCATTTTCCTGCTGGAGAATCTCGAGCGTTTCGCGCGCTTCTCGCAGAATATCGCTCTTCCACGAGACTAGCTTGGCCCGGAAATAGGCCTTCTGCCGCTCATTCATGAAGGGCTCGTCCTCGGAGGGGACATAATCGGCATCAATGAAATCGGTCATGAGACTCACCCCACTAGCTCTACGCCCGGCGCCTATATATTCGGGTGATCAATGCGGCACAAGCACAAAGGCAGACCGCCTCACGCATTTGTCACCCACGAGAACTTGCCGAAAAAGCAAATATTCTTAATCAGTTAAGAGTAGGCGGCCGGCCGCTGCGGTTGCAGATCGCATTTCCGCCCGCCCGTTCTGCCACGTCCGCGAAGCAAAAGCCGTGCCGAACATCGCCCGGGCTTAACTGCCGGTGTCCTTCATGATATGGGCGCCGCTCCTTCCACCTTCGAACCTCGCCAGGATACGAACACATGTCGGCACCTCGGATCAGCTTTGTCAGCCTCGGCTGTCCGAAGGCATTGGTGGATTCCGAACGCATCATCACGCGGCTGCGCGCCGAGGGCTACGAAATCGCCCGCAAGCACGACGGCGCCGACGTGGTTCTGGTCAACACCTGCGGCTTTCTCGATTCCGCGCGCGACGAGTCGCTCGACGCGATCGGCTCAGCCCTGAACGAGAACGGCAAGGTGATCGTGACCGGCTGCCTGGGCGCCGAGCCGGACGTCATTCGGCAGCGCCACCCCGGCGTGCTGGCGATCACCGGGCCACAGGCCTATGAAAGCGTGATGGAGGCGGTTCATGAGGCGGTGCCGCCCGCGCACGAGCCCTTTCTCGATCTCATTCCGCCGCAGGGCGTGAAACTGACGCCGCGCCACTACGCCTATCTGAAGATTTCGGAAGGCTGCAACAACCGCTGCTCCTTCTGCATCATCCCGGCCCTGCGCGGCGATCTCGCCTCCCGCCCCGTGGGCGACGTCCTGCGCGAGGCCGAAAAGCTGGTCGCGGCGGGCGTCAAGGAACTGCTTGTCATCTCGCAGGACACGAGCGCCTATGGCGTGGACCTCAAATACGCGCCCAGCCAGTGGCAGGACCGCGAGGTCAGGGCGCGATTCCTCGACCTTTCCCGCGAACTCGGCTCGCTGGGTGCCTGGGTGCGGTTGCACTACGTCTACCCCTACCCGCATGTCGACGAGGTCATTCCGCTGATGGCCGAGGGCAAGATCCTGCCCTATCTCGACATTCCCTTCCAGCACGCCGCGCCCAACGTCCTTAAGACGATGCGGCGCCCTGCCCATGCCGAAAAGACGCTCGACCGTATCGCCCGCTGGCGCGAGATCTGCCCGGACATCGCCATCCGGTCGACCTTTATCGTCGGCTATCCCGGCGAGACGGAGGAGGACTTCCAGATCCTGCTCGACTGGCTCGACGAGGCGAAGATCGAGCGGGCCGGCTGCTTCAAATACGAGCCCGTCAAGGGCGCGCGCTCGGAGGCGCTGGGACTTCCGGATGTACCCGAAGAGATCAAGGACATGCGCTGGCGCCGCTTCATGGAGCGCCAGCAGGCCATATCGGCGCGCCAGATGAAGAGGAAGGTCGGCAAGCGCCTGACGGTCATCATCGACACGGCGAATGGCACGCAGGCGACGGGGCGCACGAAATACGATGCGCCGGAGATCGACGGCACCGTCAAGGTGACGTCGCGCCGCCCGCTCCGGGCGGGCGACGTGGTGACGGTGAAGATCGAAGGGTCCGACGCCTACGATTTGCAGGGCGTAGCGGTCTGATCAGTTCTGCGCTTGCGCGAACTGCGCCTGGAAGAAGGGCGTGGCCATGGCCAGTTCCTGATCCTTCTGCTGGGCGCGCTTGTGGGCGGGCCTTTCCTCGATCCGCGCCATGTATTCCTTGAAGACCGGTCGCTCGGGAAGAACCTTGAGCTGTGTCATCGTGTAGCCGATGGTGCTGGCCAGCTGCGTGTCGGCTGCCGTGAAGCGGTCGCCGGCGGCGAAGGGGCGCTCCGTCAGCACGCGTTCGAGATAGGCGACCATGTCGTCGAACAGCCCGAACGGATAATCGTTGCTGGCATATTCGAGCCCGTGGGCGCGGGCGGATACGCCAGGATCGACGACCGCATCGCAATAGACCAGCATGGTCAGGTACGCCGCGCGATCGGCGTCGGTCAGCGCCGGCGCCAGGCCGGCCTCGGCAAATCGGTCCGCCAGATGAATGGTGATGGCGGCTCGTTCGGTAATCACCGTCCCGTCGAGCTCGATGGCCGGTACCTTCTTGTGCGGCTGAAGCGCGCGGTAGGCTTCGGGCACGCCGCCTTCGGCGCGGATGTCGACGATCCGCATTTCGTAGTCGACGCCCAACTCCTCGAGCAGCCAGAGCACCGAGCTGCTGCGCGACCAGGGTGCGTGGTGAAAAACAAGCATGTTGAGCCTCCTTCGTTTCGATGAGGCGGGGGATACCAGACCCCTCCTGACGACGATGCGTCAGGAGTGTCTGTCACCCAGGAAGAGCGCCCAACGGCGCGCTTCAGGGAATCAACACCGTGGCGCCGGTCGTCCGGCGGCCTTCCAGGTCGTCATGGGCCTTGGCGGCATCGGCCAGCGCGTAACGCTGGTTGACGCGGATCTCGACAATGCCCTTGGCCACCGCGTCGAAAAGCGCACTGGCCGATTCTTCGAGTTCCTCGCGCGTCGCGATGTAGCTGAACAAAGTCGGCCGCGTGGCAAACAGCGAACCCTTCTGCGACAGGAGCGTCATGGGGAATGGCGGCACCGGTCCGGACGCGTTGCCGAAGGAGACGAACATGCCGCGCGGCTTGAGACAGTCGAGCGAGGCCGGGAACGTGTCCTTGCCCACCGCATCGTAGACCACGTCGCACTTGCGGCCTTCCGTGATCCGCGCCACTTCGGCGACAAAATCGTCCTTCGAATAGTCGATGACGTGGTGGTAGCCATGCGCCTTGGCCAGTTCGACCTTTTCGGGCGAGCCGGCCGTGCCGATCACGGTGGCGCCCAGGTGATTTGCCCACTGGCCAAGGATCAGGCCCACGCCGCCGGCGGCCGCATGGTTCAACACCATGTCGCCCTTCTTGACCGGATAGGTACGGCGCAGCAGGTACTCCGCCGTCATGCCCTTGAGCATGACCGCCGCCGCCTGCTCGTCGCTAACGCCGTCCGGGATGAGGACCAGCCGGTCGGCCGGCAGGACGCGCTCGGTGCAGTAGGAGCCGATGGGCCCATTATAGGCGACGCGGTCGCCGACCTTCAGCCAGTCGACACCTTCGCCCAGTTCCTCGACCACGCCGGCGGCCTCGTTGCCGAGCGTCAGCGGCAGGCCCGAGGGCGACGGGTAGAGGCCGGTGCGGAAATAGACGTCGATGAAGTTGAGGCCGATCGCCGTGTGGCGGATACGTGCTTCACCCGAGCCGGGCCGGCCGACCTCAACATCGTCGAAGACCATCCTGTCGCTGCCGCCGCACTCATGAATGCGTATCGCCTTGGCCATGCTGCTAATCCTTGCGTCCGAGGTCGGGGCGCCATTGCATGATGGCGCCAATGAAAAACAGATAGAAGCTCGAGAGCGCGATTCCGGCCTGGACCAGCAAGCCGGAATCCAGCCCCTGCAGCAGCGCAATGCTGCCGAAGCCGCACCAGACGAAGAAGATCGTCAGGTTGATCCCACGCAGCCGCTTCACCCGCACGGGGTGCAGGAAATTCACCGGCGCGAAGGTGAACACCGCGCAGGCGAGCACTACGGCAAACGACATCCACTCGCTGGGCTGCGCCACGAAGAGGGTGAACACGACCATGTTCCAGACCACGGGGAAGCCCTTGAAGAAGTTCTCCTTCGTCTTCATGCCCATGTCGGCATAGTAGATCGCGCTGGAGACGACGATGATCGCCGCCGACAGGAAGGAGAGGCCCGCGCCCATGAACCCGCTCTGGTAGAGCGCGAATGCCGGGATTAGGACGTAGGTGACATAGTCGATGATGTTGTCCAGCATTTCGCCGGACCAGTTGGGCAGTATTTCCTTGACGCGGAGCCGGCGCGCGATGGGACCGTCTATGCCGTCGACGAAGAGCGCCAGCCCCAGCCACAGGAACATGGCGGTCCATTGCTGCTCCGCCGCGGCGACCAGCGACAGGAATGCGAGGAAGGAACCGGAGGCCGTCAGCAGATGGACCGAGAAGGCGCGCGTCTGCGGCCAGGTCACCTTCTTGCTGAGCTGTGGAAAACGTTCGAGCAGCTTTCTGCCGATGATGTTCTTGTTCACGGGCCGCGCCAGTCCAGCTTGCAGATTTCGGCAGACCGCCCGGCGAAATTCCAGTTGCGGCCAAAGGCCCGCATGCGGCTCTTGTCGGATTTGGCCACCATGATCTCGGGCGCGATCCAGTATTCGGAATTGGAGATGACGGTATCGCTGTCGCGGTCCTTGCCACGTATGGGCGTGACCGCGCCATCAATGATTTTCGGGATCTGGAAGATGCGTGTCTTGTCCTCTACCTCGTAGGTTATGGGCTGGCGCTCCATGCCCAGGAAATTGCCGACCAGAATGGACAGGAGGCCGGTCGAACCGCCCGCCTTGCCGGTGAATATCCTGCCGATCGCTTTCTCTGCATAGATCGAGGCCCGTTTGTCCAGAAAAAGCCCGGCTGTCCAGTTGCCCCGGCTCATATATCCAGGAATTTCCATCACGAGGCCGAGATTGAGCCCCGACAGATCGACATCGCCATAATGTCCCGCATCGATGCGAAAGCCCGCCCAGGTCTGGCAGTAGCCCTCGGTCGGCGGATGCTGGCCGAGCGACAGGACACAGGGGCAGAAGACGGTGCAGTTGCACGAGAGCACCAGTTCCCCCTTCAATGCCCATTCGGTCTCGCGCATGCGGCTTCCCCTCCCTGCAGTTTCACAGCGAAACTAATAGAAGCCCGCCCGCCCACACAAGCAGTATCGCTCCGGCCGCCTTGCCGACCGCCCTGCCCGGCAGCTGGCGCTCGCCCAGCGCGACCAGCGCCATGAGCGCCATCCAGAACACGTTCATCAGCCCGACAGCGAACATGACGAGCATTAGCGCCCAGCAACAGCCGAGGCACCACAGGCCCTGGCGCAGGCCGAGACGAAAGACCGGCCAGGCCCGCGTGCTCCAGTTCGCAAAAAGTATCGTGAACGGGTTTCGGCATTTTTCGAGGCAGGCCTCCTTCAGCCGCGAGAACTGGTAGAGCCCCGCGACCGCAAGGGCGGCAGCGGCGGCCATGCCGGTCAACGGCGCGGCGGCCGAGGCGTTTGCGGCGACCGCCTGTACGGCCAGCGAGGCGGCGGCGAAGCCCAGCGAGGCGACGGCCCAGATCAAAAGATGGCCGGCCACCAGGATTAGCGGGTGAACCACCGGCTTCCCGCCGGCGCGCGCGGTGTCGGCAATCTCGCAATAGGTGCGCAGCATGGGGGCGGCTGCCGGCAGCATCATGGCCAGGGCCATGAGCATCCACATGCCCGAGAGGGCCACGAACAGGGGGATGGAGATCTCGCCGGGCGGCGCCGGCGACAGGCAGAGGGCCACGAACCGCTCCAGCAGGCCGGGAAGCGGGAGTTCGGGCAACGCACGCAGAATGCCTGCGCCGGGCCCGAGTTCGCCCGGCAGTCCACGCTGGGCCGCCGCACCCGCCATGAAGATCAGCACGCCCCAGGACAGCAGCACCGCCACCGCAACGAGCCCATAGACCAGTCGCCTGGGGTCATGCGTCAACCGGGCCGTTGCCGCTGCGGCCGGGCCGAGGTGATCGAAACGGGCGCGGTCCGTGTCCATCTTTCCGCAATGGGCCAATTCGACACGTTGATCAATCCCGCCTCCAGGCCTAGTTGAATGTCGACGACACAGAGCCGACCTCCTGCGGAAAGGACCGCGCCATGACCGAGTTGAACCGACTTCCCATCATCGTTGCGGGAACGGGTCCGGCAGGGCTCATCGCAGCGCTGGCACTGGCCGAGCGGAACGAGCCGGTCGTGCTCGTGGGACCAAAGGCGGCTGGCCAGGGAGACCGGCGCACGACTGCCATCATGGGCGCGTCGCTGATGCTCCTGGACCGGCTCGGGCTGACCGACGCCCTTGCCTCGGAAGCCGCCCCGCTGAAGACCATGCGCATCCTGGATGCCACGTCGCGGCTGGTGCGCGCGCCCACCGTCACCTTCCGGGCGAGCGAGATCGGCGAAGAATTCTTTGGCCTCAACATTCCCAACGCCCACCTCAACGCCGTTCTCGAGGAGGCCGTCGCCCGACAGAAGCTGATCCAGCGGCACGAAGCGCTCGTGACCGAATGGCTGCCTGTAGACGACCATGTCTCCGCCATGCTCGACGACGGGACCGTCGTCAAAGCCAGCCTTGCCATCGCCGCGGATGGCCGCAATTCCCCTGCCCGCGAGGCGGCGGGAATCAGGACCTCGCGGCGCGACCTGCCGCAGACGGCCGTGGTGCTCAATTTCCAGCACGCGCGTCCGCACCAGGACATTTCCACCGAATTCCACACGGAGACAGGACCCTTTACGCAGGTGCCCCTGCCCGGCAACCGCTCCAGCCTCGTCTGGGTGGTCCGGCCAGAGACCGCCGACGAACTGATGCATGTCGACGACGACACGCTGTCGATGCGCATCGAGGAACGCATGCAGTCCATGCTCGGGCGCGTGAAGGTCGAAGCGGGGCGCCAGGCCTATCCGCTCGCCTCCGTGCTGCCGCACCGCTACGCGGCAAACCGCATCATGCTGGTTGGCGAGGCCGGGCACGTCTTTGCCCCGATCGGCGCGCAGGGGCTCAATCTCGGCATTCGCGACGTCGAATGCGTGGTCGACATCGTTGCCAGCCATCCGTCCGATCCGGGCGCGCAGGCGGCCCTCGCCGCCTATGATTTACGCCGACGGCCGGACGTGACGGCACGTTCGGGGACCGTGGCGCTTCTCAACAGGTCGCTGTTGTCGGATCTGCTGCCCTGGCAGCTGGCGAGAAGCGCGGGGCTCGGCGTCGTGGAGGCGATCCCGCCATTGCGCGCCTTCCTCATGCGCGAAGGCATGCGTCCCGGCACCGGTCTGTCGGGCTTCTTCCGCCGCTCACCGGAACAGGTTGGGCGGTAGGATGCCGGTCGTGATGGCGTAGAGCAGCGCCGTCAGCGTGACGACGGAGATGATCGTCGTCAGCAGGATCGACGCCGAGGCGCGCTCGACCCAGACGCCATATTGCTGGCCGATGACGAAGACGTTCGTTGCGGTAGGCAGCGCGGCCATCATCACCGCCGTATAAACCCAGACATCCGGAAAATCGCCGATCGCGCTCAGCACGAGGTAGCAGATGAGCGGGTGGATCACGAGTTTCAGCGCGGCGATCAGGCCGAGTTCTCGCGGCACGCGCTTGAGCGGCCGGAGTGCCAGCGTGACGCCCATCGCAAACAAGGCGCAGGGCGCGGCTGCCTGGGCCAGGTATTGAAGCAAGCGGTCGACGGCGACGGGTGGCTGGAACTGGAGCCAGGCGGCCAGCACGCCCGCCGCCGTCGCGATGATGAAAGGATGGAAGGCGATCTGGCGGACCACCTTGAGAGCCACCTGCCAGCGGGACGCCCGCTCCTCGCCGGACAAGGCCATCATCAGCGGCGCAATTGCGAAATGCAGGATGTTTTCGAAACAGAAGATGAGCGCTACCGGTATGGCCGCGGCCTCGCCGAATGTCAGAAGCGCCAGCCCCGGCCCCATATAGCCGATGTTGCCATAGGCCGCGGCAAGCCCCTTGATCGTGCTTTCGCCGATGCTTGCGCCCGCAAACAGCACCGAGAAGGCAAACATCAGCGTGAAGACGACATAGACCGAAAACACGACGCCGAAGATGTAGGACCATTCCGTCAGTTCCCCGACCGGGGTGCGGGCGATCAGCTGGAAAAACAGCGCGGGCAAGGCGACATAGATGACGAAGGTATTCATCCAGCCGAGCGCTTCCAGCGGCTGGCGGGTGATACGAGCCACCACGGCACCCAGGAAGATCATTCCGAAGAAGGGCAGGACGAGGCCGACGATGTCCGACATGGGCTTCCCGGCTGGAGCGGTTTGCCACGGCGCTAGGCCAGCGCGAACGGTGCGTCAAGGGCGGCGGGATTGAAATGCGCTGGCGGGTGGTCCAAATAGGTCGAAGTCGCAGCAGTCCAGAAGTGCGTATCATGAACGAGATCAGACAAGCGAAATTCAGGATCGGCCAAGTCGTCCGGCACCGTCTGTTTCCGTTTCGCGGCGTCGTCTTCGACGTCGATCCCGAATTCAACAATACCGAGGAATGGTATCAGGCCATCCCCGCCGACGTGCGTCCGCGCAAGGATCAGCCCTTCTACCACCTTCTGGCCGAGAACGAGGAGACGGAGTACGTCGCCTATGTTTCGGAGCAGAACCTGCTGGAAGACAGCACCGGCCAGCCTTTGCGCCATCCGCAACTGGGCGAATTCTTTGAACGCACTGCCGATGGCGGCTACGCGCCCCTGCCCTTCGCAACGCACTGATCGGCCTGACCTGCCTCCCGGATGGATATTGAAGTCCCTGGCGGGGACCGCTATCTCACTGCTCCGCTTGTCTGTCTGACGACGCGCGGGGCTTCGCGGGGGATCCATGGAAACACTGCTGTCACCTGTCATCCTCTTCTTCGCACTCGGCGCAGCAGCGGCTTTCGCTCGTTCCGATCTTTCCATTCCAGAAGCCATCGCCAAGGGGCTGGCGCTCTATCTGATGGCCGCCATCGGCCTGAAGGGCGGCGTCCAGGTATCTGACGCCGGGTTCTCGACCGAGATGCTGGCGGCGGCGGCGGCCGGTCTGGTCCTGTCGATCCTCATCCCCCTGCCGGTCTTCTTCATGCTGCGGCGCGTGGGCAAACTCGACGCCGTCAATGCGGCGGCCGTTGCGGCCCATTACGGTTCGGTCAGCGTGGTGACCTTCGTCACCGGCGTCGAGGTGCTGACCACCTCTGGCCTGCCGCCTGCCGGATATCTGGTGGCCGTTCTGGCTATCATGGAAACACCTGCCATCATCGTCGGCCTGCTGCTTGCGCGCGGCGGCATGAACACTGGCGGGCATGGGCGCAGCGAACTCTTCCGCGAGACGCTGCTCAACGGCTCGGTGGTGCTCTTGCTCGGCAGCTTCATCATCGGCCTGGTCGCGGGCAGCGAAGGCTTTCAGCCCATCGCGCCGGTCTTCGAGACGGCGTTCCGCGGCGTGCTTTGCCTCTTCCTGCTCGACATGGGGCTGGTGGCCGCAAGGCGCCTGATGGAATCGCACTCGCTGACCTTCAGGCTCGGGGTGCTCGGCGTGGTCTTTGCGCTCGTCAACGGTACCGTCGGGGTATTGGTCGCGGCAGCCATCGGGCTCGACGCGGGTACGGCCGCCGGTTTCGGCATTCTGGCGGCCAGCGCATCCTATATCGCCGTGCCGGCGGCCATGCGCATGGCGCTGCCCGAAGCCGATGCCGGGCTCTATCTTTCGATGTCCCTCGGTGTCACCTTTCCCTTCAACATCGTGGCGGGCATCCCGCTCTACACGCTGCTGGCGCAATGGATCGTCTCGCCATGACCACCACCATCTCCAAGATCAGAATAGAGATCCTGGTCGACGCGCCGCTGGTGCGCCGCGTGACCGAACTGGCGGAGAGTGCCGGAGTCACCGGCTACACCCTGATGCCGACCATTGCCGGGTCCGGCAGCGGCGGTCGCTGGAGGGACGATCAGGTCTCGGGCGCGCAGGCGAAACTCGTCTTCGTGACGATCACCGGACCTCGCCGGGCAGAGGCCCTCATCGAGGCCCTGAAGCCGGTGCTCGACAGCCACGGGCTGATGCTGACCAAGAGCGCCGTCGAGGTCGTGCGCGGCGATCGCTTCTGACGCGCTTTGCAGGCCTGCCTGCGCATGATAGGTCCTCTCCTCCCGCTATCTGAAGGGGTCGAGGGCGTGGAATCCCTAGCTTTCATTGCAGCCAGTACCGAGGACGCGCAGATCGCCGCGCAACGGCTGTCTGCGCTCTACGGCCAGTCGGCCATCGGCGAAGCCGACATCATCGTGGCGCTGGGCGGCGACGGGTTCATGCTGCAGACGATCCACCAGTATATGGGGACCGGTCGGCGCATCTACGGGATGAACCGCGGCTCGACCGGTTTCCTGATGAACGAATATGTCGAGGAAGGCCTGCGCGAGCGCATCCACGACGCGATCGCCGAATCGATCCGGCCGCTTGAGATGGTTGCCACGCGCCGCGACGGCTCGACCGAGACCATGCTGGCCATCAACGAGGTCGCGCTGTTCCGTCAATCGGCTCAAGCCGCCAAGATCCGCATCACGGTCGATGGCAAGCTGCGGCTCGAGGAACTGGTCTGCGACGGCGTCATGGTGGCGACGCCCGCCGGTTCGACGGCCTACAATCTGTCGGCGCACGGGCCGATCCTGCCCCTCGACGCGCCGCTGCTCGCGCTGACTCCGGTCAGCCCGTTCCGGCCGCGGCGGTGGCGGGGCGCGCTGCTGCCGAACCGTTCCCTGGTGCGTTTCGACGTGCTCGAGCAGGACAAGCGCCCGGTCAACGCAGTCGCCGACCACCTCGAGGTGAAGTCGATCGCCTCCGTCACCGTGCGCGAGACCGACAAGGCGTCCATCACCCTGCTCTTCGACGCCGGCCATTCCTGGGACGAGCGGATCCTCAGCGAGCAATTCCGCTACTAAAGGCCTGTAATGTAGAGAGAAATGGGCTTCGTGTATCACTCACGCCCGAGGCTCGCTGCTGCCGGTCCGGTCGTGGTGGAGGGGGCTGGATTCGAACCAGCGTAGGCATAGCCAACGGATTTACAGTCCGTCTCCTTTAACCACTCGGACACCCCTCCAAAACCGATCCGGAGCACGTGCGAGTTTCGCGAAGGCCTTGCCGGCAAAGCGGTTTCGGCCGTCGCGATGCGCCTTATGGCGGGCCGGTCCCGACGTGTCAACCGCTATCGGCGGGTTAGACGTGGCGAGCCGGGCCAACAACGGATATAGGGTTCGCATGAGCAAGAACGACACATCCCACACACCCAAAGACAGCCACTACGCCCGCCTGCGGCGCCAGCACCGCGATGCCAAGGCGGAGGCCGAAGGCCCCGCGGAAGGGCTCGTCCTCCTTTACGGCCTGCACACCGTGCGCGCGGCCATCGGCAACCCCGCGCGCCGCATCCGCCGGCTCCTGGCTACACGCAACGCACTGGCGCGGCTGGAACTGACCGACACCGATACTCTGTCCTTCGCGGTGGAGATGGTGGAGCCGAAGGAAATCGATCGCCTGACCGGGTCCGATGCGGTGCATCAGGGTGTCCTGGCGGAGGCCGAGCCTCTGGCCCCAAAACCCTTCTCCGCGCTCGGCGATACACAGCTGGTGCTGGTGCTGGATCAGGTGACCGACCCGCATAATGTGGGCGCCATCATGCGTTCGGCCGTGGCGTTCCAGGCGGGCGCGCTGGTGACGACCGCGCGCCACAGCCCATCGGAATCGGGCGTGCTGGCCAAGGCTGCCTCCGGCGCTCTGGAGCACATCGACCACATCGAAGTCCGCAATCTGTCCGATGCCCTGAAGCAGCTTCAGGCCGAGGGCTACCAGACGGTCGGCCTGGATTCGGATGGTCCGGAGGTGCTGGAGGACAGCTTTTCGGGCGCCAAGATCGCGTTGGTGCTCGGTGCGGAGGGCAAGGGCCTGCGACAGAAGACGCGTGACACGGTGGACAGGCTGGCGCGTCTCGAGCTCGGTGGCGAGATCCGCTCGCTCAACGTATCGAACGCGGCCGCGGTTGCGATGTATGCCGCGCGCCGGCACCTCGGCGGTGCCGGCTAGGGACTGGCTGAGGGCTCAGTCCAGGTCGATGTCGAGGATGGCCATCGAGAAATTGTAGGACAGCTCGCCGTCCTCGTCGTCGCGGAAGATCACACCGAGAAATTCGTCGCCCAGATAGAGCTCCGCCGAATCCTGCTTGTGGGGCCGTGCCTTGACCTGCAGGGTCGGGTTGTTGAAGGTGCGCTTGAAATAGGCTTCGAGCTTGCGGATTTCTTCCGGCTTCAAGTGGCTTCTCCGGTGCGTTTCGTGTTGGCGGTGTGTGGCGCGCTTCTGGCACGACGAGTTCGAACCTGTAAAGGGTACAGGTCGCACTTCGGTTCCAACACCCGTGACGATCAGCCCTGGCCGTTGAGAAGCTGGTCCATGGCGCGCGAGGGCTCATCACAGCCCGCCTCGCCCACGATGCGGGCCGGAACGCCGGCGACCGTCTTGTTGTTCGGCACCGATTTGAGCACTACCGAACCGGCAGCCACCTTGCTGCAATGTCCGATTTCGATATTGCCGAGGATCTTGGCGCCTGCTCCGATGAGCACGCCTTCCCGGATCTTGGGATGGCGGTCGCCGCCGGCCTTGCCCGTGCCGCCCAGCGTGACGCCGTGGAGCATCGAGACGTTGTCTTCGACGACAGCCGTCTCGCCAACCACCAGGCCAGTCGCATGGTCGATAAAGATGCCCTTGCCGATATGCGATGCGGGGTGGATGTCGGTCTGGAAGATGGCCGATGAGCGGCTCTGGAGATAGAGCGCGAAATCCCGCCTGCCCTTCTGCCAAAGCCAGTGCGCCAGACGGTGTGTCTGGACGGCGTGGAAGCCCTTGAAATAGAGCACCGGCATCATGAAGCGGTCGCAGGCCGGGTCACGGTCGTAATAGGCCTGGATATCGACCCGGACAATGCTGCTCCATTCCGGCTCGGCGCCAATCATCGTCTTGTAGGTCTGCCGGATGAGATCGGCGCTCATGTCCGGATGGTCGAGCCGCTCCGACAGGCGATGGATGACGGCGTCTTCCAGCCTGTCGTGGTTCAGGATCGTCGAATAGAGGAAGGCCGCCAGGAGCGGATCCCGGGCGACGGCCTGCTCGGCTTCTTCCCGGATCGCGGACCAGATCGGGTCGACGGGCTGAATGGATTCGGCCCGCATGGCTCCGGTCTTGTTCATCTTCGCCTCCCTGATCATCGGCGCTTGCCCTGTCGACGCATAGACTCTACTGCGAAACGCGCCTCCAATGAACCGCATTTTGCTTAACCAGCCTTCAATGGGAATTGATGCATGGCGATTCAAGACGCCGAAAGGAAATGGATTTCGGTCGACCGGAAACAAGACGGCGTTGTCACGATCCTCCTGGACCGACCCGAAAAGAAGAACGCCATCAACTACGCCATGTGGCGGCGGCTGGCCGACACGGTCGGGGACCTTTCGGCAGATACGGGACTACGGGCGCTGATTCTCGGCGCGAACGGCCCGGATTTCTGCGCCGGGGCTGACATTTCCGAATTCGACACGATGCGGGGCGAGCCCGGCCGCGCCCGGACCTACGAGGCAGCGAATTCGGCGGCTTTTGCCGCACTGCGCAACGCGCCCTTTCCCACCATCGCGGCGATTTCCGGCGTCTGTTACGGCGGCGGGTTCGGGCTGGCCGCCGCCTGTGACCTGCGGATCGCTTCCACTGAAGCCCGTTTTGCGGTGCCGGCCGCACGCCTCGGCCTCGCCTATCCGGTCGACGCCATGGGTGACATCGTCCATGCGGTCGGCGCGCAGATCGCCCGCTACCTGACCTTGACCGGTGCAAGCCTCGGGGCGGCGCAGGCACTCGACGCCGGATTCCTGCTCGAGGTGGTGGCAACCGATCCGCTCGACCGCGCCGACCAACTCGCCTCGACGATCGCGGCCAACGCGCCGCTGTCCATCCGGGCCTCCAAGGCGTCGATCGCCGCAGTGCTGTCCGGGCGAGCGGAGGATGCCGAAACGGCAGCAAGAATCGGCGATGCCACCTTCACCAGCGCCGACTATGCGGAAGGGCGGGCGGCGTTCAAGGAGAAGCGCAAGCCCTCCTTCCAAGGCATATGACCCGTCTCATGACCCATCTGTCATGAGACGGGGTTGCCAGGGCTTGCCGGCAACGCATTTTTCGGGTGGTTGACCAGGCGGGGCCAAAGGCAGAAGCGCAGGCATGACGATTCGACTTTCAAACCAGCAGGCACGGCGGCATTTCATGGCCCGCCAGGGCCTTGCGGCGGCCCCCCGAAAGGCACTGTCGCGCGCCGAGCTTCTGGCATCGATTCACGATCTGGGTTTCGTCCAGGTCGACAGCATCGGCACCGTGGAGCGGGCCCATCACCACATCCTGTTTTCGCGCAACCAGACCTACCGCCAGCGCGATCTGCATCGCCTGATCGAAGACGACCGGCAGCTCTTCGAGCACTGGACGCATGATGCGGCGGTCATCCCGAGCGAATTCTACCCCTATTGGCGGCACCGGTTCCTGCGGGACAGGGATCGCCTTCAATCGCGGTGGTGGAAGGAGCGGCTGGAGGCCGGACGGGCCGAGATGGCGCGCGTCATCGAGCGTATCGGCGAGGAAGGCCCGCTGCGCGCTCGCGATTTCGAAGCGCGCAACAAGCCGTCGACCGGGTGGTGGGACTGGCACCCATCCAAGGCGGCGCTCGAGTTCCTCTGGCGTACCGGCGAACTGGCGATTGCGCGGCGCGACGGCTTCCAGAAGGTCTACGACCTTGCCGAAAACGTCATTCCCGCCGAGCATTATGAGACGGAAATCGAGCACCACGACTTCATCGACTGGGCCTGCCGCAGCGCCTTGCGGCGCCTGGGCTTCGGCTCGCGCGGCGAGATCGCGGCCTTCTGGGACCTGCTGTCGCCCGCGGAGGTCGAGGCATGGATTTCGGAGAACCGAAAGGACCTCCTGCAGGTGGAGGTCGAAACGGTAGATGGCGGTCGGCCGAGGCCGGCGCTCGCGCTGGCTTCGGCCTTTGATCCCGATGTCGAACCGCCTGAACCGCCGGCGCGGCTTCGCATCCTGAACCCCTTCGACCCGCTGCTGCGCGACCGGGCGCGCGCCCATCGGCTCTTCGGGTTTCACTACCGCATCGAGGTCTTCGTTCCTGAAGCCAAGCGGCAGTATGGCTACTACGTGTTCCCCGTGATGCGCGGCGACAGGATGGTGGGGCGGATCGACGCCAAGGCCGAACGCGAGACGGACAGGCTCGTCGTGCGGGCATTCTGGCCCGAAAAGGGTACGCGGGTGTCGCCCGCCTTGCTCGGCGCGCTTGAAGCGGAACTGGACAGGCTGCGCCGGTTTACCGGCGTCGGCGCGGTCGGGTTTGCGCCAGACTGGTTGCGAAGCTGAAGCGGCACGTCTTCAGTTCACTGCGGTCGGCGCCGGACTAGGCGGCTCCCCTATCGGTCAGGAATTCGAGGATAGCCTGGCAGAAGACGTCGTTGCGATCGCCGGCAACCATGTGGCCCGCCCCACCGACATCCACGTAACTCGCCGACGGCGCCAGTTCGACGAACTCGCGGGCATATTCCTCATGCACGAGTTCCGACTGCATGCCGCGCACGAGCAGCATCGGCAAATGCAGGTTCGGCAGGGCGGCCATGAGTTCGTCGCGCACGGCTGCGCCATCTGTCTCCAGACTGGCCCCGCCGGCAAACAGCGCGGGGTCCCAGTGCCAGCGATAACGCCCATCCTCGCCCAGCCTCAGATTCTTGCGCAGGCCGTCCAGCGACGCGGGGCGCTTGCGGTGCGGCATGTAGGCGGCAATGGCGGCGGCGGCTTCTTCGAGCGAAGCGAAACCCTCAGCGACACGGGCGCTCATGAAGCCCTGCACCTTGGCAACGCCCTGCGGATCGAGCCGCGGCGTGACGTCGACCAGAACGAGCGCTTCGAGCAGGCGACCGAACCGGGCCTCCGCCGTGAGCGACGAGAGGCCGCCCAACGAAGCGCCGACGGCGGACGGTGCGGTGTGGAACATCTCGGCCACCTGGCGGAAGATCGCGGCGGCATCGGCCCCGAAATCCCCAAAACGGTAGTTCTTGCTTTCCACCCAGTCGCTCTGGCCATGGCCGCGCAGATCGACCGTCACGGCACGCATGCCTTCCGATGCCATGCGACGGGCGGTCTCATCCCAGGCGTGGCGCGTCTGCCCGCCCCCATGCAGGAGCACCACCGGATGGCCCCGCCCATCCCAGAGATCGGCCGTCAGCCTGTTGCCCTCGGCACCGGTCAGATCGATCGGGGTGGGCTTCAAATTGGATGATCCTTCAGGAATTGCAGAACGCGCTCCTTGAACGAGCGGTCGCCGACCGACTGCATGTGGTCGCGGCGGTCGATCGAAAATGCTTCCGCATTGGGCATCAGGCCGGCAAGCTCGACTGCTGAGCCGGCAATATCGTCCCGGGTCCCGACGCCGATCAAGGTCGGCTGCGCGATGCGGGCGATGTCGGCCTCCGAAATCAGTTCGCGGGACGTCTCGATGCAGGCCGCGAGCGCCTTGCGGTCGCTCTTGGTTTGCTCCGCGAAAGCGCGAAACATCTGGCCACGCGGATGCTTGATGGTGCCGGGATCTTCAACTAGCAGAGCTTCGGCGATCGGGTCCCAATCGCCGACCCCTTCGACCATGCCAATCCCGAGCCCACCCAGAACGAGGGTTGCCACCCGGTGCGGATGCCGCAAAGCCAGAACGGCGGAGATGCGGGCGCCCATGGAATAACCAAAGACATGGGCGGTTTCGATGCCCAGATGGTCGATGAGCGCGGCCGCGTCGTCGGCCATCTTGGCCGGCACATAGTCCGATTTGTCGTAGCTCTTGCTCGACTGGCCATGCCCGCGATTGTCGATGGCGACGACACGGTAGCCGGCCTCGTTGAGCGTCTTGATCCAGCCCGGATTGACCCAGTTGATCGCCACCGACGACGCAAAGCCGTGAATCAGCAGGACCGTCGGCGCGTGTTCGGCAGCCGGACTGTCGAGATAGGCCAGGTCGAAGCCGTCATGGTGGTAGGTTTGCATGGCGGACAAGCTTGCGGCGGGTGAGGTCAATCGGCGCCAGCTACTTCATCGATGCGTGGATGCCGCAGCCGGGTGCCTGGTTCGATGCCGGTCTCTTGCGCGATGCCGGCCTTGATTTCAAGCACGAAACGGACCGGTTCCTCCGGCCCGATGGAATCCATCGAGAACGGCACGCCCTGCTCCACCGACACGACGTGCCCGTCCTCACCGATGAAGACGAGATCGAGCGGCATCGGCGTGTTGCGCATCCAGAAGCTTGCAGGCCTGGTGACCGGGAAGGCAAACAGCATGCCGTGGTCGTCGTCCATCTCCTCGCGGAACATCAGGCCGCGCGCCTGCTGTCCGGAAGTCTCGGCGATTTCGATGGTGAATTGCCGCTCGCCCGCTTCCGTCATGGCGACGAGCGGAGCATCGTCGACGGGGAGGATCATCGGCTCGCCGCGTGTCTGCTGGGCGAACGAGACCTGGAGCATGAGCGCCAGCGCGGCGATCAGGACGAAAAGACCGGCGGGTAGCCGGAGAGATGGGGACATGGTCGAACCTTTCCTCGCGATGCCCGCTTAGTTAGTGCGGGATCGGCAAGGTTCCCAGATCGGGGTAGATTTCGGCAGCCATAAGGCCCTTGTCACCATTGCCGAAACGCACCAGCACGACCTGGCCGGGGCGCAGTTCGGCAAGGCCGTAGCGCCGCAGGGTTTCCATGTGGACGAAGATGTCCTCGGTACCTTCGCCCCGCGTCAGAAAACCAAAACCCTTGGTGCGGTTGAACCACTTGACCAGGGCACGTTCGAGCCCGCTCTCGGCCTTGACCGCGACGTGGGTGCGCTGCTGGGGCTGTTCGGCTGGATGGACGGCGGTGGTATTGTCCATCGAGATGATGCGGAAGGCCTGCCAGCCACGGTCGCCGCGCTTGGCGAGGCAGACAACGCGGGCGCCTTCGATGGCGGTCTGGTAGCCGTCCCGGCGCAGACAGGTGACATGAAGCAGGACGTCACCCACGCCCGGCTGGTCAGGAAGCAGGAAGCCGAAACCTTTGCCGACGTCGAACCATTTGATGGCTCCGGAGACTTCCAGGAGCTCCGTCTCGCCCATAGCATCCGCCGACGAGACCTCGTCAATGTTCCGGTCGTGGTCCTCCCCCGAGGCCTTGTCCCCCATCCGAACGCACCTTCTCTTTGAGACACCCCAACTGATTCTCAATTCGAAGGATAACACTGCACCTCGTGATGTTAGCAAGGGCCGGGGTGCAAATTTCAGCCCAATGCACCGCCAATACTGTGAGCCAACTTGCCACGGGCTTCGCGGATTCCGTTCAGTGCGATGCTTGCCGCGCGGCCGTGGCGGCCATATGTAGGCAGCCATCGAGAAAGAGAGGCTCTTATGCGCTATCTGCACACCATGGTGCGCGTCACCGATATCGACCAATCCCTGGACTTTTATTGCAACAAGCTCGGCATGCGCGAAGTGCGGCGCCACGAGAGCGAGGCGGGGCGGTTCACGCTGATCTTTCTCGCCGCCGACGAGGACGAGACGGCCGGGCGCGACCTGAAGGCGCCGCTGGTCGAGCTGACCTACAACTGGGATCCGGAGGACTATTCCGGCGGGCGCAATTTCGGCCATCTGGCCTATGAGGTCGACGACATCTACGCCACCTGCCAGCATTTGATGGACAATGGCGTGACGATCAACCGCCCGCCGCGCGACGGCCGCATGGCGTTCGTGAAATCGCCCGACGGGATCTCGATCGAGCTGCTGCAGAAGGGCGATGCCCTGCCGCAGGCCGAGCCGTGGAGCTCCATGGAAAACACTGGCAGCTGGTAGACCTCTTATCGCTCAAACAAAAAAAGGCGCCCAATATCCTGGCGCCTTTTTTGATTGCGAATTGGCAGGCGAATTACGCCTCGCCCTTGCGCCGGCTGCGCTCGGCATTCAGGCGCCGCACGGCCATGGCCAGAACCTCCGATTTCAGATGCGAGCCCTCGTCCTGTTTCGAGGCCTCCGTTCCGCGTGGCGCGGACTTGCCGCGCATCTCGCGGCGACGCTGGCTGGCAATGTCGCCGGCCCGGTCGCGGCGCTCGCGTACCAGGCGGATCAGATCGCCCAACTCCTTGTCCGACAGCTGCGCGACTTCCGGATGATGGGTCCTGTCCACCAGTTCGAGCTCGTCCGCGTCGAGCGCGCGTCTTTCTTCCCTGCGTGAAATAGCCAAATCTTGTCTCCCGATGAGATGAGCGGCAGCCGAGCGCGGTGGCGCGGGCTGCCCGTGAAGGAGACCAACGCGCGGAGCCGCGCGCGGGTTGCAGACCGAAGGCCATCGATCAGCGTCGGGCGCCCTTGGCCACCTTGCGGCGCGCTTCGTCGATGAGCATGTTGGCGACCCGCATGCGTAGTTCAGCCCGATCGCGCTGGTCGTCCGGCTGGCGGTCGGGGTGATTGTTCTTGGCGAAATCGCGCCGCAGATGGGCAAGCTGCTTTTCGCTGAGGCCGTTGAGCCCGCCCAATTCGCGGGCGATGGCTTCGGGATCGACCGGCGGCTGGGGTATCTCGGGCACCCCGACGCGCCCCGCGACGTCGTCCAGCTCGTCAAGTGCGGCGGCGACGTCGTGATACTCGTCGATCACCGGCTGGCCGGCAAAGGCCGGGCTGCTCGCCTGCAGCCGCTCCAACTGGTCGAGAAGATCGATGCGGAGCGACGGCGCGGCCACCTGGGCGCGCTCGGGCGCAGCATCGGTCTCCGGCTCGGCTGCCAGCAGGGCATCGAGCAGGGCTGAAAAATGGGGGTTGGGCCTCGAGGCCATGTGGCACATCCAGCGTCCGGTGGTGATTCTCGTCGGTAGAATTAAGGTGCGGGGGTTAAAAAGGTTCCCCATGCGGCAGCCCTGCCGCGCCGGCATCCGCCGCGCCTTGCCGGCTGGTTAGCAAGCGGTTAAGCAGCCACCCTGCACCACCCGGATGCCCCCATGACCCAGCCCACCATCGTCTTCGACCTCGACGGCACCCTGATCGATACCGCGCCCGACCTGCTGGCCAGCCTCAATCATTGCCTGGCGGCCGAAGGCATGGCGCCGGTCCAGGCATCGGAACTGCTCCGCTTCGTCGGCATGGGGGCGCGCGTGATGATCCAGCGTGCGTTTGCGGCCAGCCAGCGCGATCTCGATGAGGCCACGCTTGCCCGTCTCATGGAGGTCTTCCTCGAGCACTACGCGACGGGCATGCCCGGAAAGTCCGCCCCCTATCCGGGGCTGCTTGCGACCCTCGACCGGTTCGAGCAGAGCGGCTATGTCATGGCCATCTGCACCAACAAGCTGGAGCGGCTGTCGTTGACGCTGCTCGACAGGCTCGAGCTCAGCCCGCGTTTTGCCGCCATCTGCGGCGCCGACACGTTTGCGTTCCGCAAGCCGGACCCGCGCCACCTCGTGGAGACAATTCTCAAGGCCGGCGGCGACCCGGCGCGCGCGCTCATGGTCGGCGATTCGCGCACCGACATCGACACCGCCAAGGCCGCCGGCATCCCGGTGGTCGCCGTCGATTTCGGCTACACCGATCGCCACGTGCGCGAATTCGAGCCCTCTCATATCATCTCGCATTATGACGAGCTGACGCTGGACCTGGCGGAGAGGTTGTTGAGGGCAGCGGGGTGATGGGGGGGTGCGATTGGCGCCACCGTTCTCACCATTCATAATGCCGGTCGCCGTTGCCAGAACAAGCCATCTGCCCGGCAGGGCAGACGTCATGTCGACTTCGCGCGCTCGTAGAGCGAGAATCCCGTGGGCAGAGGTCCTGCCCCCCAACTCATCGCGATGGCCACGCCGTAACGACTGCGGTAAGAGCGACATAGAACTTCGCCCGGCTCTGGGGATTTAGATACGTCGTGGGATCGGAGAGCCAGCGCCGCATCGGTTCGGTCGGCAGGCCGAGCGTTCCCAAAAGCCGGAGCGTGCGGTCACTGCCCCATCAAGGGACGCTTTCCTAGTTGCTCAGCCAAGCGCCCCACGACAGCTCAAGCCTGCTTGACTTGGCGCGGCCCCGCACCGTATATCGCGCCTTGTCCGGCCCTGGGTCGAACGGGCGCGTAGCTCAGCGGGAGAGCATTCGCTTCACACGCGAAGGGTCACAGGTTCAATCCCTGTCGCGCCCACCATCGTCCAACCGTCCTTGACCCTCGAAGTCAGTAGCCCAGCAATTCGACGATTTCCACTCGGCGGTTGCGGGCGCGGCCCTCTTCGGTCCAGTTCGTGGCCACGGGCGAGACCATGCCGGCGCCCACGGGGTGCAGTCGCGCGCTCGCGATGCCATGGCTGCTGGCCAGTGCTTCGACCACCGCCTCGGCGCGCCGCTGCGACAGGAGCATGTTGTAGTAGAAGGCGTCCTGGCCGTCGGTGTGAGCGACAATCAGCACGCGCAGCGCCTCGTTGACGCTCAGCAGGCTGGCCAATTCCTCCATCTGTGCGGCGGATTGGGGCTGTATGTCGGCGCCTTCAAAGTCGAACTGGATGCCGTAGATCGCGACCTTGCCATCGCGCATCAGCGCCTCTTCAAGTTCAGATGCACCGATGACGGTGATCTGGTCGCCAGCCATCGGCACGGTCGGATGATCGGACGCACCCGCGGCATCCTGCGCAAAGACACCGGACCGCGGCAGAATGACAAACAGAATAACGAGAAGACAGTACCCGACGCCGGGTCGCATGACGCCGCCCTCCTTGCCCCGTTGGGATGAGGATAGGCACATCGCATCGCAAGGCAAGCAGAATTGCCGCTGGCTATTCGGCCAGCGGGTCGGGGATGTCGGTGGGCACGGCCACACGCAGCCGTAGCCGAAACCCGTCATCCTGGGTCTGTTCGATCTCGCCGCCCCATTTGCGCTCCACGAGGCCGCGGATCAGGCGGTGGCCGAAACCGGTGCCAAGGGCAGCCGCCGGCTCGGCCGGCCTCTCGCCCTCGCCGTCATCGTGCCAGTCGATGAGGAGGCGGGTGGCCGCTCCGGCCGTCTCCAGCCGCCAGGCGAGGCTGACGCGTCCGCCACTGTTCGACAGCGAGCCGTATTTCGACGAGTTCGTCGCCAGTTCGTGGAAGACCAACGCGAGGTCGAAGCCGAGGGCGGCCGGCAGGAGCACGTCGCGGCCTTTCATGTCGATGTTGTCGCGGAAGCCGGCGAGTGCCGTGTCGGCCAGCGAGCGCAGCCGGGTCTGGGTCCAGCCATCCTGGGCGATGAGGTAGTTGGTGCGCGCCAGCGAATCGAGCCTGGCCCTAAAGGACTGCGCCGCCGGATCGTTGCTGGAGGTGCCCATGGTCTGGTTGAAAAGCGACTGCACAAGCTGGAACATGTTGCCCGAGCGGTGCGCCATCTCGCGGATGACGATGCGGCGGCGTTCGCTGATGCGGGCCTGGCGCACGCTGGTCGCCACGATGTTGGCGACCGAGCGCAGGAAATCCGCGTCCGCCCTGTCGAAGGTTCTCACCTCGGTGGTGTGGACGCCGAAGACGCCATAGGGGCGGCCTTCGTCGCCGGCGATCACCACGCTCAAGCCGCTGCGCACGCAGTGCTGGCGCAGCAGCGGCGGGCCGCTGAAGCGGGTTTCCGTCTCAAGGTCTGTCACGATGACCGGATCGCGGCTCAGAAGCGTGTAGCCGGCCTGGGAATCCTGGTCGATGCCGACAATCCCGTTGCCGACCAGCCCGTCGGCCCAGCCGATGCCCTCGACCAGCCGCAGCGCGTCGGCGCTGGGGGTGAATTCGAGGATCTTGGCGAGCGGCACGACAAGCGTCTCGGCGGTGACCTCGACCGCACGGCGCAGGATCTTGGAGATATCCTCTTCGGCGAGCGCGAAGGAGCCCAGTTCGGACACCGCCTGCTGCTGGGCGAGCCGCCGCTGCAGCTGGCGCGCGGCCTCGATGCGGTCGGTGGCGTCCTGGCAGATGCCGGTCAGATAGCGCTGGCCGTCGGAGCCGCGCACGATGCCGCCGCGCGCCTCGATCCAGATCGCCTCCGCACCGCCCAGGGGCCGGTTGCGGTAGCGCACCTCGTAGGTGCCGCCGTCGCGCACCGCGGTCTGGACGGCCGCGAAGACGGCATCGAGATCGTCTTCATGGATGTCGCGCGCAAAGGACTGGAACGTGCCGTCGAAACTGCCCGCGGGCAGATTGTGGATGGCTTCGAGGTTGCGGGACCAGGCGAGCGTCTCGCCGTCGATCTTCCAGCGCCAGACGCCGACCTCGCCCGCGCCGAGCGCTGCTTCTGCTTCTTCGCCCAGCGCAAGGAAGAGATCATCGTCCTGTCTGCCGCTTCTGGCCTGAGACATGCGTCCATTCCTCCGAAAGCTCCAGCGTACCGAGTACACCCGCGCGCAAAAGCCTTCAAGGAAACAAGCGGCCCCGAAAGGGGCCGCCGTCAGGATCAAACGAATGCGAGATCAGATGGAGGGCGCTCTGAGGCTTTCCACCCGCTCCAGCGCCTGCGCTAGCCGCGTGTCGCGGTCGTAGACGTCGTCATAGAAGCCCACCCTGCCGCCGGCTTCCGGGAAGGCGGTGAAATAAGCGACGTAGACCGGCACCTCGACATTGAGGTCCTCGCGCGAGTGCGGCCTCTCGAGCCGTGCCGCGACGTCCGCGTCGCTCCACCCCAGGACGGCAGCCGCCATCGCCCGCGGGTCGTCGAGACGGATGCAGCCATTGCTGATCGCCCGGTTGGCGCGGTCGAAGAAGTGACGATCGGGCGTGTCGTGCATGTAGATCGCGTGCCGATTGGGGAACATGATCTTGAGTTCGCCCAGAGCGTTGCGCGGTCCCGGCGTCTGCCGGACGTCATAGGGAATGTTGGCGCCATAGCGACCCCAGTCGACGGAGGACGAAGAGACGCGCTGGCCGTTGCGGTTGGTGACCTCGAAACCGGCGCGGTCGAGATAGCCCGGATCGTCGATCAGCCGTGACAGGTAGGTGTTGACGAGGATCGAGCGCGGCACGCCCCAGAAGGGGTGGAATTCCACATAGGAGACCCGGTCCTTGAAGAAATAGGTCTGGCGCGATGCGTTGCCGTAGATGGCGCGCATGTTGAGCTTTTCGGTGCCGTTCTCGAAATACTGCGCGCGGTAGGAGGGCGCGTTCAGAAACACGAAGCGCTCGGTCAGGTCGGAGGGTAACCAGCGCAGCCGCTCCAGCGCCAGATTGACCTTCTCGATGCGGCTGGCGACGGAATCGCCGGCCAGCGCCCGGACTGTCTGCGGCCCGATGACGCCGTCCACTTGCAGATTGCGCGCCGCCTGGGCGGCCCGGATCACCGGCTCGAGTTCGCTGGCATAGACATCGCTGCCGCGGTGCCGCTCCAGGACATCGCCATGCTCGGCCAGGAAGGCTGAATCAGCATCCCGCTCTATGAGCTTGGTAATCTTGGCAAATTCCGGGTTCGTGGAGCCGGGGCGGACGAGCCCCTGCAGTTCGATGACGATGTCGTTTTCCTCCGAGACGCGCAGCATTTCGAGTTCCGCGCGCAGCTGGCGGTAGAAGTCGTTCTGCGGGTGCATCGTGTCGAGATAGGCAGCAACATCTTCGGCGGTAGCCAGCGACGCCAGCTGGGCCTCGAAGTCCACGGTCTTCAATTCCAGATCGTGGTAGCCGGAAATCTTGTTGGGATCGATGCGCCCGCCATGCACGTCGCGCATGTAGCGCAAAGTGCGCGCCGACAGCTCCATCTCGAAGCGCGCCAGTTCTGCCTCGCTCGCGCCGGCCCTTGGCGCCGCGACACGATAGTGATCGGGGTCGAGACCATGGCTGTCCGCGGCGGCAAGCACCTCGAGCGCCTGGGTGGCCGCAGCGCTCGGCCCTTCATCGGTCACCCAGATGAAATCGGGATGCTCGGAATAATGCGCGACCATCGCGTCGCTGACGGCCTGCTCGGTCAGCAGTTCGAAGGCGCCGAGCGAAGCCAGCATCGCTTCGGAAAGGCGAAGAGGCTCGGGCGCGGCTTCTTCCACCGGCTCTGCGACCACGGTTCCAGCCTGGGCATCGTCGTTGTCGCTGGAGGCGAGATCCGCGTCGTCCGGCGGCGACACGGCCGGCTGCGCCGTCATCGCGGCGGGTTCGTCGGCTAGATCGAGGGTGGAGGCCTCCTCGATGACAGGCGCGGAATTACTCTCCAGCAGCGTTTCGACGGCCTGCTCGAGCGCAACGCCTTCTCCAGGCTCCTCGGCGACGAGATCGGTCGCGTCGGATCGCTCCACCGTCGGTCCGGTTTCCTCGGCGGCGATCTCGCTGTCGCCCTCGGGAACAGCCTGCGGTGTTTCCAACTGCTCGGCGACCTGCGCTTCCGATTCGACGGTGTCCTCAGAGGCCACGCCCTCGTCGCTCTGCAGCGGCAGATCCGTGACCGGCGCGGGCTCGTCCGTCACCCCCAGCGTGATGGCATTTTCCATGGTCGGAACGGTTTCGACGACCTGTTCCGTCGCCATAGCTTCGTCCGTGGCAATTGCGTCCTCGGCGACGATGCTGCCATCATCGTCGGCAGCCGGCCCCTGCCGCGGCGTTTCGGCTGATTCGCGTTCGGCGGCGTCCTGCGCTTCGCCTTCCGCAATCAGGCGTTCCACCGACGCCACGATCTCCGGGTCGATCCCGTCGGCGCTCGCCACCATGACGCCGGTCGCACGAGGTCCCGCCCGCGCTTCCTCGACGGGAACTGCGATCGCCGAGAAGTCGACCGGGACCAGGGCCTCGGGTCGATATTCATAATAGCTCGGCCCCGAAACGCGCGGCAGCGAGGCCGGCTGCGTACGCTGCGGCTGAGCGGGCTCGACGAACTGTTCGGTCGGACGCTGCTGGTGCTGGTTCGGCTCGCCGAAGAGCAGCTGGAAAAGGCTCTGCGCCGAGGCCGGCTGCGAGGCTGCCATGAGGGCGGCAACCGCCGTGGTTGCCAGCGCCAGTCTTTTCGTTCGTGAGGATTTCATGATCCGCAAAATTCCTATGTCGTTGCCCCTATGCACCTACCGAAAATCCGCTGTGGGCAGGCGGGCTCCCCTTGAGGATCCTGCCACCGTCACGTCGGACCCGATCGGCCACCCTGCAATTCTTCTTGTTCTGATTTGCGGCAACTATACTGATTCACGCTCCGACGGGTAAGCGGTCGCTGGAACAAAGGCGGCTCTTTTGCGCAGGAGGCTTGCATAATTGACACGTTCGCCTTGATTGCCCGAATATCCGGACGCTTTTGCGCTGCACCCTCACGCAAATGTGAAGTCAGCACGTCGGCATGTGGCGGACCAGAAAGGGTCTGAAGCGTTTCCAGGTTGAGTTCCCGTTTCGGTTCATGTGGCGGAGCCAAGTCGAACGGCAAACGGTACATGATCAACATTTGACGCATCGGCAGCAGAGCCAATAGATTGGACGTTGACAAAAAGAGATGTGCGACAAGGAGGATGACGTGACGAAAATAGTGACGGGTGCCCTGGCTGCGGCCTTTCTATTGGGACTCAGCTCAACCCTTCCAGCCATGGCATCGCCGATGCCGACGCTGCGGAGCCTTCCCGCGACAATCGGTGAGCGACCGATGGCTGACCTTCATGAAGTGCAGAGCCCTGTTTTTGGCGAGCGCGAGTATTACGGAGCGGGTCAATATCGCCATGGCCGCGGGTACTGGCGGGGCCACCGGGGCTATACGCATCGCAGGCCGGGCTATCGCTACCACAGCGGATACTGGTACCCGCCGGCGGCCTTCATCGCAGGCGCGATCATCGGCGGCGCCATCGCCGCCCAGCCGGCGCCGAGGGCGCCCAGCGGCAGCTACCATTATGGCCCTGCCCATGTGGAATGGTGCATGGGGCGCTACCGCTCCTATCGTGCCTCCGACAACACGTTCCAGCCCTATAGCGGACGACGTCAGTCCTGCCGCTCTCCCTATATGTGAGGTCTCGGCAGAAGGCTGAAGCATCGAACAGGCCCGCGCATGTCGCGGGCCTCTTTGCATCAGTTTGCCGCCAGCCGGTCTGCGCAGTCCCGGATGACGTCCAGCGCGCCGATCACATGCGCGCGCGTGGTCTCAAAGGATCCGGCATGGAAGCGGATGGCGATGCGCCCGTCGACATTCGTCTGGGTGAGAAATATCCGGCCGTCGTCGTTGATGAGGTTGACGAGCGCAATGTTGTGCGCATCGACGTCGGCCACGCCATCCGGCACGTGGCGGAAGGTAAACAGCGACAGCATCGGATCGGTGACGATCTCGCAGCCCGGCTCGGCGGCAATCAATGCCGCCAGTTCGCCACTCCAGGCGACATGGTCGCGGATCATGGCGCGCAGCCCTTCCAGACCGTGAGCGCGCAGGAGGAACCAGATCTTGAGGGCCCGAAACCGGCGCCCGAGCGGCACGGACCATTCCGAGTAGTTGATGATCCCGTCGCGACCGTGCGTCTTCAGAAACTCCGGCCGGATCGCGAGCGTGCGAACCAGATCGTCGGGCTGACGCACGAAATGGGCCGAGCAGTCGAACTGCGCGCCCAGCCATTTGTGGGGGTTGAAAACAACCGAGTCCGCCGCTTCGACCCCTGCCCAGAAGTGGCGGAACTCCGGGCAGATCATCGCCGAGCCCGCCCAGGCCGCATCCACATGAACGTACAGGCCATGCTTGCGCGCCACGGCGCAGATCGCCGCTACATCATCGGTGCCACCAACGCTGGTGCCGCCGACGCTGGCAATGATGCCGGCCGGCAGATAGCCCGCCTTGCGATCCGTCTCGATCGCCACATCGAGGGCAGCAGGATCCATGCCGCGCAGCTTTCCGATCGCCGGGATACGAACCAGGTTTCTGTCGCCGATGCCGGCGATCCAGATGGCGCGGTCGATGGAAGTGTGAACTTCGCGCGAGGCATAAATGCGCGGCGCCGGCCCGCCTGCGAGGCCGTTGCTGTTGCCCTGCCAGTCAAGCACCCTTTCGCGCATGGTCAGCACCGCGGCGAGTGTGGCGGACGAGGCGGAGTCCTGGATGACGCCGGAGAAACCGTCCGGCAGGCCGAGTGCCTGACGCAGCCAGTCGAGCATGCGTGTCTCGAGTTCGGTGGCGGCGGGCGATGTCTGCCAGAGCATGCATTGCGCGGCCATGGCGTTGACCAGATGCTCGGCCACCACCGAGGCAGGGGCGGCATTTGCCGGGAAATAGGCAAAGAAGCCGGGATGCTGCCAATGCGTCATGCCCGGAACGATCTTTTCCTCGAAGTCCGAGAAGATTGCGTCCATCGGCTCAGGACGTTCTGGAGGTGCATCCGGGATGAGGGCAGCAATCGCACCGGGCGCGCTTTGCGCTCGCACGGGCCTTTCCTCGAGCCCCTCGCGGTAATCGGCACCCCACGCGGCAGCACGCAGTGCCCAGTGCCTGAACTCGTCCTTGTCCATGGATCCTCCCCGCTCGCGAATGCAGGGGTTGGCGTACAGCCCGACGGCTATCCCGTAAAGTCGGGAAGCTGCTTGAACGCATCCTTGAGCGCATCCGACCACCCTTGCGAGATCACACGGTAATAGGGATCGTCGCTGTCGATGCGTTTGCGAAACCCGATCTTGTAGGTGTCGCGCTCGTAGAACATCAGGTCGAGTGGCAGCCCAACCGATATGTTCGATTTCTGGGTGGAATCAAACGAGACGAGGAGCAGCTTGGCGGCTTCCTCGAAGGTCATTCCCGGCTCGTAGGCGCGAATGATGATCGGCTTGCCGTACTTCACCTCGCCGATCTGGAAGAACGGCGTGTCGTTGGTGCATTCGACGAAGTTGCCCTCGGAATAAATGAGGAATATCCGCGGCTCGGTGCCCTTGATCTGGCCGCCGAGGATGAAGGAGGCGCCGAAGGCATCCGCCTTCTGACCGACCGGCGCGGTGTTGGCGATCACTTCCTTCACGGTATCACCCACCAGGCGGGCCGTCTGGAACATGGAGGGCGTGTCGAGGAGCGTGTGCGTCCGCTCGCCCGGCGCCTTGGTGCGTTCGTCGAGCATGCTGATGACGGCCTGGGTGGTTGCCAGATTGCCGGCGGTCAGAAGCACGATCATGCGCTCGCCGGGCTTTTCCCATGCGAACATCTTGCCGAACTTGGCAATGGAGTCGACACCCGCATTGGTGCGTGTGTCGGACATGAAAACCAGGCCGCGGTCGATTTTGAGGCCGACGCAATATGTCATGGGGCGCTTCCGATGCAGGGCGCGATTCGCCCCCTACTGTTGAACAGATATATGTACTGCAAGCTCTTCCGAGCCCTGTCCAGTGCGAATACCCGATACGGGCATGGCGCAACGATAGTCGAGGCCGACGGCCAGCCGCACATAACGCTCATCGGGCGAGATGCCGTTGGAAACGTCGAAGCCGACCCAGCCCAGCGACTCCACGTGGACTTCCGCCCAGGCGTGAGTGGCGACCTGATCCTCGACATCGTCCATGAGCAGATAACCGCTGATATAGCGCGCCGGCAGGCCCATGCGCCGCGCGGCGGCAATGAAGATGTGGGCATGGTCCTGGCAGACCCCCTGCCCTTGCGCCAATGCCTGCTCGGCAGTGGTGCCCACGTCGGTCGTTCCCGTCTCGTAGGCCACGCGCTCGCGTATCCTGTGGATCAGCCCATGCAGCCGGTCGACTTCCGTGCCGCCCGAAAGGTCTTCCATCAGGCCTGCAACGCCCTCGCCCGGGCGTGTCAGGTCGGTCTCGCGGCCGAACAGCCACAGTGGCGCGAAACCATACTGCCTGCCGAAAACGCCAGTGCTGTCGAGCGTCTCGACCTCGCCCTCGGCGACGATCTCGATGCGGTTTCGGTCACCGTCGACACTGAGAAGCCGCGTGTCGTTGGCAAATTGGTCGCTGTAGCGCACCTCTTCACTGGCACCGTCAATATCGAGCTTCCACGAGCGGACCTTCTGCGTCGGCCCGCTGATGGGCACGATGCGCAGGCGCTGAAGCCCGTATCGAACCGGCTCATCGTAGGTGTAGGTCGTGCTGTGGCGGATCTTGATAATCATGGTCAGAAGAACCGGTAGTCGCGGGCGATCTCATTGCCAAGCGCATTGTTGCGCAGGATGAAGTCGCGGAGGAATTCGTGCAGCCCCTCATGGAGGACGTCCTGTATCGTCGACCTCTGCAACTTCCCGGCCGTCTCCTCATAGATTTCGTGACAGGCGTGACGTTTGCCGTACTCGTCGGACAGGAACTTAAGGCTGTCTCCGATCATCTGGTATGAAAATGCCAGAGAGCGAGGCATGCGCCGGCTGAGGATCAGGAACTCGGCGATGTTTTCCGGCTTGTACTCGGCCTCATAGACCCACCGGTAGGCTCGGTGGGCGGATACCGACCGCAGGATCGATTCCCACTGGTAATTGTCGAGAGACGATCCGACCCAGGCCACCGACGGCAGAAGCACGTAATATTTGACGTCGAGGATGCGCGCCGTGCTGTCGGCGCGTTCGATGAAGATGCCGAGCTGGGTGAAGTCAAATATCTCATTGCGCAGCATCGTGCCGTGGAAGGCGCCGCGGATCAGCGCGGTTTCGCGCTTGATGGCATCGAGCAGGCGCGGCAATTCGCGCTGGTCGATCGGCGTGGCCAGCATGCGCTTGAGCGACATCCAGGCCTCGTTGATCGATTCCCAGGTCTCGCGCGTCAGGGCCGTGCGCACCATGCGCGCATTGGCGCGCGCCGAATCCAGCGAAGACATGACGCTCGAATCGTTGGCCGTGTCCCGCAACAGAAAATCGGCGACCATCTCGGCGGTGAATTCGTCGTGACGTTCGCGATATGCGTTCAACACGCCGGCGCTGGTGAGCACCGAGCTCCACTCGTCCGACGAGGATTCGGTGTGCGTCAGCGCCAGGCGCAGGCCGGTATCGACCAGCCGCGCCATGTTTTCGGTGCGCTCGATGTAGCGCCCCATCCAGTACAGGCCGTTGGCAGTTCTACCCAGCAGCATGTCAGTTTTTCCCGCCGCTAGTCATCGAGAACCCACGTATCTTTCGTGCCGCCGCCCTGCGAGGAGTTGACCACCAGCGATCCCTCCTTCAGCGCGACACGTGTCAGCCCGCCAGGAACGATGCGGATGCGGTCGGAGACCAGCACGAAGGGCCGCAGATCGACGTGGCGCGGTGCCAGGCCGGCATCGGTCAGGATCGGGCAGGTCGAAAGCGCCAGTGTCGGCTGCGCGATGTAATTCGACGGCCGCGCCTTGAGCTTGGCGGCAAAATCCTCGCACTCCTTCTTCGTCGCGGCCGGTCCCACCAGCATGCCGTAACCGCCCGAACCATGCACCTCCTTGACCACGAGCTCGTGCAGATGCTCGAGCACATATTTGAGGCTGCTGGGCTCGGAGCAGCGCCAGGTCGGGATGTTACCGAGGATCGCCTTGCGGCCGGTGTAGAACTCGATGATCTCCGGCATGTAGGAATATATCGCCTTGTCGTCGGCGATACCGGTGCCGGGCGCATTGGCGATGGTGATGTTGCCGGCGCGGTAGACATCCATGATGCCGGCCACGCCCAGGGTCGAATCGGGCCGGAAGGTGAGCGGATCGAGGTAGTCGTCGTCGACGCGACGATAGATCACGTCGATCTGCTTGTAGCCCTCGGTCGTGCGCATGGCGACATGGCCGTCGACGACCCGCAGATCATGGCCTTCGACGAGCTCGACACCCATCTGGTCGGCCAGGAAGGCATGCTCGAAATAGGCCGAGTTGAAGCTGCCGGGCGTGAGCACTGCGATGGTGGCGGGCTTGGAGCTGCCGCGCGGCGCCACCGCGGCCAGCGAGCGGCGCAGCAATTGCGGATAGTTCTCGACCGGGAGAACCCGGATGCGCTGAAACAGCTCGGGGAAGAGCTGCATCATCGTCTCGCGATTCTCGATCATGTAGGAAACACCGGAGGGCGTCCTGGCATTGTCTTCCAGGACGTAGAACTCGTTCTCGCTCGTCCTGACAATGTCGACGCCGATGATGTGGGTGTAGACGCTGGCGGGCGGGCGCACGCCGATCATCTCGGACAGGAACGCCACATTGTCGGCGATCAGCTCGGTCGGGATACGGCCGGCGCGAAGGATCTCCTGGCGATGGTAGATGTCGTCCAGGAAGGCGTTCAGCGCCTGTACGCGCTGCTCGATGCCCTGCGTCAGCCGGCGCCACTCCGCACCGGAGATGATGCGCGGCACAATGTCGAACGGAATCAGCCGCTCGGACGCCTCTTCCTCGCCATAGACATTGAAGGTGATGCCCGTCTTGCGGAAGACGCGCTCTGCGTCGCGCATCTTCTCGTTAAGCCGCAAAGGCTCCTGGGCGTCGAGCCAGGCTTCGTAATCCTGATACGGCCGTCTTGTCCCCGATTGGCCGGGGTGCATCTCGTCAAAAGCGCTCACACCAATCCCCCTTCTAGCCATTATCAAAGGTGCCAAACCCGAAAGGCAAGACATTTCTGTAATTTAGGGTCAAACGTCCGTGCAGCGGGCAAAGTTGCATAATCATTGAGCAGCTTTCACCGGGCGTTGGCGAGGCAGGCAGCAGGAAAACCAGTGGCGTCCTTTCAACGTACGCAACGTCAGGCATAAAACCGGGAGATCACCATGCGCAATCCGATGCTTGGCCTGTTGGCCGCGGCCGTCTTCACGTTCCCCGCCATCGCCGATGACGCCGCAATCAATTCCGCCCAGTCGACTGTCCGGGCCCAGCTCGAGGCGTTCCAGTCCGGCGACGATGCCGGCGCCTATTCCCACGCCGCGCCGAATATCCGGCGGATCTTTCCAAGCCAGGACGCTTTCATGCGAATGGTCCGCGAGGGCTACCCCGCGGTGCACCGGCCGCAATCATTCGACTTCGGCGCCGGCGAGAGCGACGGCACAGGTGCCGTCGTCCAGCGTGTGGAACTGATCGGCCCCGACGGGCGCGGCTACGAGGCCGTCTACACGCTAGAACTGCAGCCGGACGGCCGATATCTCATCACTGGCGTGCATCTGCGCGCCAGCCAGATGATCGGGACCTGACGGCTCAGCCGGAGACCCAGCCCAGCCGTTGCATGATGAAGACGGTGCCGCCGGCCATAGTGGCGCCGACGAACGTGCCCCAGCCCGTATCGACGAAGGCGACAGTCGTGTCGAAACCGCGCATGACGGCCAGATTGGTGAAATTGTAGGTCATGTAGGTGAACAGTCCGAACAAGGCTCCGTAACCGGCTGCCGCCTGCCAGCTGTTCTGTGCCAGTCCCGTGTAGATCGCGAAAAAGACGACGCCGACGATGTAGACGAGATAGAACAGGGCGGCGACGCCCCAGCGCGGCTGGTCGAGGATGAGATCGCCGATGCGCGACATGTAGAAATTGCGCGCGACGACCCCCAACCAAAGGGCGTCCATGATCAGAAATATGACCAGCGCGATACCATAGGCCTGAACGTATTTCATCGATGTGCCCTTTTCCGCCGAGGCCCAATTGCCTTGTCGTTTTCTATACGGGCCTAAAGAGACGGCAGATCGCCCCGTTCCCAGCTTTCGGTGATTTCGCCGGCGCGTTGCTCGAAGCGACCTGCTTCGATGGCCGCGCGGATGTCGGCCATCAGGCTCTGATAGTAGGCGATGTTGTTCCAGGTCAGCAGCATGCCGCCCAGCGACTCGCCCGATTTCACGAGGTGATGGAGATAGGCGCGCGAATAATCTCGCGCGGCCGGGCAATCGCTCTCCTCATCGAGCGGGCGCGGATCCTCGGCGTGGCGGGCATTCTTGAGATTGATCTTGCCGCGCCTGGTATAGGCCAGGCCATGGCGGCCCGCGCGCGTCGGCATCACGCAATCGAACATGTCGACGCCACGCGCCACCGATTTGAGGATGTCATCCGGCGTCCCCACCCCCATGAGATATCGGGGCTTCTCCTCGGGCAGGATCGGGCAGACGACGTCCAGCATGGCCAGCATCACGTCCTGCGGTTCGCCGACGGCCAGCCCGCCGATGGAATAGCCCTTGAGATCAAGCGCCTTCAGCGCTTCGGCGGAGCGCGCCCTCAAAGCGGCCACGTCCCCGCCCTGCACGATGCCAAACATCGCCTTGCCCGGCTGGTCGCCGAACGCCGTCTTGCAGCGCTCCGCCCAGCGCAGCGACAGCTCCATCGCCCGTTCCACCTCGGCGGGCGTCGCCGGCAGTCGGATGCACTCATCGAGCTGCATCTGGATGTCGGAATCGAGCAGCCCCTGGATCTCGATCGAACGTTCGGGCGACATCTCGTGGACGGTGCCGTCGATGTGGGAGCGGAAGGTGACGCCCTTTTCGGTAATCTTGCGCAGATCGGCGAGCGACATGACCTGGAAACCGCCGGAATCGGTCAGGATCGGCCACGGCCAGCGGGCGAACTCGTGCAGCCCGCCAAGCCGCGCGACACGCTCCGCGCCGGGCCGCAGCATCAGGTGATAGGTGTTGCCGAGGATGATGTCGGCGCCCGTGCCGCGCACCTGATCCATGTACATCGCCTTGACCGTCCCGCCGGTACCGACGGGCATGAAGGCCGGCGTGCGCACGGTGCCGCGCGGCAGGACGACCTCGCCGCGACGCGCACCGCCATCGGTGGCGAGAAGGTTGAAATGAAAGCGCTGGGTCATGATGGGTGCCGCAATAGCAGGCTGGAATCGCCATAGGAATAGAAGCGGTAGCCGGTCTCGATGGCATGGCGGTAGGCCGACTGCATGCGCTCCAGGCCGCAAAAGGCCGATACCAGCATGAAGAGCGTCGAACGCGGCAGGTGGAAATTGGTCATCAGCACGTCGACGGCGCGGAAACGGTAGCCGGGCGTGATGAAGATGTCGGTCGCGCCTGACCACGGCTGGATCACCCCGTCTTCGGTCGCAGCACTCTCCAGCAGCCTCAGCGACGTCGTTCCGACGGCGACGATACGCCCGCCCCGCGCCCGTGCCGCGTTCAGCGCGTCAGCGGTTTCGGCATCGACATGGCCGATCTCGGCATGCATGCGATGGGCTCGCGTGTCGTCGGCCTTGACCGGCAGGAAGGTGCCGGCGCCGACATGGAGCGTCACGAACCGCCTCTCGATGCCGCGCGCGTCGAGCCTTGCCATCAGAACGGGCGTGAAATGGAGGCCCGCTGTCGGTGCCGCCACCGCGCCCTCTTCGCGGGCATAGATGGTCTGGTAGTCGGCGCGGTCCCGCTCGTCATCGGCACGCTTCGAGGCGATGTAGGGCGGCAAAGGGATGTGCCCTACCGCATGCAGGGCCTCGTCGAGGGCCGGTCCCGAGAGGTCGAATTCGAGCAGCGCTTCGCCGGCTTCTCCCTTTTCGGCCACCGTGGCGTTGAGGGTGCCCGCCAGGCAGAGATCGCCAGTGTGGCCGAAACTGATGCGTTCGCCGACATTGACCCGTTTGGCAGGGCGCAGGAAGGCCATCCAGCGCTCAGGCCCCATGCGCATGTGAAGCGTGGCCTCAACCGTGGCGGTGGCGTCGCCGCGCTGGCGGATGCCCTTCAACTGGGCGGGGATCACGCGGGTGTCGTTGAACACCATCACGTCGCCGGGTTCGAGCAGGTCCGGCAGGTCGCGGACCACACGATCGTCAAAGGGTTGGTCGGGACGTACCAGCAGCAGACGCGCAGCGTCGCGCGGTTCGGCGGGCCGAAGCGCGATGCTGTCCTGCGGCAGTTCGAAGTCAAACAGGTCGACGCGCAAGGAGCCTCGCTCAGGGACCGACGCAGACGACGGGCCAAGCCCCGCGTCCGGATATGACCAGCGTGCCGGCAAGCGCCTCGTCCTTGCCTTCGCCGGCCGAGACGAGGCGGAGCCTCACCAGCACCGTCTCGAAATTGGGGTCGACGAAATCCACGAGTATGCGCCCGTCTTCAGAAAAGGCCTGGCCGACAGCAATGGGACTGGATGCGGTCTCATCCATCGACCATACATCCTCGCCCGCGGCGACCGCAGCCGACACGATGGCGAGAACCGGCAGGCTGCCGATGGTCAGGTCGACGGAAACCTCGTCACCGCCCGTCCCCTCGCAACCGATGCTGCCGGTGGCCAGGGCCGGACCGGAAGCAAGGGCAGGCAAGAGGGCAGCGGCGGCGACGAGACGTTTCATGCCTTACCCTAGCATAGTGGGGATCAGTTGTCGGCCATCACGCGCATGGAGACGATCTTGTCGGGATCGCTGACGGGTTCGCCGCGCTTGAACTGGTCGACAACGTCCATGCCTTCGACGACCTGACCCCAGACGGAATATTGCCGGTTGAGGAAACCCGCGTCTCCAAAGCAGATGAAGAACTGCGAATTCGCCGAGTCAGGCGCCTGGGTGCGCGCCATGGAACAGGTACCGCGTGCATGATTGGCGTTGGAGAACTCGGCCTTCAGGTCCGGCTTGTCGGAACCGCCCATGCCGGCGCGGCGCGGGTCGAAATTGCTCCCACTGGACTTGCCGAACTTCACGTCGCCGGTCTGCGCCATGAAGCCGTCGATCACGCGGTGGAACACCACCCCGTCATAGGCGCCCTCGCGGGTCAGCTCCTTGATGCGGGCGACATGTCCGGGCGCGAGGTCGGGCAGCAATTCGATTACTACCTTGCCCTTCGTCGTCTCCATGACGATGGCGTTTTCGGGGTCCTTGATTTCGGCCATTCCAATATCCTTCTTAAGAAATGCTAGTCGTCAGCCGCGATACGAACCGAGATCATGCGATCGGGGTCGGTCACGGCACCGTTGGCAGCGCGGTCGCCGCGCTTGATGGCGTCGACATGCTCCATGCCGCTTACCACCTGTCCGACCACGGTGTAGGCACCGTTGAGGTTCGGCGTCGGCGCAAAGGTGATGAAGAACTGCGAATTGGCGGAGTTGGGGTCCTGCGAACGGGCCATGCCGAGCGTGCCGCGTTCGAAAGGTACGTCGGAGAACTCGGCAGTAATGTTGCCGAGATCGGATCCACCCATGCCCGCGCGCTGGCTGTTGTAGCCCGCATCGAGATTGCCGAACTGCACGTCGCCGGTCTGCGCCATGAAGCCCTCAATTACACGGTGGAAGGCCACATTGTCGTAGTCGCCGCGGCGGGTGAGCGTCTTGATCTGCTCGACATGCTGGGGCGCGATGTCGGGACGCAGGGCGATCTCGACCTCGCCGTCCTCCAGCTCGATGATCAGCGTGTTTTCCGGATCGGCCGATTGCGCAAGGGCTGGCACGGAAGAAAGACCGGCGACCATCAAGAGCGCGATGGCGAGGGAAATGGACTTCATTGGAAGGGCTCCGTTTACTTGCGAAATTTGGCTTCGAGGGCCTGCGCCACGTTGGCGGGCACGAATGGGCGAATGTCTCCGCCCATCGAAGCGATCTGCCGCACAAGTGTGGCGGTAATCGTGCGCACGGAGGGGCTGGCAGGAAGAAAAATGGTCTGGAGATCCGGCGCCATCGTTTCGTTCATCCCGGCCATCTGCATTTCGTAGTCGAGATCGGTGCCGTCACGAAGCCCGCGGATCATGATCGAGGCGCCGTGGGAACGCGCGGCGTCGACCAGCAGACCGGAAAACGAAACCACTTCCAGCCGCGGGGCGTCGTCGCCGATTTCGGACTTCGCCCATTCGCCGATCAGCTGCACCCTTTCGTCAAAAGAGAACAGCGGGCGCTTCGAAGCCTGGGCGCCAATGCCGATGACAACACGATCAACCACCGTGAGCGCGCCCTTGAGCACGTCCAGGTGGCCATTGGTCAGAGGGTCGAAGGACCCTGCGTAGAATGCTGTTCTCTCTGTCATTTGCGCTGACTTCTACCCTCGCAATGGGCTCAAGGCAATTACGCGGAAAGACGCTTTTCAGCAGATGAACCTCCGCTGAACCGCGCGATCAGCTTGGGTTCAATTGTTTCACGGCAATGTGAGGCGACCTGACGTGAAACCATTTTCGGCATTGTCCGTTATTGGATCAAGGAGACAGACCCATGATGATCTTGATGCTTGCAGCAGCCATGACCGTAGCAATGCTCATCGCAACCGTGTTCGGTCTTCGCGAAGAAGCCGAGCGCGTGCGCGTCGAGACCCGCCACCGCCGCGTCGGCGGCAACGGTTTCTACTGATTCCGCTGCCCCCGATTCCCCCTGCCCTTCGTACGTGAGTATCAGTCTTCAGAGTCAGCGCCGTCCGATCCCAGATCGGGCGGCGTTTCAGTTTCATCTGGCTGGGCCTCGAGAATTTCTTCCTCGTCCGACTGCGCGTCGGGAATATGCTCGACTGACACCACGCGCTCGTCCTCGCCCGTCGTGAAGATCTTCACGCCCTTGGTGGCGCGGCTGGCGATGCGTATGCCGCCGACGGGCACACGAATGACCTTGCCGCGATCCGTCACCAGCATGATCTGGTCGTCCGCACCGACGGGGAAGGCTGCCACCAGAGGACCGATCTCGGCGGTCTTCGACACGTCGGTGGCGCGGATACCCTTGCCGCCACGGCCGATGACGCGGAAATCGTAGGTTGAAGAGCGCTTACCGGAGCCCTTTTCACTGACGGTGAGCACGAACTGTTCGGCCTGCTTGAGCTCTTCATAACGCTCGGGGGACAGGTAGGCCTCTTCCTGCACATCCTCGTTGGTCAGCGCGATATCGTCCTCTTCGACGCCGGCGGCACGGCGCTCGGCAGCCGACTGCTTCAGATAGCTGGCGCGTTCGCCCGGCGTGGCTTCGACATGGCCGAGAATGGCCATGGAAATCACCCGGTCCTCGTTGCCGAGATTGATGCCGCGCACGCCCGTGGAATTGCGGCTGGCAAAGACGCGGACGTCGGTGACGGGGAAGCGGATGCACTGGCCGGTATCGGCGGTCAGAAGGACGTCGTCGTTCTCGGTGCAGGTGAAGACGCCGAGGATCTCGTCGCCCTCCTCATCGAGCTTCATGGCGATCTTGCCGTTGCGGTTGACCTGGACGAAGTCGCTGAGCTTGTTGCGGCGGACCGTGCCGCGCGTGGTCGCGAACATCACGTCCAGACCGGCCCAGCTCTCCTCGTCCTCGGGCAGCGGCATGATGGTGGTGATGCGCTCGTCCTGCTGCAGCGGCAGCATGTTGCGCAGGAACTTGCCGCGCGATTGCGGCGTGCCGATCGGCAGGCGCCAGACCTTTTCCTTGTAGACGATGCCGCGCGAGGAGAAGAACAGGATCGGCGTGTGCGTGTTGGCCACGAACAGCCGCGTCACAAAATCCTCGTCCTTGGTCGCCATGCCGGAGCGGCCCTTGCCGCCGCGCGCCTGGGCCCGGTAGATCGAAAGCGGCACGCGCTTGATGTAGCCGGCATGGGTGACCGTGACGACCATGTCCTCACGCTGGATGAGGTCCTCGTCCTCCATGTCCGCACCGGCGTCGGTGATCTCGGTACGACGCGGGGTGCCGAACTCGTCACGCAGCGCGACCAGCTCGTCCTTGACGATCTGCTGAATGCGGGCGCGCGACGACAGGATGTCCAGGAAATCGGCGATCTCGACGCCGATCTTGTTCAACTCGTCGGCAATCTCGTCTCGGCCCAGCGCGGTGAGGCGCTGCAGGCGCAGTTCGAGGATGGCGCGGGCCTGCTCCTCGGAGAGGTTGTAGGTGCCGTCCTCGTTGATGCGGTGGCGCGGGTCGTCGATCAGCAGGATCAGGCTTTCGACGTCGGAAGCCGGCCAGCGGCGTTCCATCAACTGCTCGCGCGCGGTCTGCGGGTCGGGCGCGCGCCGGATGACCCTGATGACTTCGTCTATGTTGGCAACCGCGATCGCCAGGCCCACCAGCACGTGCGCCCGTTCGCGGGCACGCCGCAGAAGGTACTTGGTGCGCTTGCTGATGACATCTTCGCGGAACCAGACGAACGCCCTCAGCATGTCGAGCAGGTTCATCTGCTCGGGCTTGCCGCCATTCAGGGCGACCATGTTGGCGCCGAACGAAGTCTGCAGCGGCGTGAAGCGGTAGAGCTGGTTCAATATGACGTCGGCATTGGCGTCGCGCTTGAGCTCGACCACGACGCGATAGCCCTGGCGGTCGGATTCGTCGCGGATGTCGGAAATGCCCTCGATGCGCTTGTCGCGCACCAGTTCGGCCATCTTCTCGATCATCGAGGCCTTGTTCACCTGATAGGGAATCTCGGTGACGATGATCGCCTCGCGATCACCCTTGATCTGCTCGATCTCCACCTTGCCGCGCATGATGACGGATCCGCGCCCGGTCAGATAGGCGCTGTAGATGCCCGAACGCCCCAGGATGAGACCGCCCGTCGGGAAATCGGGCCCCGGGATGATGTCCATCAGCTGCGGCAGCTCGATCGCCGGGTTCTCCATCAGCGCGATGCAGCCATCGACCACTTCGGTCAGATTGTGGGGCGGAATGTTGGTGGCCATGCCGACGGCAATGCCGCCCGAGCCATTGACCAGCAGATTGGGGAAGCGGGCCGGCAGGACCTTGGGCTCCTGGGTGGCGCCGTCATAGGTGTCCTGGAACTCGACCGTTTCCTTGTCGATGTCCTCCAGCAGCTCTCCGGCGACCTTCGTCAGCCGCGCTTCGGTGTAGCGCATGGCCGCCGGCGGATCGCCATCAATGGAGCCGAAATTGCCCTGCCCATCGATCAGCGGCACGCGCAGCGACCAGTGCTGCGCCATGCGCACGAGCGCGTCATAGATTGAGGCGTCGCCATGGGGGTGATATTTACCCATGACGTCGGCGACTGGACGCGCCGACTTCACATATTTGCGGTTCCAGACATAGCCGCTCTCATGGCTGGCATAGAGAATGCGGCGGTGGACGGGTTTCAGGCCGTCGCGCACATCGGGCAGCGCACGGCTGACAATCACGCTCATGGCGTAGTCGAGATAGGAACGCTGCATCTCCTCGATGATGGAGATGGGATCGATGCCTTCCGGCCCTCGTGGCGTCGTCTGGTCGGTCAATGGACAGCCCGCAATCTGTTGGAATCACCTGCTTCTTATATAGGAAGCGAGGCTGGTGGAACAAACCTCGGCTGCCGATTTCCAGAGGTGAACATCTTCATGAAATCAGTGCCTTACGAGCTTCTTGCCAACGACCGGAAAAGACCGGCCCGAAAGCTGCAGGCGAATGGGTGAATCCGTGCCATTTTTCGTCCGAATCGGGCCATCCGCGGCGCCGTTAGGTCGTCCCTGCCGGGACATGCTAGGTTTCTCGCCACCGATGGAAAATCGTGAAGCCGGAGGGCACGAATGCCGAGCTATGACGCGCTGTTCAACGCGCTGGTGACCATGCTGGTCACGATCGATCCGCCGGGTCTGGCGCCCCTGTTCCTGGCCGTCACGGCAGGCATGAACCGGGCGGAACGCAAGCAGGTCGCCGTACGCTCGTCGATCATCGCGTTCTTCACGCTGGCGCTGTTCGCCGTCGCGGGCGCCTCCATCCTGGCGCTGTTCGGCATCACCCTGCCGGCCTTTCGCGTAGCGGGCGGGCTGCTGCTTTTCTACATCGCTTTCGAGATGATCTTCGAGCGGCGCCAGGAGCGGCACGAGAAGAGCGCTGAGCGTGCGATCACGACGGACATGATCCGCAACGTGGCCGCCTTTCCGCTGGCGATCCCGCTCATCGCCGGTCCAGGCGCCATATCAGCAGCGGTGCTTCTGTCGGGCACCATGCCCGGGCCGACCGGCAATGTCATGCTGGTGGGTATCATCGCGCTGTGCATCGGCGCGACGTTCCTCGTCTTCCTGCTGTCCGAGCGCGTCGACAGGTTTTTGGGCGAAACGGGCCGTTCGATCCTGACGCGGCTCTTGGGCGTCATCCTGGCGGCGCTGGCCGTGCAGTTCGTCGCAGACGGGATCAAGGCATTGATGGCGGCCTGAAGGCGGCCGCCATCAAAGCAGTTCGTGTGCGGAAGCTTATTCGACTGCTTCGCGGATCAGCTCGTTGATCTGGCTGGCCAGTTCCGGATCGGCCTGCGCCGTCTCGATGATCGAGTTGTACTGCTCGACGCTGATGCCCTCGGCATTCTCGACAACGAGAACCATCTCCTGGGTGGCCTGCTGCTGGACCTCCTGCTGCGCCTCGGGCGTGTCGGCCTCCTGCATCTGCGGCAGATAGGTGCGGTTGATCTCGTCAACCTGCAGGAACGCCACGACGAAGGACCGCAGGGTGTCGTCGTCAAAATTCGCGGTTGCGGCGGGGGCTTCCATCGTCGCCGGGGGTTGGGTGTCGTCCTGAGCGGCGGCACCGGACACCGCGAGCGGTCCGGCTGCAAGGCCAAAAACCGAAAGCGCGATCAGGGAATCTCTCAAACGCATGTTGTTCTCCGTCAATTCGATTTCGGAAAGGCGTATCAGCCTTCCCTTGGAAATGGACTTTCAGAAAGGCGCCATGATGGGCGCCGGTCCATTGCCTCCACATAGTCACGAACATGGCCCCGACTTGGGCAAGCCGAGATTTTGCCGTTCACATTGTCTGAACCGAAGAGACATTCATTTATGCCCCGCGGCAATCCATGTGCGCCGCAGCCGGGCGGTCGCCCTGCAATTGGGGTCTTGCCGCAGGCGGGCCGCAATGCCAATTGTGGGGGTACAGATCACGAAGACACGGTCACGACATGGTCACCTATCTCGACGCCGAAGCGCTGCCGCTGCGCAACACCGGCCAGATCCGGCTTTACGGACCGGACGCCTTCGAAGGCATGCGCAAGGCCTGCGCCTTGACGGCGCGCTGCCTCGACGAGCTGGTCGACATCGTGAAGCCCGGCGTGCCGACGGAAACCATAGACCGTTTCGTCTTCGAATTCGGCATGGATCATGGCGCCCTGCCCGCCACGCTGAATTATCGCGGTTACACCAAGTCGAGCTGCACCTCGATCAACCACGTGGTCTGCCACGGCATCCCCGATGCCAAGCCGATGCGTGAGGGCGACATCCTCAACATCGACGTGACCTACATTCTCGATGGCTGGCATGGCGATTCGAGCCGGATGTATCCGGTCGGTCAGATCAAGCGCGCCGCCGAGCGGCTCCTGGAGGTCACGCATGAATGCCTGATGCGCGGCATTGCAGCCGTCAAGCCGGGGGTGCGCACCGGGGCCATCGGCGCTGCCATCCAGCAATTCGCCGAAGCCGAGCGCTGCTCGGTCGTGCGCGACTTCTGCGGACACGGCGTGGGCCTGCTGTTTCACGACGCGCCCAATATCCTGCACTACGGCAGCGCCCACGAGGGGGCCGAGATGCGCGAAGGCATGATCTTCACCATCGAACCGATGATCAATCTCGGCCGGCCGCATGTGAAGGTTCTTGCCGATGGCTGGACGGCAGTGACCCGCGACCGGTCTCTTTCGGCGCAATACGAACACACCATCGGCGTGACGGCGGAAGGGTGCGAGATCTTTTCGCTGTCCCCCGGCGGGCTGGACCGACCCGGACTTGCCGACGCAACGGCCTCGGCATAGGCTCTGCCCTCTTCACGCGAGAGGGTGGCACCATGCAGGAAGGTGAGGACGAGAGGGGCTTTTTTGCCGAAGTTCCAGCCTCGCCCGGCCGCGTCCGGCGCACTGCTCCGAAGACCGAGAACAAGCCTCACTACCACGGCCACCGCGAGCGGCTGCGCGAGCGCTTTCGCGAGAACGGCGCCGACGCACTGGCCGACTACGAACTACTCGAGCTCATGCTCTTTCGCACGATCCCGCGCGCCGACACGAAAGCCCCGGCCAAGGCGCTCCTGAAACGTTTCGGCTCGTTTGCGGAGGTGCTGGGCGCGCCGGAGCACCTCTTGCGCGAGGTCGACGGGATTGGTTCGGCGGGCGCTTCCGACATCAAGCTGATCGCCGCCGCTGCCAGCCGCATGTTGAAGGGCGAGATCGCGGCGCGCCCCCTCCTCAGTTCATGGCAGCAGGTGCTGGAATATTGCCGCGCCGCGATGGCGTTCGAGACGCGCGAGCAGTTCCGCATTCTCTTCCTGGACAAGAAGAACGTCCTGATCGCCGACGAGGTCCAGCAGTCCGGCACGGTGGACCACACGCCCGTCTATCCGCGCGAGGTCGTGCGCCGGGCTCTGGAGCTCTCGGCTTCCGCGCTCATCCTGCTGCACAATCACCCCTCAGGCGACCCGGCGCCCTCGCGGGCCGACATCGACATGACGCGCACCATCATCGATACGGCCAAGCCGCTGGGCATCGTGGTCCACGATCATATCGTGATCGGCAAGTCCGGACATGCCAGCATGAAGGGCCTGCAACTAATCTGAGCGACAAAAAAAGGGGCCCGCGAGGGCCCCTTGTGTATCCCGTTGCCGGGAACATGTCGTTTGCGTCGGGCTTACGCCGCGACGTCCTGTTCGCGGTTCTCGCTGTCGGTCTCGGCTTCCATGCGGGCCTTGTCGGCCGCGCCCTTGGCACTGACGTCGCGATCTACGAATTCGATCACCGCCATCGGGGCATTGTCGCCGAAGCGGTAGCCGGCCTTCATGATACGCAGGTAGCCGCCATTGCGGTCGGCATAACGCGGCGCGATCTCGTCGAAGAGACGCTTGGCCATGGTTTCGTTGCGGATCTGCGAGATCGCCTGGCGGCGGGCATGCAGATTGCCGCGCTTGCCGAGGGTGACAAGCTTTTCGACGATCGGGCGAAGTTCCTTCGCCTTCGGCAGAGTGGTGACGATCTGCTCATGTTCGATGAGCGATGCGGCCATGTTGGCGAACAGCGCCTTGCGGTGGCTTGCGGTGCGGTTCAGCTTGCGGCCGGAATTTCCGTGGCGCATGAGCCTTCTCCTTCAAAAGAGTTCCTGCGAGGCGCGATGCCTCAATACTGATCTTCGTAGCGCTTGGCCAGATCGTCGATGTTGTCCGGCGGCCAATCCGGCACTTCCATGCCGAGATGAAGCCCCATGGACGCCAACACTTCCTTGATCTCGTTCAGCGACTTGCGGCCGAAATTCGGCGTCCGCAGCATCTCCGCCTCGGTCTTCTGAATGAGATCGCCAATGTAGACGATGTTGTCGTTCTTCAGACAGTTGGCCGAACGGACGGAAAGCTCCAGCTCGTCGACCTTCTTGAGAAGCGCGGGATTGAAGGCGAGTTCCGTAACCTGCTCGGACGGTTCCTCCTTCTGCGGCTCGTCGAAATTGACGAACATGCCCAGCTGGTCCTGCAGGATGCGCGCGGCAAACGCCACGGCATCTTCACCGGTGATCGAACCATCGGTCTCCAGCGTCAGGGTCAACTTGTCATAATCGAGGACCTGTCCCTCACGGGTGTTCTCGACCTTGTAGGACACCTTGCGAACCGGCGAGTAGAGGCTGTCGACGGGGATGAGCCCGATCGGTGCGTCTTCGGCGCGGTTGCGGTCAGCCGGGACGTAGCCCTTCCCGGTGTCGACGGTAAACTCCATGCGGATTTCCGACTCCTCGTCCAGCGTGCACAGCACGTGCTCGGGGTTGAGGATTTCCACATCGCCCACGGTCTGGATATCGCCGGCCGTGACGGTGCCAGGTCCCTGCTTGCGCACGACCATGCGCTTGGGACCATCACCTTCCATGCTGATGGCGATTTCCTTGATGTTCAGAACGATATCCGTCACGTCCTCGCGAACGCCCGGGATCGAGGAGAATTCGTGCAGAACGCCGTCGATCTGGACGGCCGTGACGGCCGCGCCGCGAAGCGACGACAACAGCACGCGGCGCAGAGCATTGCCGAGGGTGAGGCCAAAACCGCGCTCGAGCGGCTCGGCGACGAGCGTCGTCAGCGTCTTGCCCTTCGAGGAGAACTCGAGCTTGTTGGGCTTGATCAGTTCCTGCCAGTTTTTCTGGATCATGCTTGTTTCCTTCCGTTACCCGGCCACCATCCAATCGTGGCGGGTGAATTGGAAACCGCGGAGGAGCGCCGGCAAGGCGCTCGCACGGTGAGTTCGGGTCGGCTAGACGCGGCGCTTCTTGCGCGGGCGGCAGCCATTGTGCGGGATCGGGGTCACGTCACGAATGGAGGTGATGGTGAAACCCGCAGCCTGCAGGGCGCGCAGAGCCGATTCACGGCCCGAACCAGGCCCGGAGACCTCGACTTCGAGCATCTTCATGCCATGTTCCTGCGCCTTGCGGGCGCAGTCCTCGGCGGCCATCTGGGCGGCGAAGGGGGTCGATTTGCGCGATCCCTTGAAGCCCTGGGCACCGGCCGACGACCAGGCAATTGTATTGCCCTGCGCGTCGGTCACCGTGATCATGGTGTTGTTGAAGGTCGAACTGACGTGGGCAACGCCCGTGGTGATGTTCTTGCGTTCGCGGCGGCGTACGCGCGTGGCTTCCTTGGCCATGGTATTCCTTTCAATGATCTCGACACCGCCGTAATGCCAGCGGCTACACCCGCGAGGAGCGGTTCATGCGCTCCCCGGGAATTCCTTGCCTGCCGGCCTACTTCTTCTTGCCGGCGATGGCCTTGGCCGGACCCTTGCGGGTGCGGGCATTCGTGTGGGTGCGCTGGCCGCGGACGGGCAGCGAACGGCGATGACGCAGACCGCGGTAGCAGCCCAAATCCATCAGCCGCTTGATGTTCATCGACACTTCGCGACGCAGATCGCCTTCGACCTGATAATCACGATCGATGGCCTCGCGGATCTGGATGACTTCCGAATCGGTCAGCTGGTTGACGCGGCGATCAGCAGGAATACCCACCTTCTCGACGATATCCTGCGCAAATCTCGCGCCGATGCCGTGAATGTACTGAAGCGCGATGACGACGCGCTTGTTCGTCGGAATGTTGACGCCTGCTATGCGGGCCATGTTCTTCTCCATGTGAGCCGGTTGACCCGGCGCTTGATGTGAGGCCGGACAAGCCGGCACTTATGATGTTTCTCCGCGTCCGGTGGAGGCCGGCCCTTGCGAAGATGACTTCCGATGCACGAAGGCGCCGCCCTGCAAGGCGCGACATACGCAATCTGGCTGGAAGACGGGCCGCTATAGTCCAGTACGGCCCGTTCGTCAAGCTTTGCCCGCTCAGGCGTCAGCGCCCTGCAGTATCTTCTCGATTTGGGCGGTGACGACGTCCATGTCTGCCATGCCGTCGACCGTCTTCAGTTCACCCTGCCTGGCATAATAATCCGACAGCGGCGCGGTCTTGGAGCGGTACTCCTCGAGACGTTTGCGGAAGGAGTCCGCGTTGTCATCCCCCCTCACCTGCCCGCCGGCTGCCACCGTTTCGGCAGCACGCTTCTCGATACGCTTGACGAGTTCGTCCTCGTCGACCTTGAGTTCGATCACAGCGTCGAGCGCCATGTTCTTGCCGGCCAGCATCGCTGAAAGCGCCTCGGCCTGGGCAACGGTGCGGGGAAAGCCGTCCAGGATGAAGCCTTTGGCCGCATCCGGCTCGTCGATCCGGTCCGAGACGATCTGGTTCACCACGTCGTCGGAAACCAGGCCGCCGGAATCCATGATCGCCTTGGCCTTCAGCCCGATATCCGTGCCATTGGCAACGGCGGCGCGCAGCATATCGCCAGTGGAGAGTTGCGGGATGCCGTGTTTCTCGACCAGTCTGGCGGCTTGAGTCCCCTTGCCGGCTCCCGGTGGTCCTAGCAGTATAAGCTTCATCGTCCCCTTCTTCCTCCACGAAGTTTCGACTTCTTGATCAGGCCCTCATACTGGTGGGCGATCAGATGGCCCTGCGTCTGCGCAACGGTGTCGAGCGTGACGCTGACCACGATCAGGAGCGAAGTGCCGCCCAGATAGAAGGGCACGCCAGTCGCCGAGATCAGGAACTCGGGAATGAGGCAAACGATAACCAGGTAGATCGCGCCGACCACGGTGATGCGGGTCAGTACGTAATCAATGTATTCGGCGGTACGCTCGCCGGGCCGGTAGCCCGGGATGAAGCCGGAATGCTTCTTCAGATTGTCAGCCGTGTCCTTGGGATTGAACACGATCGCCGTGTAGAAGAACGCAAAAAAGACGATCATGGCGGCGTAAAGCAGCATGTAGAGCGGCTGACCGTGGCCGAGCGTGGCCAGCACGGTCGCAGCCCAGCCGGGCAGAACCGTCGTGTCGGAGAAGCCCGCCAGCGTAGCCGGCAGCAGCAGCAGCGACGACGCGAAGATCGGCGGGATGACGCCGGCCGTGTTGAGCTTCAACGGCAGATGCGAGGTGTCGCCCTGGAACATCCGGTTGCCGACCTGGCGCTTGGGATACTGGATAAGCAGCCGTCGCTGAGCCCGCTCGAAGAAGACGATCACGCCGATCAGCACGAAGGCGAGCAGCAGGATCGCGATGATGAAGACGGTCGAGAGCGCGCCGGTGCGGCCAAGCTCGAGCGTTCCGGCGATCGCCGGCGGCAGACCGGCCACGATGCCTGCGAAGATGATGAGCGAGATGCCGTTGCCGAGGCCGCGGGCGGTGATCTGCTCGCCCAGCCACATCAGGAACATCGTGCCACCAACCAGGGTGATGACGGCGGAGATGCGGAAGAACCAGCCTGGATCCGTCACGATGTCCGCGCCTGTCTCCAGTCCCACGGCGATGCCGTAGGCCTGAACCGTCGCCAGAAGGACCGTGCCGTAGCGCGTGTATTGGTTGATGATCTTGCGGCCCTGCTCGCCTTCCTTCTTCAGCTGCTCCAACGTCGGCACGACGGCCGTCATGAGCTGCATGATGATGGAGGCGGAGATGTAGGGCATGATGCCGAGCGCGAAGATGGCCATGCGCTCCACGGCGCCGCCGGCAAACATGTTGAACATGCCGAGCACGCCACCCGACTGCTGGTCGAAGGCCTGTGCGAACGCGGCGGGATTGATTCCCGGCATCGGGATGTAGGTGCCGATGCGATAGACGATCAGGGCGCCCAGCGTGAACCAGATGCGCTTCTTCAGATCCTCAGCCTTGGCGAAGGCCGAAAAGTTCAGATTTGCCGCAAGTTGTTCTGCCGCCGATGCCATGAAGAATTCTCCGAAAGAGGACGTGGCGGATCAGTCGCGCCACAAGTCCTTCTGTCAATCGTGCCGAGATTTCACGCAGCCCAACCCGCGCGAAACGACCGACCCGAGATAAGGCTCGAACCGCCAATATGCAAGCCGGGGCATGATGCCCCGGCTCGACATTTCGTTACGCTTCGGCGGATGCTTCCTTTTCGGGCACCTTCACGCTGCCGCCGGCCTTTTCGATCTTCTCGATCGCCGCCTTGGAAGCGCCGGCCACCTCGAAGGTGACCTTGGCCTTGAGTTCACCGCCCGACAGGAGACGAACGCCATCCTTGGCACGGCGCACGACGCCGGCCTTGATCAGCGACTCGGTCGTCACCGGCTCCTTGGGATCGAGCTTTTTGGCATCGATCGCCGTCTGAACGCGGCCCAGCGAGACTTCATTGAAGTCCTTGCCGAAGATGTTCTTGAAGCCGCGCTTGGGCAGGCGCCGGTAAATCGGCATCTGGCCGCCTTCGAAGCCGTTGAGCGACACGCCGGAACGCGAGCTCTGGCCCTTCACGCCGCGGCCACCGGTCTTGCCGGAGCCGGAACCGATTCCGCGGCCGACGCGCTTGCGCGACTGGGTCGAACCTTCGCGGTCATTCAGTTCGTTGAGTTTCATAACCTTGCTCCCGCGCTGTTCACGCCTCGTCCACGACGCGGACGAGATGCTGTACCTTGGCGATCATGCCGCGCACGGAAGGAGTATCCTCCAAAGTGCGGCGGCGATGCATCTTGTTGAGGCCGAGTCCGACCAGCGTCTGGCGCTGATCGGGCGACCGTCGAATGGGGCTGCCGGTCTGTTCGACAACCAGGGTCTTGCCCTTGTCTGTAGCCATTGTCCTGTCTCCGCTCTAGGCGCCTATTCCTCGGTCGCCACGGCACCGCCACGGCGCGCCTGGAGCGTCGAGTACTTGATCCCGCGCTGCGAGGCGATGTCCTTGGGGTGCATCTGCCGCTTCAGCGCGTCGAACGTGGCGCGAACCATGTTGTAGGGATTCGAGGATCCCATCGACTTGGCGACCACGTCGTGCATGCCCAGCGTCTCGAAGACGGCGCGCATGGGGCCACCCGCGATGATGCCGGTACCCGCCTTGGCGGTGCGCAGCAGAACCTTGCCGGCGCCGTGACGGCCATGCACATCGTGGTGCAGGGTACGGCCCGAGCGCAGCGGCACGAAGATCATGTCGCGCTTGGCACTTTCGGTCGCCTTGCGGATCGCCTCAGGCACTTCGCGTGCCTTGCCGTGGCCGAAGCCGACGCGGCCCTTCTGGTCGCCGACGACGACGAGAGCTGCGAAGCCGAAACGGCGGCCACCCTTGACGACCTTGGCGACGCGGTTGATGTGAACGAGCTTGTCGACAAATTCGCTGTCGCGCTCCTCGCGGTCGCGTCCGCGACCTTCTCTACGGTCTTGTGCCATTGCCCTGATCCTTATTTTTTTCCGGAAGCACAGGTTGAAAATGCGATCGGGCGCCTGTTGCGCCCGTCGCGGTTAGAAGCTCAGACCGCCCTCCCGAGCGGCGTCGGCCAGCGCTTTCACGCGGCCATGGTAGATGTAAGGCCCTCGGTCGAACACGACCGTGGACACACCCGCCTGCTTGGCGCGCTCGGCAATCAGCTTTCCGACCTCGACAGCGGCCGAGGTATCGGCACCCGTCTTGAGCGAGCCCTTGATATCCTTGTCCAGGGTCGAAGCAGCAGCGAGGGTATGGCCCTTCGCGTCGTCGATGATCTGGGCATAGATGTTCTTGGACGAACGGTAGACCGACAGGCGAGGACGCTCGCCGGCGACCTTCTTGACCTGCTTGCGCACGCGCGTGGCGCGGCGAACAATTGAACTCTTCGTAGCCATGACGTGCGGTCCCTACTTCTTCTTGCCTTCCTTGCGGAGGATTCGCTCATTCGCGTAGCGCACGCCCTTGCCCTTGTAGGGCTCTGGCGGCCGGTAGGCGCGAATCTCGGAGGCGGTCTGACCGACAACCTGCTTGTCCGTGCCGGAGATGACGATTTCCGTCGGCTTGGGCACGGCAATAGTGACGCCTTCAGGCGCCTCGTAGACCACATCGTGGCTGAAGCCAAGCGCCAGCTGCAGATTCTTGCCCTGCATGGCAGCGCGATAGCCAACGCCGGTGATCTCGAGCTTGCGCTCGAAGCCGTTCGACACGCCGTCGAAGATATTCTGGATCTGGGTCCGCGACATGCCCCACTTGGAGCGGGCGTCCTTTGACTGATCCTTTGGCTCGACGGCAACGGCGCCGTCTTCCATCTTCACCAGGACCTCGTCATTGACGACGAACTTCAATTCGCCTTTCGGGCCCTTGGCGCTGACGGTCTGCCCGTCGACGTTCGCCGTTACGCCCTTGGGCACGGCAATCGGTCGTTTACCGATACGAGACATGTTTCTGTCCTCGCTTCCTGTTCTGTTCAGCCAGCCAGATCAGAAGATCTGGCAGAGGACTTCCCCGCCGACATTCTGCTCGCGCGCCTCGTGATCCGCCATCACGCCTTTCGGCGTGGAGAGGATCGAGATGCCGAGGCCGTTGGCGACGTTGGGGATCGATCTGACCGACACGTAAACGCGACGGCCCGGCTTGGAGACGCGGGCGATCTCGCGGATCACCGGCTCACCTTCATAATACTTCAGCTCGATCTCGATCTCGGACTTACCGTTGTCGAAATCGGTCTGGCTGTAATCGCGGATGTAGCCTTCCGACTTCATCACTTCGAGCACGCGGGCGCGCAACGTCGAGGCCGGCGTGGAGACTGTGGTCTTCCTGCGGCCATAGGCGTTACGGATGCGCGTCAGCATATCGCCGAGAGGATCACTTAATGACATGTTCCCGACTCCTTACCAGCTCGACTTCACAAGACCGGGGATGAGGCCGTTATTGCCGAGTTCCCTCAGCGCAATACGGCTCATCTTCAGCTTGCGATAATAGCCACGCGGACGACCCGTCACTTCGCAACGGTTGCGGATGCGGGTCTTTGACGAGTTGCGCGGCATGGCGGCGAGCTCGAGCTGAGCGCGGAAACGCTCCTCGATCGGCTTGCTCTGATCCATGATGAGCGTCTTGAGCTCCGCACGCTTGGACGCAAAACGCTTGACCATCTGGCGGCGCTTCTTGTCCTTCTCGACTGAACTTGTCTTGGCCATGTTGATGCCTGTCCTTTCTCGCTGCCGTTACTGGCGGAAGGGGAAGTTGAGAGCCTTGAGCAACGCCCGGGCCTCGTCGTCCGTCTTCGCAGTCGTACAAACGATGATGTCCATTCCCCAGATCTGATCGACCTTGTCGTAATTGATCTCTGGGAAAACGATATGCTCCTTGACGCCCATGGCGAAGTTGCCACGGCCATCGAAGCTCTTTGCGTTCAGACCACGAAAGTCACGAACGCGCGGCAGCGCGATGGTGACCAGGCGGTCCAGAAACTCGTACATGCGATCCGAACGCAGCGTGACCTTTGCGCCGATCGGCATGAATTCGCGCACCTTGAAGCCGGCAATCGACTTGCGGGCCTTGGTGACGATGGCCTTCTGGCCGGCGATCTTCGACAGGTCATCGGCGGCAATGGCTGGCTTCTTGGAGTCGCCCGTCGCTTCGCCGACGCCCATGTTGATGACGACCTTGTCGAGGCGCGGCACCTGAAGTTCGTTGGCGTAGCCGAACTGCTCTGTGAGTGCAGCACGGATCGTGTCCCGGTAAAGGGTCTTCATCCGTGGTTCGTACTTGGTGTCAGCCATTGATCACTTCTCCCGAGCGCTTGGCGATCCGCACCTTGCCGCCTTCGCGAACCTCGAAGCCGACGCGGGTCGGCTTGCCGTCCTTGGGGTCGGCGATCGCGATGTTGGACAGGTGGATCGGCGCTTCCTTGCGGATAATGCCGCCTTCCTGGTTGGCGGACTGGCGCTGATGGCGAACGATCATGTTGATGCCGCGTACCAGTGCCTTGTCGTCCTTGGGCATGACCCTGACGACCTCGCCGGTGCGTCCCTTGTCCTTGCCGGCCAAGATGACGACCTTGTCGCCCTTGCGAATCTTTTTCATCTTTCCGGCTCCTTACAGCACTTCCGGTGCCAGCGAGATGATCTTCATGTGGTTCTTGGCGCGCAGTTCGCGCGGCACAGGACCGAAGATACGGGTGCCCACCGGCTCCTTCTTGTTGTCGACCAGCACGGCCGCATTCTTGTCGAAGCGGATCACGCTGCCGTCGGCGCGGCGAATGTCCTTGGCCGTGCGTACCACGACCGCCTTCATCACATCGCCCTTCTTGACGCGGCCGCGCGGAATGGCTTCCTTGACCGACACCACGATGATGTCGCCGACGGAGGCATATTTCCGCTTCGAGCCGCCCAGCACCTTGATGCACATAACACGACGGGCGCCGGAATTATCCGCGACGTCAAGGTTTGTCTGCATCTGAATCATGACTGGCCGCCTTCTTCTTCTCTACGGACCGGGGCACAGCGCCCTGCCCGAATGATCTTCGTTGTTCGTTACTCGGCCTGTGCCTCGGTGACCACGACCCAACGCTTGTTCTTCGACATTGGGGCGGCCTCCTGGATCAGGACGATGTCGCCGACCTTGCACGCATTGCTTTCGTCATGCGCCTGATACTTCTTGGTCATGCGCACGGTCTTTCTCATCACCGGGTGGGTGAAGCGCCGCTCGATCTTGACGACGACAGTCTTGTCGTTCTTGTCGCTGACGACGGTGCCCTGCATTACGCGCTTTGGCATAGTGTTCGTCCTTAAGCCTTCTTGTCGGCCGATTTTTCGGCCGCAATCGTCTTGATACGCGCAATGTCACGGCGAACTTGCCGGATGCGCGCGGTTTTCTCCAGCTGACCCGTCGCTCTCTGGAAGCGCAGGTTGAACTGTTCCTTCTTGAGCGAAGCCAGATCGTCGGCCAGCTCATCAGGGGTCTTGGACCTCACGTCGGAAGCCTTCATGACGCTCGTCCTTTCCTATTCAGCGATGCGCTGTACGAAGCGCGTCTTGACAGAGAGCTTGGCTGCACCGAGGCGAAGCGCCTCACGTGCGACCTCTTCAGTCACTCCGTCGATCTCGAACATGACGCGGCCCGGCTTGACACGCGCGGCCCAGTAATCAACCGAGCCCTTGCCCTTGCCCATACGGACTTCGGTCGGCTTGGAGGTCACCGGCAGATCCGGGAAAATCCGGATCCACACACGCCCCTGGCGCTTCATGAAGCGCGTGATAGCGCGGCGGGCCGCTTCGATCTCACGCGCGGTCACGCGGTTGGGTTCCAGCGACTTCAGTCCGAAACCGCCGAAATTGAGGTCCGTGCCGCCCTTCGCGGTGCCGTGGATCCGGCCCTTGAACTGCTTGCGGAACTTTGTGCGCTTTGGCTGCAGCATCTCTTAATTCTCCAGGTGTTCAGCCAGCTCAGGCGTTCTCGCGGCGGCGATTACCGCCGGCCTGATCGCCTTCGATGGCACGGCGTTCGGAGGCCATCGGGTCGTGCTCGAGGATCTCGCCCTTGAAGACCCAGACCTTGACGCCGCAGATACCGTAGGCCGTCTTGGCTTCGGCATGGCCGTAATCAACATCGGCGCGCAGCGTGTGCAGCGGAACGCGACCCTCGCGGTACCATTCCATGCGCGCGATTTCCGCGCCGCCGAGACGGCCCGAACAGTTGATGCGGATGCCCTCGGCGCCGAGACGCATGGCCGACTGCACGGCGCGCTTCATGGCGCGACGGAAGGCGATGCGGCGCTCAAGCTGCTGCGCGATCGACTGGGCGATCAGCGTCGCGTCGATCTCCGGCTTGCGGATCTCGACGATGTTGAGGTGCGTATCGACCTTCGTCATATCCGTCAGCTTCTTGCGAAGCTTCTCGATGTCCGCGCCCTTCTTGCCGATGATGAGGCCAGGACGCGCCGCATGAATGGTCACGCGGCACTTCTTGTGCGGGCGCTCGATCACGATCTTGGAGACGGCCGCCTGCTTGAGTTCCTTTTCCAGGAACTCACGGATCTTCAGATCCTCGTGCAGGAGCTTGCCATACTCGCCGGTGTTGGCGAACCAGCGCGAATCCCAGGTACGGTTGATGCCGAGCCGAAGACCGATTGGATTGATTTTCTGGCCCATCAGGCGGCCTCCACTTCTTCAAGTTCACGCACGACGATGGTCAGATGCGAAAACGGCTTCTCGATGCGGCTAGAACGACCGCGGCCGCGCGCATGGAACCGCTTCATGACGATCGACTTGCCGACATAGGCCTCGGCCACAACGAGCGCATCCACGTCCAGGCCGTGGTTGTTCTCGGCATTGGCGATTGCCGATTCCAGCGTCTTCCTGACCGTGCTGGCGATCCGCTTGCGCGAGAACTCCAGATCGGTCAGCGCATTAGCAACCGGCTTGCCGCGGATCATGGCGGCAACCAGATTGAGCTTCTGCGGGCTGACGCGGAGCGTGCGGGCAACCGCACGTGCCTCGTTGTCCGCAAGCCTGCGCGGAGCCTTGGCCTTGCCCATGATTACTTCCTCTTAGACTTCTTGTCCGCGCCGTGACCGTAATAGGTCCGGGTTGGAGCGAATTCGCCAAATTTGTGGCCCACCATCTCTTCGGAGACGGAAACCGGAATGTGCTTTTGGCCGTTGTAGACGCCGAAGGTCAGACCGACGAATTGAGGCAGGACCGTGGAGCGACGGCTCCAGATCTTGATCACCTCGTTGCGGCCGCCTTCGCGTACCTTGTCGGCCTTCTTCAACAGGAAGCCGTCGACGAACGGACCTTTCCAAACAGAACGTGTCACGTCGGACTACCTTTCCTTACTTCTTGCGCTGATGACGCGAGCGCATGATGAACTTGTCGGTCGACTTGTTCGACCGCGTCCGCTTGCCCTTGGTCGGCTGACCCCAGGGCGAAACCGGATGACGACCACCTGACGTGCGCCCCTCACCACCACCATGCGGGTGATCGACTGGGTTCATGGACACGCCGCGGTTGGCAGGACGACGACCACGCCAGCGCGAACGCCCGGCCTTGCCGTCGTTGATGTTGCCGTGATCCGAATTGGACACCGCACCGACGGTGGCCATGCAGGAGCCGTGAACGACACGCTGCTCACCCGAATTCAGGCGAAGAATTGCCATGCCCTGATCGCGCCCAACCAGCTGCGCATAGGCGCCGGCCGAACGTGCGATCTGACCGCCCTTGGCGGGCTTGAGCTCGACATTGTGCACGATCGTGCCGACCGGCATCGAGGCCAGAGGCATCGCATTGCCGGGCTTCACGTCGACCGATTTATCGCCCGCAACCACCTTGTCGCCGGGCGACAGACGCTGCGGCGCCAGAATGTAGGACAGCTCGCCATCCTCATACTTGATCAACGCAATGAATGCGGTCCGGTTCGGATCGTATTCGATACGCTCGACGGTCGCCGACATGTCGAACTTGCGACGACGGAAGTCGACCATGCGGTAGGTGCGCTTGTGGCCACCACCGCGATGACGAACCGTCATGCGGCCGGCATTGTTGCGCCCGCCCTTGGAGGAGAGTCCCTCCGTCAGGCCCTTGACCGGCTTGCCCTTGTAGAGGCCGGAGCGGTCCACGATGACCAGCTGGCGCTGGCCTGGCGTGGTCGGATTGAATGTCTTGAGTGCCATCTTCTATGTCCTCAGAGACCGGTGGAGACGTCGATCGAATGGCCGTCTGCCAAAGTCACGACAGCCTTCTTGACATCGCTCTGCCGCCCGCGCGTTCCGCGGAAGCGCTTGACCTTGCCCTTGCGCACCAGCGTGTTGACGCCGGTCACCTTGACCTTGAAGAGCGCCTCGATGGCGGCCTTGATCTCGGGCTTGGTCGCCGTCTTGGCGACGTTGAATACGACCTGGTTGTTTTCCGAGGCCATGGTCGACTTCTCGGTCACGACGGGGCTGACGATGACGTCGTAGTGGCGAAGATCAGTCATTTGAACCGCTCCTCCAGAGCCTCGATCGCGGACTTCGAAAGCACCAGGGTGCCTCGCCGCAGGATGTCGTAGACATTGATGCCCTGGATGGGCAGCACGTCCACATTCGGAATGTTCGCCGCGGCGCGACGGAAGTTCTGGTCGATCTCGGCGCCACCGATCATCAGCGCGTTGGTCAGGCCGAGCTTGGCGAAGCTCTCGACCAGCGCCTTCGTCTTGGCGTTATCGAGCATGAGGTCGTCGATGACGATCAGTGCCGAGGCCTGGGCCTTGGCCGAAAGTGCGTGCTTCAGACCGAGCGCGCGAACCTTCTTGGGAAGGTCGATCGCATGGCTGCGAGTCACCGGGCCGTGGGCCTTGCCGCCGCCGCGGAACTGCGGTGCGCGTGCCGAGGAGTGACGAGCGCGGCCGGTACCCTTCTGGCGGTACATCTTGGCGCCGGTGCGCGCGATATCGGCACGGCCCTTGGTCTGGTGCGTGCCCTGTTGCCGCTTGGCCAACTGCCAGCGCACGACGCGCTGCAGAATGTCCTCACGCGGCTCGAGACCGAAGATCTCGTCAGCCAGGGTCACCTTGCCGGCGTCCTTGCCGGCGAGAGTGGTTACTTTCAGGTCCATCACTCGGCTCCCTCACTCGCCGGGGCTTCTTCAGCCGCGGGAGCTTCATTCTTGGCCGCCGACGCGCGGATGGCCGCTGGCTTCGGCGCATTGTCGGGCAGCGGATGCTTGACGGCGTCACGCACCATGATCCAGGAGCCCTTGGCGCCGGGAACGGCACCACGGATCAGGATCAGACCGCGGTCGGTATCGGTCGAGACGATCTCAAGGTTCTGGGTGGTCACGCGCGTCGCGCCCATGTGGCCAGCCATCTTCTTGCCCTTGAAGACCCTGCCCGGATCCTGGTTGTTGCCGGTCGAGCCGTGGGCACGGTGCGACACCGAGTTACCATGAGTCGCACGACCGCCGCCGAAATTGTGGCGCTTCATGACACCCTGGAAGCCCTTGCCGACCGACGTCCCCGTCACGTCGACCTTCTGGCCGGCGACGAAGTGGTCGGCCGTGATCTCCACGCCGATGTCGACGAGGTTGTCGGGGGACACCCGGAATTCGGCTACACGGGACTTGGGCTCGACGGAGGCGGTGGCGAAATGGCCACGCATCGCCTTCGGCGTGTTCTTGACCTTGGCAAGTCCGACACCGAGCTGAAGCGCGGTATAGCCGTTCTTCTCCTGGGTGCGCTGTGCGACGACCTGGCAGTTCTCCATGCGGAGCACCGTCACCGGCACATGCTCTCCGGCGTCGTTGTAGACGCGGGTCATCCCGACTTTCTGTGCGATTACACCTGAACGCATCGGTTCGTTTCCTTCAGAGTTCCCGGACGGGACATTGTCCCCTCCGCCTCTCTTCCTTCAGAGGAGCCTTCGGGCGGACCCTCGGGCTCATGGTTTATTGCCCCTTAGAGCTTGATCTCGACATCGACGCCGGCGGCGAGATCGAGCTTCATGAGCGCGTCCACCGTCTGCGGGGTCGGGTCCACGATGTCGAGAAGGCGCTTGTGGGTGCGCATCTCGAACTGCTCGCGCGACTTCTTGTCGATGTGCGGCGAGCGGTTGACCGTGAACTTTTCGATCCGCGTCGGCAGCGGGATGGGCCCGCGCACATTGGCGCCGGTCCGCTTGGCCGTCGACACGATTTCGCGCGTCGAAGCATCGAGCACACGATGGTCGAATGCCTTGAGGCGAATTCGGATATTTTGTCCGTTCATCCGTGTCTTCCTTGTCCTTCGCGGGCGCGGGCCGCGCCCGCGTCAGACCTTAACTGTTACTCGGTGATCGAAGCGACGATGCCGGCGCCGACGGTGCGGCCGCCTTCGCGGATAGCGAAGCGCAGCTTCTCTTCCATGGCGATCGGCACGATCAGTTCGACGTCGACCGTCACATTGTCGCCTGGCATCACCATCTCGGTGCCCTCGGGAAGC